>ENA-OQBV01001650-OQBV01001650.1-human-gut-metagenome-genome-assembly--contig:-NODE-1650-length-10647-cov-2.113118_pt1 | contig 10647 bp, 15 predicted proteins | sample MGYA00242750_ERZ504559 | MGnify/ENA primary metagenome ERZ504559 (study PRJEB26092, sample SAMD00036230) | human gut metagenome | host: Homo sapiens | study: EMG produced TPA metagenomics assembly of...
GGGAAACAGAAGGAATGCCAGACCTGTAAAAAACCGTAAATATGTCGACGGATCAGATGAAGCAAATGTATCGTTTAAGAGTGCCGCGCATGTTTCCCCGCAGGCTGCATCATCGGCAGTCCGTGCACATGAGGGGCAGCATGTATCCAATGCCTACAGCAAGGCATCCGAGGAAAATGGCAGGGTGATTTCGGCATCTGTGCAGATTCATACTTCGATCTGTCCGGAGTGCGGGAGGTCGTATGTGTCAGGCGGAGTGACCAATACGCAGATCAAATACTACAATGAATCAAATCCGTACCAGAAGGATTTAAAGGTAACCGACGGGATAAAGGCACGGGGCGATCATGTGGATATGCAGGTGTAGGGGATTGAAGCATGCAGTTCGTGTTGACTAATTTGTATAACAGCTGATAAAATGATTGGGAAAATTACGGCATCTGATTCATTCATCTGCAGAGCATTTGGTGAAAAAGATACGACGGTAATTGTGTTGAACAATTTTAATATAAATGAATAAAAACTCTGACGGCAAGGATGATCCGAGCAGGAATAGTTAAGAAATAAGGATTTACAGAACCATCTTTCTGACAGATTGCCCGAAAGATGGTTTTTTGCGTTGAAAATAACAGGAGGATAGCATGTTAAAGGTAGCAGTATACGGAAAGGGCGGTATTGGAAAATCCACAGTGACTTCCAATCTTGCAGCAGCTTTTGCAAATATGGGAAAACGTGTCATTCAGATCGGATGCGATCCGAAAGCGGATTCCACCATTAATTTACTTGGTGGTGAGCCACTTCGTCCGGTAATGAATTATATGAGGGAAGAGGACGAGGAGCCGGATGAGCTGGCGCAGATTTCAAAGGAAGGCTATGGAGGAATCCTCTGCATTGAGACGGGCGGACCGACACCGGGACTTGGCTGTGCGGGGCGTGGAATTATTGCGACTTTTCAGCTTCTTGAAGATATGGAACTATTCGAACATTATAAACCCGATGTGGTTTTGTATGATGTATTAGGTGATGTTGTGTGCGGTGGATTTGCAGCACCGATTCGTGAGGGATATGCGGATAAGGTTCTGATCGTTACATCCGGTGAAAAAATGGCACTGTATGCTGCCAACAATATTTCCAGTGCAGTCAGAAATTTTGAGGATCGCAGTTATGCCCGGGTATTTGGCATCGTGTTAAATCACAGAAATGTGGAAAATGAGAAAGAAAAGTACAGGCATTTTCAGAAAAGATCGGGGTGCCGATTGTGGGAGAAGTGCCGCGAAGTAATGAAATTATTCACTGGGAAGAGCAGGGAAAGACTGTGATCGAAGGAGATCCGGCCTCTGAAATCAGCAGATGTTTCTTTGATCTTGCCACATTGTTATGGAAAGAAGAGGAAAACGCATGAGACAGGAAGCATATTTTTGTACGGTAAAAGAGCTGGATGAGCTTGGAAAAAATAACATTCCCAGACAGCTTATTTCCCATACACATCTGATCTACAGTTCCCCTGCAACGCTGGCATTCAATTCTCCGGGAGCAGAAGGATTTGGTGTCAAACGTGCAGGTCTGGCGGTTCCGGATTCTGTTATGTTGATCGTGTCTCCGGGATGCTGTGGCCGCAATACCTCGGTGCTTAGTTCGATGCGGGCCTATCAGGACCGTTTTTTTATTATCTGTTGATGGATGAGACGGATATTGTGACCGGAAGGCACCTGAAAAAGATCCCTAAGGCAGTAGCGGAAATATGCGAAGGACTTAAGAAAAAGCCGTCTGTTGTGATGATATGTATTACCTGTGTGGATGCGCTGCTTGGCACGGATATGGAGCGTGTCTGTCACAAGGCAGAGGAATATGCAGGGGTTCCGGTAAGACCATGTTATATGTATGCACTGACCAGAGAGGGCAGAAAACCACCGATGGTGCATGTGCGGCAGTCCGTTTATTCGTTGCTGGAACCGAAAAAGAAAAAAGGAAACGTGGTGAATTTACTGGGATATTTTTCACCGCTTACGGATGACTGTGAGCTGTATGATCTGCTTCATGGGGCAGGAGTAAAAACAATCCATGAGATTTCCAGGTGCAAGGATTATGCACAGTATCAGACCATGTCGGAAGCAAATTTTAATCTGGTACTGCATCCGGAAGCGCGCTTTGCGGCAGAGGATTTTCATGACCGGCTGAAAATTCCATATATCGAGCTGCGCAGATTATATCAGATCGATAAAATTGCCAGTCAGTATCGTGCTTTTGCCGCTGCACTGGGTGTGGAATTTGAGGATGAAATACCGCGTAAGGCAGCAGAGGAGGCGGTAGAAAAATTCAGGAAAATACATCCGGATGCAGTATTTGCCGTCGGAGAATGGATGAACGGAGATCCGTTCGAACTGGCACTTGCATTGGTACACTATGGATTTCGTGTGTCGGAGATTTATGGAACATTATCCGGTGAAAACTTTGTCTATGTAAAACAACTGGCAAAAATCAGTCCGGATACGAAAGTTTTTTCCAATCTGGAACCGACCATGCTGTATTATGACAAAAGTCAGTCCGGCGTCAATATGACCATAGGAAAAGATGCCGGCTATTATCATAAAGAATGTTCCAATGTGCTCTGGAATGAAGAACGGCAGCCATACGGTTATGCCGGTGTGCGCAGACTGTTTGAGGCATTGGCGGAGGTATAACACAATGAGAGGACTGAGAAAATATCTGACACCATTTGCACCGGATCAGTCAGGTGCGGTGTCTGTATTATATGAATTTGGCGGTATTATCGTCATTTGCGATGCCGGTGGTTGTACCGGAAATATCTGTGGATTTGATGAGCCGCGGTGGTTTGAGAGCAAAAGTGCATTGTTTAGTGCAGGGCTTCGCGATATGGATGCAATTCTCGGCCGTGATGACAGGCTGGTGGCAAAGCTTGCAGATGCCGTGACAAAACTGGATGCAAAGTTTGCAGCGATTATCGGGACGCCGGTTCCGCCGTTATCGGAACGGATTACCATGCCTTAAAGCGTATGACGGAGAAAAAAGTGGATCTGCCGATTCTGACTGTGGAATACGGATGGAATGGAATTGTATGACAAGGGGAGAAAAAGCCTGGAAGGAACTGTTTTTGGTATTTGCAGGTGAAAAAGAAGACGTGATTTTGGGCAGAATCGGGATACTTGGCATGACACCACAGGATATCAGTGATCTGCGTGCGGCAGACCGCATCCGGGAGCGTTTTGCGGCAGAAGGAAAAACTGCTGTCTGCTTTGGAATGGGAAATGGACTGATGATGTAAAATCGGTTTCCAATGTGGAAAAAAATATCGTGGTATCGCCGGCCGCTTTAGAGGCAGCGAAATATCTGGAACGAACATATGGAACACCGTACGAGACAGGCTATCCGCTGGTGGATGAACTGGTTTACGATATGGATTATCATGGGAAAAAGGGTACTTATTGTACAGCAGCAGGTGATCGGATCTGCAATCCGGGAAGAGATACAAAAAAAAGCAAAGGATGCACAGGTGACAGTTGCGAAGCTGGTTTATGATAAAGACCAGAGCTTTGCAGTGACACAGATCTGCATCTGCGGGATGAAGAAGATTATATAAGGCTGGTGGAAAACATGGAATATGATGTGATTTACGCGGATCCATGTATGAAGCGTATGACACCGGAATTTGACGGAATCTTGTGGATACGATACATTTTGCGGTGTCGGGGCATCTTCAGAGATGAGATAACAGTTGCCGGTTGTCTTGTAAGATGTGACCCGCAATAAGGGAGTGTACGATTGGAGAAAAGTGTGTATAAGAATGAGATGACCTGGCGCATCCGGGTATACGGTATCGTTCAGGGTGTTGGTTTCCGGCCAACGGTAAGCCGCCATGCGACAAAACCATGGAATTTACGGAACTGTTTGCAATAAAGGACCCTATGTGGAAATTTATGCACAGGGGACAAAAGAACAGATCGATGGATTTTTAAACAGTCTGAAAGAACATCCACCGAAGCGTGCGGCTGTTTTGAAGATAAATACAGAGGATATCACCGCAGATACAACAGAACAGTTTGAACATTTTGACATTATCGAAAGTGAAAAAACAAAAGGGGAAATCTTTATTTCCCCGGATATTGCAATCTGCGATGAGTGCAAGGAAGAAATGTTTGACCCGAAAGACAGACGGTATCTGCATCCGTTTATCAACTGCACCTGCTGTGGACCAAGGCTTACGATTCTGGATGCTCTGCCGTATGACAGGGAACGCACAAGTATGAAAGAGTTTCCGATGTGCCCGGACTGTGCAAAAGAATACACGGATGAGAAAACCAGGCGGTATGACGCGCAGCCGGTGTGCTGCAACCAATGTGGACCACAGGTGTATCTGATCGGCAGACCCGAGCGGGGACGTGCCGCAATTACATATACACGCCGGCTTATTCGTGAAGGCAAAATTGTAGCAATCAAGGGAATCGGAGGGTTTCATCTGTGCTGTGATGCTACAAATGAAGAAGTGGTCTGCCGTCTTAGAACATTAAAAAACCGCCCGGCAAGCCCTTTGCAGTTATGGCAAAAGATGAATCGGTTGTAAAACGGGAATGTGTGGTGACGCCGGAGCAGGAGGCGATTCTTACCGGACATCAGAAACCGATTCTGTTACTGGACAGACGAAGCGATGGCGGGCTGGCATCTTCGGTGGCACCGAACAATCCAAAAGTTGGTGTGATGCTTCCGTATGCACCGGTGCAGTTATTGATTTTTCAGTATGATGATGGTATCGAGATGCCGGATCTTCTGGTGATGACCAGTGGAAATACTTCCGGTGCACCGATCTGTCGTGAGGATGAGGAAGCTGTTGCCGAATTATCCCATTTGTGTGATGCGATGCTGTCACATAACCGCAAAATCAGGATACGGGCAGATGATACGGTGATGGATTTTTACAGAAATGAACCGTACATGATCCGGCGTTCCAGAGGCTATGCACCGCTGCCGTTTATGACAAAAGCAGACTGGAAAGGACAGGTGCTCGCGGTTGGCGGGGAATTGAAAAATACCTTTTGCATAGGTGTGGACAACAGGTTTTATCCGTCACCATATGTGGGAGATCTGGAGGACTTAAGAACGGTAAAAGGCATTGCAGGAGACAATACACCGGTTTCAGACATTGCTGGAAGTAAAGCCACAGGCTGTGGTCTGTGATCTGCACCCAAAATACAATTCTACGGTTGTAGCGGAAGAACTTGGATATCCGGTGATAAGAGTGCAGCATCATTATGCACACATATTATCGTGTATGACAGAAAATGACTGTCATGATCCGGTCATCGGAGTCGCTTTTGACGGAACCGGATATGGAACGGATGGCACGATCTGGGGCGGAGAGATCCTGCTGGCGGATTATGGGAATTTTACAAGATTCGGAAGTATTACCCCGTTTTACAGATGGGGGGCGATGCTTCTGCAAAAGAGGGCTGGCGTATTGCGGTCTCTATGATTTACGGATATACGAAAGATCGCAAAAGGGCATGGGAGATCATGGAAACACTGGGTCTTTGCAGCGAACAGGAAAGCAGGGTACAGTTCACCATGGCAGACCGGAAGATTAATGCGGTGGCTTCAACCAGTGCAGGACGGCTTTTTGATGCCGTCAGTGCGATACTCGGGATCAGGCGCAGGTCAGGATTTGAAGGGGAAGCATCGACGGCATTGCAGTTTGCAGCAGAGGCATACGAGCAGCAGAACCTCTCAAATATATCACAGGAGCAAAAGGAAAATAAGGATATACTGCTGCATGAAACAAAAGAGCGTTTCGTTTTAAATACACAGATGTTGGTGCAGCAGATTACAGAAGCAAAAATGCGGGGCGAAGACACCGGGATGCTGGCATATCGGTTTCATCAGGTACTGGCAGAAATGATTACAGCTGCCTGTATCAAAGCAAAAGAAAGCAGTGGCAGGGATAAAGTTGCCTTAAGCGGTGGCGTATTCCAAAACCGGTTACTGCTGCGTCTGACAGAAGAACGACTGTTACAGGAAGGATTCGAAGTGCTGCGGCACCGCATGATTCCGCCGAATGACGGAGGAATTGCAATCGGACAGGCAGCATATGGGATGTATCAATTACAGAAATAGGAGGATAAAAAGATGTGTGTAGGTTTATCAGCTAAGGTAGTAAAAATCAGTAATGGCACGGCGGTCATTGATGCAGGCGGTGCCAAAAGAGAGGTTTCTTCCCAGCTTCTGGAAGATCTGGAGCCGGGAGATTATGTTATGGTGCATGCAGGTGTAGCAATTGCAAAAAATCACCCATGAGGACGACAGTGAAACCGAGCAGCTCATGGAGGAATTTTTATAATGAAAACAGCCAGAGAGATCATTGAAAATTATGATGGCCCGGATGTGCGGATCATGGAAGTGTGCGGTACGCACACACATGAGATTTTCCGGCTGGGAATCCGTAAACTGCTGCCAAAACAGGTAGAATTGATTTCCGGCCCGGGATGTCCGGTATGTGTAACACCGGTTAGTTTTATAGATGAAGCTATTTATCTGGCATTGGAAAAAGGAGTTACAATCTGTACATTTGGTGATCTGGTGCGAGTGCCGGGAACCAATATGAGCCTTGCGGGAGCCAGAGAACAGGGAGCGAAAATCCATGTTGTGTATTCTCCGGCAGATGCCGAAAAATATGCCGGAGAACATCCGGATGAGCAGGTGACATTTCTGTCGGTCGGATTTGAGACAACGACACCGGCAGGATGTCTTTCCGTAAAGGCGGCAAGAGAAGATGGACTGGATAATTACTCTATATTGGTGGCAAACAAAACCATGCCTCAGGCGTATGAGGCATTAAAGGACAGTGCAGATGTATTTTTATATCCGGGACATGTCAATGGCCATTACGGGAACACGTCTTTGCGAAGCTCTGACCGAAGAAGGGGTCAGCGGTGTTGTGGCAGGATTTACGGCAAAAGAACTGATGACAGCACTGACGGTTGCGCTGGTAAAATTCCAGGAAGGAAAGCCATTTTTTGTAAACTGCTATCCGCGAGTGGTGACACAGGATGGAAGCAGGGAGGCACAGCTGCTTGTAGATGAGATGATGGAAGCCTGTGACTGCGAATGGAGAGGGCTGGGTGTTATTCCGAAATCCGGCATGAAATTAAGACAGGAGTGGCAGGAGTTCGATGCACGTCTCAAATATCAGATGCCGAAAATTGAAGGAAAACCAAATCCGGCCTGCCGCTGTGGCGATGTACTTCAGGGGAAATGCAAACCATCCGATTGTAAAGTATTCGGAAAAGGCTGTACACCGCAGCATCCGATCGGCGCCTGCATGGTGTCCGGTGAGGGAGCCTGCTCTGCATATTATCAGTATTCATAAGAAAGAAGGAAAAAACATCATGGAAAATAAAACAGTAACGATGGCACATGGTGCCGGTGGAAAGCAGACATCCGAATTGATTGATCAGGTGTTTAAGGCACATTTTGTAAACAATGATCTGACGGCAGATGATGCAGCGGTATTAGTTCCGCCGGCAGGAAGAATGGCAGTATCTACAGATGGGTTTATTGTATCTCCGGCATTTTTTCCGGGGGGAAATATCGGCAAACTGTCTATCTGCGGAACGGTAAATGATCTTGCCTGTATGGGTGCAAAACCGCTTTATCTTACCTGCGCTTTTGTAATTGAAGAGGGATTTCCAATGGAAAAACTCGAGAAATCGCAGCTGCCATGGAAAAAAACAGCAAAAGAGGCCGGAGTACATATTGTATCGGGAGATACAAAGGTTGCCGGAAAAGGACAGGTGGATGGAAATTTTTTATCACCACGACCGGAATGGGGGAGATCGAAGAAGGAGTGACCGTCGGCGGAGAACTGGCAAAGCCCGGAGATGCAATCATCGTAACCGGTGATATCGGACGGCACGGATGTACAATCCTGTTAGAGCGGGAAGATTTTGGCATCGATGCGGATGTGACCAGTGACTGTGCACCTTTGTGGAAGACCGTAAAGGCAGTCATGGATACCACACACAACCTGCATGTGATACGTGATGCGACCAGAGGCGGCGTGGGAACAGTCCTGTATGAGATCGCAGGTCAGAGCAGCGTAGGCATCCGTTTAAATGCAGAGGCTGTTCCGGTACGGCCGGAAGTAAAAGGAGTCTGCGGGATGCTTGGACTTGAGCCTTTATATCTGGCATGCGAAGGAAGACTTGTCATCATGGCACCAAAGGAAGAGGCAGAGGGCATTGTAGAAACATTGAAAAAATGCCCATATTCCGCAGATGCAGCTATTATTGGTGAAGTGATCGCAGAGGAACCGGGAAGAGTTATAATGGAGACGGAAATCGGCACACAGGCACTGCTTCCACAGCCGGGGGGAGAGCTTTTACCAAGAATCTGTTAACAGGAGGAGTCAGGGCATGGAAACCAGAGTGGCAGTTATTTCAATTATTGTAGAACAGGAGGATGCCATTGAAGAATTAAATATCCTTCTTCATGAAGCACGTCAGTACATTGTAGGCAGAATGGGCATACCATACCGCGCAAAAGGAATCAGCATCATAAGCATTGTCATTGATGCACCACAGGACACGATCAGTGCACTTTCCGGAAAAATCGGACATTTAAAAGGCGTATTCGCAAAGACTGCATATTCGAATGTCATTACTCCGGCAGAAGGGGGAACACAGGATTGATCAGGATAGCAGTATATGGAAAAGGCGGAATCGGAAAATCCACTACCGTTTCAAATGTAGCGGCTGCATTGGCAGAAATGGGGCTTAAGGTGATGCAGATCGGATGCGATCCGAAAGCAGATTCTACCATATTGCTCCGTCATGGAGAGGCTGTGCCGGCCGTGCTCGACTTATATAATGAGAAAAAGCAGGCGTTGCAGCTGGAGGATATGATACGCATTGGGTATAACGGTGTTATCTGTGTGGAGGCCGGTGGACCGACACCGGGACTTGGCTGTGCCGGCCGTGGTATCATCACGGCACTGGAAAAGTTAAAAGAGCTTGGCGCATATGATGTATACAAACCGGATGTGGTTTTATATGATGTACTCGGAGATGTGGTATGCGGTGGATTTTCCATGCCGATGCGGGGCGGTTATGCGGACAAAATATTTATTATTACCTCCGGGGAAAACATGGCAATTCATGCAGCTGCAAATATTGCCATGGCAGTGGAAAATTTTAAAAACCGTGGATATGCCGGGCTTGGCGGACTCATTTTAAATCGCAGGGATGTCCCGCGGGAAGAGGAAAAAGTGGCAGAACTGGCAGACGATTTTCACACAGCTGTTATTGGTACACTATCACACAGCGGGCAGGTGGCACTGGCAGAGGAGCAGAAAAAAACATTGATGGAGTGTTATCCAACAGGTGAAATGGCAGACGAATACCGTGCGCTTGCCATGCAGATGTATCGCATATGCGGTGGCATTCTGGAAGCGAAAAGCGATAAGGTAAGGTCTGGATATATACAGGAGGAAGCGTAATGTTACGTCGTGTGGGGGAAACTGTTGATTCGAAAGATGCTGTGGTAAAAATAAAAGATGCCTCATTTCCAACACCATTTGTTTCGGCACTGGAGTATAATTCGCCGGTGCATGGCAACTGGAATATTGTGCATACGGGAATGCAGGTTCCGGAATCTATCCAGATCTATGTCTGTGCGGATAACTGTATGCGTGGTGTTGTATTGACGGCGGCCGAGATGAATGCGGCAGATCGTTTTTCATACGTGATCATCGAAGAAGACGATCTGTTGAACGGAAATCTGGAGGATATCACAATTGAAGGTGTCACAGATGTATTAAAGAAACTGGAACGAAAACCAAAAGCAGTGCTCTTATTTACCGTGTGCCTCCACCATTTTCTTGGCTGTGATCTTAAGATGGTCTATGAGGAACTTGACAGGCGTTTCCCGGAAATTGCATTTGTACGCTGCTATATGGATCCAATCATGCAAAAAACTGGTCTGACACCAGATCAGAAACTACGAAAAGCAATGTATGACCCATTAAAAGTACAAAAAGCAGATCCACATATCGTCACGTTGCTTGGACATAATTTCCCATTGGACGAAACTTCTGACATCAAACGATTCCTAAAAAAATGTGGCTTTGAACTCAGAGAGATTACGACTTGTGATACATGGGACAAGTATGAGAAACTTGGTGAAGCAAATATATTTCTTTCTATCTATCCGACAGCAAAATACGGGGCGCAGACGCTGTCAAAAAGACTGGGACGAGAACACATTTACATGCCGGCAAGTTTTAACTATGAAGAGATAAAGCAGCAGATGGAAAGACTGGCAGAGATACTGGAAAAGACACTGGTATCTAAGATAATTCAGACGTCTGAAGAACAGATAGAGACATTAAATGTGTTGATAGATGCACAAAAAGGATTTCTATTACGAAAAATGAGATTGAAGCTTGCGAAGAAACTATTAAAAACGTAAGAGAAGTTGTTGGAGACACACCAATCGTCATCGACTATCTCATGCATCCGAGACCGCTTGGACTGGCAAATATCTTTAGAACATGGATTTTGTGTGGAAGCTGTTATCTGGATGGTGTAAGCCCGGAGGAAGAACAGGAATTTTACTGGCTTAGCAAACATGCGCCAAAACTGG
>ENA-OQBV01001651-OQBV01001651.1-human-gut-metagenome-genome-assembly--contig:-NODE-1651-length-10636-cov-2.660196_pt1 | contig 10636 bp, 13 predicted proteins | sample MGYA00242750_ERZ504559 | MGnify/ENA primary metagenome ERZ504559 (study PRJEB26092, sample SAMD00036230) | human gut metagenome | host: Homo sapiens | study: EMG produced TPA metagenomics assembly of...
CCGTACGCAATGCCAAGTATGCCCATGATTTTCATCCTATTGAAGAAGGCTGCCAGTGCTATACGTGCCGCAACTATTCGCGGGCCTATATCCGCCACCTCTTCAAGGCGGAAGAACTGTTGGCATACCGCCTGGTCAGCATTCACAATCTCTACTTCCTGCTGCAGTTCATGCGGGATATGCGCCAGTCGATCTTCGACGGGACGTTCCGCGAATTCCGTCGGGATTTTTGGAAAAGGTATCAAGACGCGTAAAGGCGCTTGCACATAAAATCTTTTATTTTTTTAGTTGTTGGAGGTGTTTGAAATGGATATGACTGAACAGCTTACTGCTTTTTGGCCCATAATCCTCATTGGTCGTCATTTTTTACTTTCTGCTGTGGCGGCCGCAGAAGAAGCAGCAGAATGAGACGGCAGGAAATGCTGGACAGCCTGAAACCCGGTGCTAAAATCGTCACCGTCGGCGGCGTCATGGGTACGATTGTATCCCTGCACGATGACTACCTCGTCATCCGCGTAGCCGATAAGGTTGAAATCCGCGTTACCCGGGCTGCGGTAGCTCAGGTTCTCAGCAGCAAGGGCAGCGAAAGCAAGAAAGCTGCCAAGAAGGCCGAAAAGCCGGAAGTTGTTGAAGAAAAAAACGACGCAAAAGCAGAAGCAGCCCAAGCGGCTGACGAAAACCAGAAAGATGCTCAGTAAAAAGGAACTGCGCAGTGCCATGTATGACCGCCTCCATCGTATGACGGAAGCCGAAAAGAATTCGGCCAGTGCGGCTGTCTGTGCCCGGCTTATGGCCCTCCCGGCCTATACCCGGGCACAGCGCATCATGGCCTTTCTCAACATGCCTGATGAAGTCAGCCTCGACGCTTTGATTTCTCAGGCCATTCGCGATGGGAAAGAGGTCTATGTCCCGGTCTGCGTCAGTCGGACCGAGATTGCGGCAGCCCGCCTTTTAGGGCTGGAACAAGCTGTCGTCGGAGCCTATGGGATCCGCACGGCGCCGGAAGGCAGCCTAAAGGTGGCAGCGTCTGACCTCGATGTCATCATCGTCCCGGGCCTTGCCTTCGATGAAAAGGGCGGCCGCTTAGGTCACGGCGCTGCCTATTACGACCGATTCCTGGCAGGGAAGGGCGAGGCCATAGCCATTGCCGCTGCCTGGGATGTTCAGTTGGTTCCGGACGTGCCCGTTGAGGCCCACGACGTCATCATGACCGAAGTGGTTACGGACCGACGCCATCTCGTGCTTCACCAATAAAACCATAAGATTTACCCAGAGGGGGGAGTATCGTTGCGGACTCGTAACATGATAAAATTTTTCGGGGCAGTCATCATCATTCTGGCCGCCTTTGTTACCTTGATTTATCCGCTTGCCAACTCCATCAAACAGGGCCTGGACTTACAGGGCGGTACGCATATCGTCCTGGAAGCCGAAGATACGCCGGACGCTCCGGTCACGGAAGACTCCTTGAGCCGTGCCGTCACCATCGTCGAACGCCGTATCAATGAAATGGGCCTGACCGAACCGCTTGTCCAGAAGGAAGGCGCCCGCCGTATCATCGTTGAGCTGCCCGGTGAAAAGAATCCGGAAAAAGCCATCGAGACGATCGGGAAAACGGCTGTCATGGAGTTCAAGGATGAAAGCGGCACGACCCGTATGACCGGGAATGATCTGAAGACTGCCAAGGAACAGATCGACCAGGGCCATAAGAATGTCGTCGCCATTGAATTTACCGACGAAGGGGCGAAGAAATTCGCCGATCTGACAGCGTCCAATGTAGGCCATAAAATCGGCATCTACCTCGACGGCGACTTGCTCACCAATCCTGTCGTCAACGAACCGATTACCGGCGGCAAAGCTGTCATCACGGGCAGCCAGACTCTGGAAGACGCCAAGAACCTGGCTATCCTCCTGCGTTCCGGTGCCCTGCCTGTCAAATTGAAAGTCATGGAAGTCCGCACCATCGGCCCGAGCCTGGGCCTCGACTCCAAGATCAAGAGTGAAAAGGCCTTTGCCATCGGCATCATCCTGATCATGATCTTCTTGATCGTCATTTACCGTATGTCCGGCGTCGTAGCCAACATCGCCCTGCTGGTCTACGTCCTCATCCTGCTGGGCATCCTGAAATACCTCGACGCGACACTGACCCTGCCGGGCATTGCCGGTATCATCTTATCCATGGGTTTCGCCGTCGATGCCAACATCCTTATCTTTGAACGGTTCAAGGAAGAAGTCCTCGTCGGCAAGAGCCTGAGGACGTCTATGGAAGCCGGTTTCCGCCGGGCCTTCAACACCATCCTCGATGCCAACGTGTCGGTCATGATCGCCGCCATCGTCCTCATCGTCATGGGCAGCGGCACGGTCAAAGGCTTTGCCGTCAACCTGGCCTTGGGCCTTGTGGTCAGCATGTTCACGGCCATCGTCGTCAGCCGGTCCCTGCTCACGTGGTTCATCAATACAGGCCTTATCACCAATCCCTGGTTCTACGGCCTGAACCGCAAACCGCCTGAACATATGTTGAAAAAGGGGGGACAGAAATGAGTTTTGATATTGTCAAACATCGCGTATGGTGGTTCACCTTATCGTCTGTCCTCGTCATTGCCAGCTTGATCTCTATCTTCATCAACGGCTTCAACTTCGGCATCGACTACACGGGCGGCACGATCCTCGATATGCAGTTCAATAAAGCCGTCACCGTTTCTGAAGTCCGCCAGGTCATCGACAATGCCGACATGGACCTGGGCAACACGGTCATCCAGCTGACAGGCGTCACCGACCAGGATTCGTCGACTGACGTCATGCTACGCATGCGCAACCTGTCCAGTGACGAAAGCAAGGCCGTCTCGGATAAACTGAGCGGGGCTTTAGGCGGGGCTGAAATTAAGCGGACCGAATCGGTCGGCGCCGTCATCGGCTCGGAAGTCACGAAAAATGCCGTTACCAGCCTGGCTGTGGCTTTCATCGCCCTGGCTGCGTACATTTCCTTCCGCTTTGAATATAAGATCGCTATTTCGGCCTTAGTGTCGATCCTGCACGACTTGATCATGGTCCTGGGCTTCTTCTCGTTCTTCCATCTGGAAATCGATGCGTCCTTCCTGGCGGCCATCCTGACGGTCGTCGGCTACTCCATGAACGAAGCCGTCGTCATCTTCGACCGCGTCCGTGAAAACACGCGGACCCACCGCCGGACGGACTCGTATGAAAAACTGGCCCATGACAGTATCGCCCAGAGTATCCATCGCAGTATCTATACCCTGACGACAGTACTCTTCGCCTGCGGTGCCCTGCACTTCTTTGGCGGCGATTCGACGAAGAACTTCTCCCTGGTCATGCTCATCGGCTTCATCAGCGGGGCTTATTCGTCCATCTGTGTCGATACGTCGATTTGGGTCGTATGGAAAACCATACGTCGAACCGTCGCGGCCTCAAGGCTTCTGATGATGAATCCGAAGAAGAGGAAGAATCTGCAGAACGCAAAAGGATAAAAATTAAGGGATGTCCCATTGGAGCTTTGCCTTCATGGTGCAGCCCTTTTTCATTTACTCATACCATAAGAAGGCCCCTTACAGAAGTAAGGAGCTGCGAGGAGGAATCACGATGTTTAAAATCGATGCACTGGGCAAAGCCTGCCCCTTACCGGTCATTGAAGCCCACAAGGCCTTTAAAGGATCACGACGCCATTGAAATTACGGTCGATAATGAAATCGCCACGGGAAAATCTCAAAAACTTATCGGAACAGATGAACTGTGCCTATACGATGACCAAAGAGTCGGATACGCACTATACGGTCACCTTGGTGAAAGAAGGGGCTGTCGTTTCGAAAGAAGCCCCGGCTGTATCGGGCTCTGATTATATCGTCGTCCTCAATGCGCCGGTCATGGGCCTTGGTGATGATACCCTTGGCAAGAATCTCTTGAAGACCTTCATTTATACTTTGACCGAACAAGATGTGCTGCCAAAACAGATCATCTGCTACAATGGCGGTGTATCCCTGGTCACGGAAGATTCGGAGTCTCTCGAAGATTTAAAGCACCTTGAAGAAAAAGGAGTTGAAGTCTATGCCTGCGGCGCCTGCCTCAACTACTACGGCCTGACCGATAAAGTCGCCGTCGGATCCATTACCAATATGTTCCGCATTGTCGAAATGATGCGTACGGCTAACCGCATCGTCAAACCGTAACCTATGGAAATAACGATTATAAAAGCGGCCATTTTGGTGTCGTTCATTCTTTGCGGATATATTTTAAAGCAGCTGCGTCTCTTTGGGCGCAGTACTTTTCAGACGATATCGACGATTGTCTTCAACATTACCCTGCCAGCGGTCATCATTGCCAACTTAAACGGAATCCACTTCGAGGTGCGCTATCTTTTCATCAGCCTCTTGGCCATCGTCTTTAACCTGCTCATGGTCGGTCTCGGCTATGGCGTCGGGCGGACGAAAGACGAGAAAGCCTTTTATATGCTCAATCTGAACGGCTATAATATCGGTAATTTTGCCTTGCCTTTCGTATCCTACTTCTTCGACAGTGCGGCCGTTCTCATCGTCTGCCTCTTTGATGCCGGAAACTCCCTCATGTGTCTCGGCGGCTGGCTATGGCCTAGCCCGCTACGTCCGCGGTGAAAAGGGGGATAACATCTTTTATATTTTGGCTAAGACGATTTTTTTCATCGCTCCCGGTCCTGTCCTACATGCTGATGATTATCCTGGCTTTGGGAGGCTTGGCTTTGCCCCAGGTAGTCATTGACTGGGTCAAGGTTCCAGCTTCGGCCAATACCTTTTTATCGATGCTGATGATCGGCGTTGCCTTGGGTTTATCTTTGAAGAAGGAATACCTGCACCTCATCTACAGTGATATCGGACTGCGCCTGTTGATCTCCGCCGTCTTTGCTGTCTTTGTCTATGTTGGTCTCGACTATTCGATGGACATCAAGCGGGTCCTCATGGTACTGGTCTTTGCACCGATTGCCGGCATGGCCTGCTACTATACGGCGAGATTGAAGTTAAAGATCGAAGTTGCGGCCTGTATCAGTTCCTTGTATATCCTCATTTCCATCGTCGTCATGTCGACCCTCATCGTCATCTTGGAAACGATATGACCGATCGGCCAGGAGTTCCTCTTCTAAGGCAGCCGGCACCGTCGACGGACTGCGGGTGATGTAGTAACTGTCGACCTTTGGAGGTTCGAAATCGAGAAGGGGATGGCCCGCAGGCGCTTTGCTTGTAAGTCGTCTTCAATGAGGCTTTTCGGCAGGAAGGTATAGCCGATGCCTTCGGCGACATACTGCGGGAGTTTGGTGCTGTTGTCGATTTCTAAAGGGAAGCGGTGATGGCGGGGAAAGAGGTCCTGAATGTAGAGGCCCACGCCCTGGAGGGCGAAGTTACAGAATAAATAGTCGATTTTTTGCAGGTCATCTTTATAGATACCCTTGGCATAGGACGTATCGGAGGCCTTACAGACCAGGACCAATGAATCCGTCCGGTAGGGCTGGCAGACGAAGCCGCTTTTGAACATGGCGCTGAACGAAAAGATGGCATCGAGGGTCCCTTCCTGAAGCTGGCGCATCATGTCCGCCGTATGGCTGATGGTGACATGAAGGGACACGTCTTTCTGCTTCTTTAAGTAACTGCGGATGCGGCGTTGAAGATGGCTTTCGTAAATCGTGTTGGTCGTGCCGATGTTTACTTTTTGGGCGTACGTCGGCGAAGCCTGGATATCCTGCAGGGCTGTCAGTTCGAGGGAGACGAAGCGCTGGGCATAATCGAGAAATTTTTGACCCGATGCCGTCAGGTCGACCTGCTTATGGCTACGGATGAAGAGGGGAACGCCGAGCTCCATTTCCAGGTCGCGGATGCGGTTGGTGACCGTCGATTGTGCGACGAAGAGCTGTTGTGCCGTTTTTGGTGAAGTTCTTGATTTGTGCCAGGGCGATGAACGTCCGGAGTGTCGTTGTGTCCATGGCCGGACCTCCTTCAGATAATTTGATTTAATTTGATTATCGAATGAAATAAATTAAAATAATCTATTTCACAAATTGTCTACTTGTATTATATAATAACCCATGTAGAGAAACAATGAATTCAATTACAAGAAACTGGAGCTGAACTTAGGATGAACAAAAAAACTGTCCCCTTTAACGAAGAACAAATCCGTTCTATCATTGCCGAACACCCGACACCGTTCCATATCTACGACGAAAAAGCCATCGTCGATAATGTCCGTAAATTGATTAAAGCCTTTGACTGGGCTTATGACTTCAAAGAATATTTTGCCGTCAAGGCTACGCCGAACCCGTACATCATGCGCCTCTTGCAGAAAGAAGGCGTCGGTGCAGACTGCAGTTCCCTGGCAGAACTGGAACTGTGCGACAAAGTCGGCATCAAAGGCCATGACATCGTCTTCTCGTCCAATGACACGCCCTATGCTGAGTTCAAACGGGCCATGGAACTGGGCGCCCTGGTCAACCTCGACGATATTTCCATGATCGAATTCATGGAAGAACGCGGTCCCCTGCCGGAATGGATCTGCGCCCGCTACAATCCGGGTCCGCTCCTCAAAGGCGGCAACGACATCATCGGCACGCCGGAAGAAGCCAAATACGGCATGACCCGCGAACAGATCATCGATGCCTTCCGCATCCTCAAGGATAAAGGCGTCAAACACTTCGGCCTGCACACCATGGTCGTCTCCAATGAACTCCACGTCAACGGCCTGATCAACACGGCCAAGATGATGTTTGAACTGGCTGTCGAAGTACAGAACATGCTGGGTATCAATATCGAATTCCTCGACTTCGGCGGCGGCATCGGCCTTCCCTATCGTCCGGAAGAATCGTTCATCGACTATGACGAACTCAGTGCGGGCATCAAGAAACACTTTGAAGAAATCATGGAACCGGCTGGCCTCGACAAATGCCGCATCTCCTTCGAATGTGGCCGTGCCATCACCGGCCCTTACGGCTACCTGGTCACGACGGCTATCCATCACAAGCACATCTGGAAGGAATACATCGGCGTCGATGCCTGCATGGCCAACCTCATGCGTCCGGGCATGTACGGCTCGTACCATCACATCACGGTCATGGGCAAGGAAAATGCACCGAAAGACCACGTCTATGACGTCGCCGGTTCGCTCTGCGAAAACTGCGATAAATTTGCCATCGACCGCAGCCTTCCGGAAATCGACGACGGCGACATCCTGGTCATCCACGACACAGGCGCACACGGCCATTCCATGGGCTTCAACTACAACGGCAAGCTCCGTTCGGCTGAACTCCTGCTCCATGCTGATGGCAGCGTCACCCAGATCCGCCGGGCTGAAACCCTGGACGACCTCTTCGCTACCCTTGATTTCTCTAATTTATAACCGAATATGAATGAAGGGCATCTCATGAATTAAAAATTTTCATGGGATACCCTTTTTTATTGTAAAATTTTTTTGAATTTTAATCTCCTTTTAATCTTTACCCTATATACTGAACATACATCATCTCATCGTTCAAAGAGGAACAGAAAGGGGGAGCCGACCGTGATGAGCGCCTATGATATCCTGACAGGGATACAACTCTGCATGGCTATGGCCATGATCGCCTATGGCATTTACTTCCGGAAGAGCCGCATGTGCCGCCTGTGGTGGTTCGCAGGCCCCTGCGTCCTGGTTGCCATCTGGGCAGCGGCTGTATTATATTATTATACGGAATATCCTTTTTTTGACGACCCTCTGTTTCCTCATGGCCTTTTTCCTGGGCCTGGGTCTGGGCCTGTGGTTCAAGAAGGGCCTGCCGGAACTGACCTATTGCCGCAAGCAGCACCGCCTTCGTTGTCCGCCCTTGCGGACGGCTCTACCGGGGAATCTCTTTTTCTGCCTGATTTTCGCTTCGTTCCAGGCCGTGGCCTACCACATGCCCTTCATCACCCATTCGTGGCTGTTCAACGAGGTCCTGGGCTTTGCGCCGGGCATCGGCATTGGCTGGCTGTGGGGACGGGGATTGGCCATGCTGTTCGATATTCCCACGCGGGGACAGCAGGTCTATAAAGATATTTAGGAGGGATTTTGTTTATGGATAGTAGTGCACGGAGAGAAAAGATTCTTCAGATTCTTCAGGAATCGTCGTCGGCCGTCACCGGGACGACCTTATCGAAAGCCTGCAACGTCAGCCGGCAGATCATCGTCGGCGACGTGGCTATTTTGCGCGCCCAGGGGATCGCCATCATCTCGACGCCCCGGGGCTATCAGCTGGTCGTACCGGCCGCACCGGGCTGTATGCGGGTCTTCGTCTGCTGCCATGGCAGCGATTTGATGGAAGCAGAGCTCAATGCCATCGTCGATAATGGCGGCATCGTCCACAACGTCGTCATCGAACACGACGTCTATGGCAACCTGGAAGGGACCTTGAACCTTCATTCCCGCCGGGATATCCAGCAGTATATCAAGCGCATGCATGATTCCCATGCGGAAATGCTCAGTACCATCAGCGGCGGCATCCATACGCATCTCGTCGAAGCAGCGACGGAAGAAGAACTCGATGCCATCGGCCAGGCCCTGCGCGACGTCGGCGTCTTATATAAGGATTGACATTTCCCCTCTATATCGGTACAATAAGGCTATGTAAATATAACTGTCATGACATGTGTACAGATAGGAGGAACTGCTGTTATGGTATTAGAACGACTGGAAGCGCTGCCCCTGGGCCGTTTCCACTATAAACTGCTGCTGGTCACGGGCCTTGGCTGGCTCTTCGACTCGATGGATACAGGGCTCATCGCCTTTATCCTGCCTGTACTGGCCAAAGAATGGGGCCTGGCACCGGGGCAGATGGGCCTCATCGGCAGCATCGGCCTCATCGGCATGGCCCTGGGTGCCGTCGTATCCGGCACCATCGCCGACCGCATAGGCCGCAAGAAGGTCTTCACCATTACGGTCTTATTGTACAGCATCGCTTCGGCCTTCTGCGCCTTGTCCTGGAATTATCAATCCCTGCTCGTCTTCCGCTTTCTCGTCGGCTTCGGCCTGGGTGGGGAACTGCCCGTAGCGGCGACGCTCGTTTCCGAATATGCGCCGTCCCGCGTACGGGGCCGCTTCATCGTCCTCTTGGAAAGTTTCTGGGGCCTCGGCTGGATTGCAGCTGCCTGCATCGCCTATTTCTTCATTCCCCTTTATGGCTGGCGCATGGCCTTCCTCATCGGCGCCCTGCCGGCACTCTATGTCTGCCTGATCCGCATGCATATGCCCGAATCGGTCCGCTACTTGCTGGCTCATGGCCGCGTCGGCGAAGCCCGGCAGATCGTCGTTTCCCTGGAACGGCAGCTGCACGTACCCGTAGCGCCCTTTGTCAGCGAAAGGAAACCGTGCCGGTCGTCGCCAAGGCTTCGTTCCGGGAATTGTGGAAAAGCCATTTGCGTCGCGGACGATTATGCTCTGGCTGGTCTGGTTCGGCATCAACTTCAGCTACTACGGCATCTTCATGTGGCTGCCTTCGCTGGTCTTCCAGCAGGGCTTTACCGTCGTCAAGACCTTTGAATACGTCCTCATCATGACCCTGGCCCAGCTGCCGGGCTATTACTGCGCGGCCTGGCTCGTCGATAAGATCGGCCGCAAATATACCCTGTCGGCGTTCCTCTTGTTCAGCGGCGTCGCCAGCTACTTCTTCGGCCATGCGTCGACGGCAGCGGCCCTCATGATGTGGGGATCCGTCATGTCCTTCTTCAACCTCGGTGCCTGGGGCGTCCTCTATACGTATACGCCGGAACAGTATCCGACAGCTATCCGCGCCCTGGGAAGCGGCTGGGCTGCCGGCTTCGGCCGCTTTGGCGGCATGGCTGCGCCCATGATGGTCGGTGCCCTGCTGGCCCGGAGCTTCGGCTTCGCCAGTGTCTTCTACATGTTCGCCCTGGTCTTCGCCGCTGTCGCCGTCATCGTCATGAGCCTCGGCGTCGAAAGCAAGCAGAAGGACTTGGAAAGCATCAGCGAACGGCTGGTCAAGCCAAATAAAAATTTCTGGGGAAAATGTAAAAAAAGCTGTCAAAATATGCTTGACAGCTTTTTTTTTCGATGATAAAATATCTTATGTCGCATGAGTTCGGAAATGCTCGGAAATGAAGTTTTAAGTTTTACAGGATTTAAAATTTAGTTCTTGACAAAACGACATAATGTGATATACTAAACGAGCTGTTAGGGCGAAGGCCTTGGCACTTGAGGATGGGATTGAGCTTTGAAAAAAAGTTCAAAAAACATCCTTGACAAGCTCTTCTGAGTTTGTTAAAATAAACAAGTCGTCGCCACCCGGTGATGACAACGATGACCTTTGAAAACTGAACAATGAACTGAATGAACGCCAACGTGCGAGGTTCTATTATATAGAACGTCAAACAATGAGTAATACCAATCAATAAACAAGAGCCAAACGCTCTTCCATATATCATGGAGAGTTTGATCCTGGCTCAGGACGAACGCTGGCGGCGTGCTTAACACATGCAAGTCGAACGAGAAGAGATGAGAAGCTTGCTTCTTATCGATTCGAGTGGCAAACGGGTGAGTAACGCGTAAGCAACCTGCCCTCTAGATGGGGACAACAGCTGGAAACGGCTGCTAATACCGAATACGTTCTTTCTGTCGCATGGCAGAGGGAAGAAAGGGAGGC
>ENA-OQBV01001652-OQBV01001652.1-human-gut-metagenome-genome-assembly--contig:-NODE-1652-length-10635-cov-2.779692_pt1 | contig 10635 bp, 16 predicted proteins | sample MGYA00242750_ERZ504559 | MGnify/ENA primary metagenome ERZ504559 (study PRJEB26092, sample SAMD00036230) | human gut metagenome | host: Homo sapiens | study: EMG produced TPA metagenomics assembly of...
ACGGGATGTCCAGTGTCCGTTCCACGCCGAAGTTGTCCACCGCCACGAAGCGGATCCCGGGATTGTCTTCTCCCGTGTTCCGGTAAAAGAGGGTGAATACCTGACGGAGGATGTCCGTCGTGTCCAGCCCCGCGATGCCGGAGAGTTCCGTCAGCTCGCGGTTCACCAGCCTGGTTCCGTCCGCGGCGAACACCTCGCCGTCACCTTCCAGCTGTATGTATCCGACGCGGTAACGGGCCTCCCGGTAATCCCCTTCGCGGTTAAGCGTCAGACGGATCTCCACCGTCTCATCCGGTTCAATACCCTCTTGCAGGTACCAGGAAGAGAGCGAGAAGTCATATGCCTGCCGCACCTCCAGATGGTCATCGCAGCCGGCAAGGGTGCACGCCAGCAGAGCCAGCGCGCATCCCATGATGAATGTTCCTAATTTCATTGTTTCCAGTTCTTAAAAGATTAATCGATGATATATTTCAGTCCGACGGCCACTACCGTATGGAAATGCCCTACGGACGATCCGAAGAAGACACGCTGCCGGACATTGAAAAGAAAAGCCCAGCGGTCGGTCAGGTACGCCTCCATCTCGAATGCCGGGGTGAAGCCGTAGATGAAGGCACCCTTGTGCAGCAGGGTCGCCCCGTCATAAAGGAGCCTGCCGTTCCGGTTTACCCTCTCATAACCGGCCAGCGCGGACAGGCCGGCGGAGAGGAACACGTTCCTGCCCCTGTCCGAGAGGAACGGGAAGAGACAGCCCGCCTCCGCGGTGAACTGCTCCTTGGGAACCGCTATTTTCTTATAGGCGTAATGCTTCTTCACATAATCCGCCCCGAATACCCAGCGCGAGCGGTTGCGGTTGTAACGGCTCAGGGCCAGTCCGACCTGGAAATTCCCCCTCAGGTGCCTTACGTTCCTTCCGAAGTCATCCACGCCGCCCAGCCTCAGTTCAAGCCCCGTCTGCCCGGGCAGGTAGCGTTGGGCGGAAACCTTGCCCGCCAAAGAAGACAGGAAGGCGCATATTATTATAAACAGATATTTCCCCATAGAATTACTCCTTTATCAGTTCGTCCACCAGTCTGGCGTCCACCAGGTCACTATTCTCGATATGGAACCGCAGGTGGCGTCCGCCGCCTTTCTCGTAAAATCTCCACCTCGATGAGCTTGTCATCGGGGGATGACCACCTTGTGGAAAGCATAGACGATGCGTCCTTCCCCCTTGCCCTCTATGCGCCTCAGCTCGTTGAGCGCACGCACCGGCTCGATGTAGGTCTCCTGCTGTGCCGTTCGCTTGGCCACTTTCTTGTCCACCACCTTGAAGCGCACGAAGTCAATGTCGAAGGGCACATGCGAGGAGTTGGCCAATGAGATGTGGAGGAACAGCAGGTCCTTATGCACATAGACGCCCTTGAGCAGGGCCTGCATCCCGAACTGGCGGCAGCCGATATGCTTTAGGTCCCTGCGGTCCAGACGGTGTACGGTGTACATCAGGCTGGCGATGACCGAAGGGTCCTCCTCGCCGAGCTCGGTCACACGGACGGCACTCCCGCAGCCGGAACCTTCCGGTGCAATCCAACGGTCCATGTTGATGTTCAACGCTTCCGGCTCCTCCTCGTAGGAGACGAGGAACGAATAGAACGATCCGTCGCCCGTGATGACCGAGAAGTTCGTCTCGCCGGGGAAATCCCGGACGGCCGCCTTTACGCGCACCACGTTCTCCACGCCGTCCGCCTTGCCCGCGATGATGTCCGTGCTACCCAGGTCGACATAGCGGACCTCCGAGGGGAAAAAGGATATGCACCGTCTTGCTGAACGGCACGCCGATCCTGTAGGGCGTGATGTGCTGGCCGGCGGTCAGGATCCTGACCCCGCCCTCCGGCTTGGGCTCCTGCGCCCGGCAGGTCACTCCCGCCAGCGCAGCCATGATTAAAAGAATGAATGTTCTCATCTTGAATGATTGCTTTTAAAAAAAGATTACAGTTAAACGTCATTATTGCTTTTTTGTGACCAGCAGCACCTTGTACCCGGCCTTCAGCTTTACCTTGACCGCTTTGACCCGCTGCGAGATGAACCGTGTCCCGCCTTGCAGGACACCCCGCGTGAGGTCCATCGCCACCTGCTGCCCGGCGGAACCGGCGAAGGAGATGCTACCGCCCATGCTCTGGCTCACGTCCCCCAATACTTCCTTGGCGGCTGTCCGGCTTTCCGATCCCGGCACGAAGATGCCCCGCTGCCCGTCAATGTCATATGTGGCCAGTTCCACCGGGATGATATTCCCGGCATATTCGATGCTGTTTACCAGGATGTCCAGGCGTTCCCCCCGGATGTCTGCCGTGCCGGTCACCAGGCTGTTGGCCGGCACGGTGATACTTCCGGCCTGCAGGGGCTCGAGCAGGCGCAACTTCACCCGTCCTCCCTGCTCGAGGGTCTGGCTCTCGGAGATGCAGGCCGGGATGGTGTTCATCCCCATCCGGTAGCTGCTGCCCACCGCCGTGTTGAAACCGTAGTTCCTCTCCACGGCCAGTGAGGCGACAAACGCGGAGTCCGTCAGCGGCTGCTCCAGGGAGGAGGTCGTTCCGCTCTCCGCCCGGCTGACGGGGACAGGCTCCGGCTTTTCTTCCTCCTCCGTCTCGCCGGGCGTGGCTTCCGGTTTGGGGTTCAAGTACCTGGCGGCCATCCGGTAGGACTGTTCCATCATCCGCTCGCGGGATTCCGCGCGCCTGTTTTCCGCCTCCGCCTCTTCCAACCGGCGGTTCAGCTCGTCCACCTTCTGTTCCAGGCCGCCGGCCGTTTCCTGCGGTGTCTCGTAGAAACTTTCCAGCTGCTCCGTGATCCTTTCGTAGGTGTCCGCCGACTGCCGTATGCTTCCGTCCGGGCCGGATAGGCTGTCCGTCTGTCCCTTACCCTCCAACAACCTTCCGGCAAGGTCGGAGAGCGACTGCATCCGTCTGTCTTTCTCACGACGGGCCTGCTGTCTTTCATAAACGTCCGTTTTATTCCCTTCCAGTTGGACCGTCGTGGGTTCCGGCACGTTCACGTTGAATCCGGAACCACCCGCCACCGTTTCCCCGTTGTCACCGGAAGGGGCGAATATTCAGTAGAGGACCGCCAGGAATACCAGCACGAAGGCCGGTATGACGACGTATTTCCTGCGGCGCAGGATTTCCTCCTCGCTAAGCCGCTTTTCCGGTTTTGTTCCTTTGGAGGGGATATCCCCGGCTTCCGCCGGCCGTGTGCCTTCCGGAGCTTCCCCGGCGGGCACGTGCTCTTCTTCCATGTTACTCTTCCTGTTTTCCATTCTGCTGGGGTTGTTTAATGGTCCGGTAAATACTTGTTACTTGTCCTTTCAGGGGATCGGGCAGCCTGCGCAGGGTATCCGCAAGGCTGCCTTCCCCGAAGGGAAGCTCCATGCGCTCCCTTGCCGGTGTCAGCCGGCCGGCGGCGCGCAGCAGGACGATACCCGATGCGACGCAGGTGAAGGCCAGCATCGCCACGAGGATGCCCCGTCTCTGTTTCTCGGAAAGGCCCTCCAGGTATGTCTTCAGCCTTTCCCCCGCTGTTGATTTTATATCCATATTCTTCTGATGTTGTCAAAAAGGTTGATTACTATAGGGAGGCGTTACCTTTCCACGGTACGCAGGTCCCTGTTTTCCAGAATCTCGAAATGCTCCGCAAGGAAGCCCTGCGGGTTGTTGTCCGAGCGGACCGTGCTCTGCAGGCGGCAGCGTGTCACCAGGGAGCGTTCGGTGATGTTGCTCCCCCGGATGATCATCTGCCGGGCATAGGTGGTGACGCGGTAGGGATAGCTGTCGAAATCGCAGCTCATGCTGTCCACCACCACCGTCTGGTTGACGTTCCCGCTGATGAGCCGGTTGTAGAACCCTTTCTCGTTCCAGTCCCGGTAATACCCGTACAGGCTCTTGTCGGCCAGGTACATCGCCCGGTTTATGTTCGACTCGATGGCCGCCTTGTCGGGGGCCAGCGTGAAGAATAGCTCGTGCAGGCGGCGCACGTGCTCCCTCGCTTCCACCGGGCGGTTGCGCGCGGCGTCCTGCGAGAGGGCCATGATGAGCGACTTCCCCTCGTCCAGCACGTAGATCTTCTCCCGCTGCGCCTCGGCGAACCGGTAGGATTTCCAGACGGAAAAACCGGTCAGGAGGGTGCAGGAGGCGAGGAAGACGATACTGAACAGGCGGATCTGCCTGAACGAGGACTCGATGTTTTTTAAGCTCTTGAATTCCATGTCTTGAAATGAATGAATGTTATTACCCGGTTCGTCCTTACTTCTTCAGCAGCACTCCGGCCACGTTGCCCGTGGATGCCCCGGCTACGGCCCCGCCCACGTTGGCGGCCTTGCTTGCCGTGTTGTTCATGTTCCGGTTGTACGCCCCCATGCCGCCGGCCTGTACCACCCAGTTCGCCACGGTAGGGACACAGAAGTATCCCACCAGCCCGATGAGCATGAACACCAGATAGATGGCCGTCGATCCGTCCGGGGAGAAGACGCTCAGGGGATCCCGGATCATTTCCATCTCGCTTTGCAGCACCAGCGTCTGTATCCTGGCGAGCATCACCCCCAGCAGGTCGGAGATGGGCAGCCAGAGGTATACGCTGATATACCGTGCCAGCCACTGCACGAGCGTGCCCTGGAAACCGTCGAAGACCGAGATCGCGAAGGCTATAGGCCCCAGCACGGAGAGGACGATAAGAAAGAAGGTGCGTATCGTGTCCACCACCAGCGAGGCGGCGCGGAAAAGGAACTCCATCACCTTGCGCATGATGGTCTGCACGATGCTTTGCAGGGAGAAGGAGTAACAGGTGTGGGACATCCGCTGCATCACCGTGTAGTCCTCCTCGCTCCAGCCCATGTCGGCGATCTCCTTCTCCAGCTCCTCGTCCGTGGGGTTGAACTCCCCGGTCACGGCCACCTTCAGCGGCATCTCGGAGAGCAGCCTGTCCTTTTCCTCCTGGAACTTCCTCACGTCGAAGGTCTGGTCGTGGAGCATGGCACCCGTTCCCTGCACGACAGGGCTCAGGATACCGTTCAGGCTTCCCAGCACGATCACGTCGAAGAACAGGATGCAGATTCCCAGGCAGAAGGGGCGCAGCATGCCGAACACGTCCACCGGTTCGGCACGCGAGAGGGACTGCCACACGCGGTAGGCTATGTAGAAGAGCGCGCCCAGGGCGGCGATGGCCGTGGCCAGCGTCATCATCGGCTGGCAGAGTTCGGTCATCTCGTCATACAGCCGGCGCAGGATACCGTGCAGGCTGTCGAAAGATAGGGGATAGTAATACCATATAGTCTGTATCTTTTTAAAGGTTTACCAATAGCGTTCGTTCTCCCCGTAAAGTTTCAGGACCTGCTCGGTCTCGCCCTTCTCCCTGGCCCGCAGGTAGGAGACGCGCAGGTTCTTTCGGGTATAGTAGTTCACCAGCGTCCTGTAATGCCTCATCTCACGGTACACCCTTTCTATGAGGTCCAGCCGTTCCTTGTCGGTCATGGACATGCCGGTGGGGTTGATGATGTTCTTCAGCTCGGCCACGGACGTGCTGCTTTTCTTCATGATGTTGTTGTAGCCGAAGGCGATGGCCTCCAGCTCCCGCCGCGTGTAGTTCTCGTCGGTGAGCATCTTCCCGTAGTTCGTCACGTAGCTCTCCGAGATTTCCGAGAGCATCAGCACCGACTCCTTGACCTTCAGGCTCCCGCTCACCAGCGAGTTCACGCTCTTGAGCATGTCGTAGTATTTCCGGCTTTGCTCATAGATTTTCGAGGCCTCCTTGAAGGTGGACATGGCGTTCTGCGCCGTCTCGGAGGTCTCCACCATCTCGTTGACGCTGTTCACGATGCCCTGCGCCAGGTTGCCCGGGTCGGTCACCACCCATTGCGCGTGCATGGACGGTACGGTAAGTAAAAAGGCGCACAATGCGCTGAAAATTTTTCGTCTCATTGAATCGTTCTTTTGAAATGTTTTACAAAGATTATCTCTTGCCGCTGTTCTTTTCGGCGGCCAGTATCCGTATGGCCTGTTCCATGCTGCCGGTCTTTGCCGCCATCCGTTCCACTTCCAGCTTCTCGCTCTCCTCCGTCGTGTAGGTAAGGTACTCGGCCGTGGAGGTCTCCGTGGCATAGACGGCCGACTGCACGCCTCCCAGTCCGATCCAGACCTCCTTGTACCGGCGTGAGGGATCGTTGGCGCGGTTGATGGAGAGGATCTGCGAGCATTCCTTGTCGGTCAGTCCTAAAAGGGTCTGTATCCGTTCGAACTTATTGAGGTACTTCCTCTGGTCCAGCAGGATCTTGCAGTCCGAGTTGTTGATGATGGCCTCCTTCACGATCGGGGACGAGATGATGTCGTCCACCTCCTGCGTGACTACCACCGCCTCCCCGAAATACTTTCTGACCGTCTTGAAAAGGTACAAAATGTAGGCGGCCATATTGGGGGACATCAGTGATTTCCAGGCCTCTTCCAGCAGGATGACCTTGCGGATACCTTTTAAGCGGCGCATCTTGGAGATGAACGTCTCCATGATGATGAGCGTCACCACCGGAAGCAGCACCTTGTTCGATGATATGTTGTCCAGCTCGAATACGATGAACCGCTTGTGGGTCAGGTCGATCTCCTTGTCCGAGTTCAGAAGGAAGTCATAGTCCCCTCCCTTGTAGAACGGCTCCAGCACGTTCAGGAACCCGTCGATGTCAAAGTCCTTCTCGCGCACCCTCTTTTTCTCCATCATCCGGCGGTAGTCGTCGCGGACGAACTCGTAGAACCCGTTGAAGTCCGGCCGGAGCTCCGGGTTTTCCGTAATCCTGCGGATATAGGCGTTCACCGCGCCGGAAAGGGCTACCTCCTCGGAGCGTTTCGGCAGCTCGTCCTCCCGCTTCCAGAGCGTCAGGATCAGCGTCTTGATGCTCTCCCTCTTTTCCACGTCGAACTGCCGGTCCTCGCTGTAGAAGGGATTGAAGGTGATCGGGCGGTCCTCCTCATACGTTATGTAGATCCCGTCCTCCCCGCGGGTGCGCTCATGGATGAGCCGGCACAGCCCCTTGTAGCTGTTTCCCGTGTCCACTAGCAGGATGTGCGCGCCCTGCTCGTAATAGTTGCGCACGAGATGGTTGGTGAAGAAGGACTTGCCGCTGCCCGAAGGCCCCAGGATGAATTTGTTGCGGTTGGTCGTGGTGCCCCGCTTCATCGGCTCGTCCGAGATGTCCAGATGGATGGGCCTGCCACTGAGCCGGTCCGCCATCTTGATGCCGAAGGGAGAGAGGGAGGAGGCGTAGTTCGTCTCCCGATGAAGAGGCAGGCCGCCTGTTCGATGAACGTATGGAAAGACTCCTCGGCGGGAAAATCGCCCTCCCGCCGGGATGCCGCCCAGTAAAGGGTCGGCGCGTCCACGGTATTGTGCCGGGGCTTGCAGCCCATCTGTGCAAGGGCCGAGCCGGTGTCGTTCCGGATGTTCCTCAGCCTCTCCCTGTCCTCCGACCAGGCCATGACGTTGCAATGGCAACGCACGGGGACCAGCCCGAAGGAATGCGCCTCGTTCAGGTACTCCTCCGTCCACTGCCGGTTGATCTCGTTGGCGCGGCTGTAGCGCGAGAGGGAGCGCATATTCCTGGCCGCTTTCTCAAAATTCCGGAGGGTCTCTGCCGGATCATCTATGAACACGTACAGGTTGCAGATATGGTTATGGGGCAGCATCAGCCCCACGGGGGCGGCAAAGGAGAGGCGGCAGTCGCTGCGGTCGGTGGAATACTTTTCGAACCGCCCGTCCGTCCGCACCGCGGCGGGCAAGTCATCCGCCTCGGAAAGCGTATGCACCGAGAGCCGTTTGTCGCCGACGCGCATTTCCGCGCCCCCGAGCCGGATGTCCTCCAGCGTGGTGGTGTCCTCCTGTGAGAGGGAGAAGTATTTCTCCACCAGGCCGGCCTCCTTTCCCTTTCCGGTGATCTCCTCCGTCGTGAGCCGTTCCAGACGGACCAGCCCGGAGTCGCGGATGATGCGCTCGAACTGCTCCACGGCTTCCAGGAAACGGAGGACGCCGTCCTTGTCGCGGACCTCCCTGGGGAGGATATGCCCCCTGCAGAGGACGGAGAAGTTGCTCTGCTGCCGCATGCGCTCCTTCGTGGTACGGGTGATGAACAGGTACGAGAAGTGGTTCAGGAAGGGCCGCTCGTTGAAATGGAGCTCGAAGCTGCGGTCAAGGAATCCCAGCTCCTCCCTGTCGGTGCGTGCCCTGTAGCCCTCCTCAAGGAACCAGTCCTGACGGTGGACGATGGTATGGCAGGGCAATACCCTGATGGCCTTCCCTCATGCGCCGTGCATGGCCTCGTAATCGTCGGAGGTGAGGGTGAAGACCTCCGGCAGGCGGACCTTGAAGCCGACGGTCACGTCCGCGTCCTTGGAGAGGATGCACCCGTCCTCGACGGCGAGAAGGGGAAACTTACTTTCCAGGGTGGACGCTTTGAGTATGTTTCGCATATTTTCTTCGTTTAAAAAGTGAGGTGATACGTTTTCTGTTGATGATGTAGTAGGGACGGTAACCTGCCGCCGCCAGCTTCATCAGCCCGTGGGGGCCGTATTTCCTGTTCAGGCGGAACACGCCGAGGGTGATTCCCGTGGCCGACATGACACAGAGGGCGATGCAGAACAGACGGTTCACGCCCGCCATGTAGAGGATGACGAACACGAGGAAGACGGCGAGCAGGCCGCCGGCAAAGAGGTAGAGGTACTGCGCCTTCAGGCCGCAGAACTCCACGTCCTGCCCGACGCCCTTGTTCAGCTTGTATTCCATATGGCATGGGGGTTACAGGAAGAACGACCTCAGCACCGTGGCCGCCACGATCAGGAACACGCAGGCCCCGAACCAGCTTCCGGCGGTCTTGCCCGTATCTGGATCGCCCGACGAGAACTTGGAATACACGCGGATGGCCCCGATAAGGCCACAGAGCGCGCCGGCCGCATAAATCAGTTTCACGGCGGGATCAAAATAGCTGTTCACCATCTGCGTGGCCTGTACCAGCCCGGCGGACCCGTCACCGGCGGCGAACGTGGGGGCTGCTCATGTGGCCAGTCATGCCAGCAGGAAGGCTGTTCTGGCAGGTACGCGCCCGATAAGGGATACCAATACGTCCGTCACTTTGCCCATAGGGGAGAATCGTAAAAATGAATGGGTTCTTGAATGTCTCATTATTCTTATACCAATTATTATAATAAATGTTTGTCAGACTTTCTTTTTTGACAAGCCGCGGGCCGGATGCCCGCGGCTTGTCCTTGCAACCACATGTTTACTGCCGGCATCAACCGGAATCATAATAACCGTACATCGTTACCTCCTTCTTTAATTCATTCGTCACTCATGTTGCTCTCTCTTCGGAACGGAATGTCCGCAAAGCGGATCAGCTTGAATCATGATACTTCGCCATATACACTATATTGTTGGTTATCGGGGTATGAAATCCATGATATCGAAATCCCTGATTATGCTTTCCCTGTCTTTTTCCCGCCAGCAGGGGCGGCTCCCTGTCACTGTCCACGTACAGTTTCATGTACCGTTTCAATGTCTCGTCACTGCCCAGGATGCCGGCCTGCAGGATACGTTCCATGTCGGTCCCCTCCAGCCGTTCCAGTGTCTGGCGGGCATGGGACTGTTCCGGTTCCGAAAGGCGGTCCGTGGTCATGAACCTGGAGAGCAGGTCCATGTCGTCGAAGGTCACGCCTCTGGCGCGGTGCGGATCGGGACGTTCCACATAACCGGTGATCTCGTAGCGTTCCGGCACCTCACCCTCCTCCGGTCTTCCGAAAGGGGCGGGGAATTCGGGCACGGGTGCCTTTCTCCCTTTCATGGTCGTATCCGTCCGCTTTTCGCTCATCGCGTATTCCTCGTCCATAGGCGGGGATTGCCATAACCGGTACCGGCTCCTGCCGATGACAGCTTCCTCGGACGTTTCCTCCCGTGGCTCCGCCGGTTCTTCCTTCACCGGGAGACCGGAGGCAGGACGCTGTCCTCCCCTCCATTTAAGGACGCTGCCCGTGTGGACGTACTTTTCTATGCTCAGATAGGAGGCATACAGGAACAGAAGAATGAATGCGTACTCCATACCGGTCTACATAAGGTTTGTCATGGGGGATTCCCCTTGTTTTTCCGCAAGACCGATGATACCGCATATCTCATCCACCAGCTCCATGAGTCCCGAACCTTTTACCTGTCGGTTGTCGGGTAACAACAGGTGGAACGGAAAATGCCGCCTCGCATGTTGCTTGCTTCCCGATTGTAACGTTTGGTCTCCGGGACGCAGGTTGTCATCAGGTGCAGTTTTGAGTCACATATGGTTTTGTTCCACGCCTCGAAGGTCCCTTTGTCCTCCCGCTTGTCGATCATGTTCCAGAAAAGATGGATTCCTTTCAGGGGGATAGTCCTCATGGGAAACCAGTTCCTTCCGGATTACAGAGGCAAACTGCAGTGTGCTCTGCATCACGGCATCGTCCGCTTTTAGCGGAATGAAAATGTGGTGCATCAAGGCCAGGGTACGGATCATCCCCATATAGCGGAATGCGCAGGGCAGATCGAACAGCACGATATCGAACTCTGTCTCCTGTTCTCTCATATAACGGTAAAAGTTCTCCACCGCGTTCTCCGGCTCGC
>ENA-OQBV01001654-OQBV01001654.1-human-gut-metagenome-genome-assembly--contig:-NODE-1654-length-10619-cov-3.926992_pt1 | contig 10619 bp, 8 predicted proteins | sample MGYA00242750_ERZ504559 | MGnify/ENA primary metagenome ERZ504559 (study PRJEB26092, sample SAMD00036230) | human gut metagenome | host: Homo sapiens | study: EMG produced TPA metagenomics assembly of...
GACCGGGGTGGACTGGCCGCTGGTGGATCTGTTGTATTACCAAATGCATAGCAGAGTAGCCAAGCCGGGACGGGATAAACGCTGAAGGCATCTAAGCGTGAAGCCCCCCTCAAGATGAGATATCCCATAACGTCAAGTTAGTAAGACCCCTTGAAGACGACGAGGTAGATAGGGCAGAGGTGGAAGTGCGGTAACGCATGGAGCTGACTGTTACTAATAGGTCGAGGGCATAACCAAGCAAGGTGATAGGAAATGGATGATTCTTTGTATGCAGTTTTGAAGGTACAGGAAATACAGATGGAATGAGAGGCAGCACCGTATGGTGTTGTTTTTTTGTTTCTTATTATATAAAGAAATTATATTATTGAAAATAAGTTTAGTGAATTTGTAATGGATGTAGTAAAATGAGTAGCAGGAAATCCCTTGACTATTCTCTGGTTTCTTCTTATAATAATTTTGTATTTTAATATCAAAAAGCGATGACAAAGAGAGTAGGATCTTTCTGAACGTTTCAGCGAGCCGGTGGTGGTGGAAGGCCGGTATCAGTAGGACTTTTTCCGAAGATCACTTTCGAGCTGCAGTCCTTGAACCGCGAGAAGTAAAGGCTGACGGGGTTCCGCCGTTAAAGGAACGCATATAACGGATATCAGAATATGATATCTAAGTATGTTGTAACAGGTGGTTAACGTAAGATTTTTAAACTTTCGTCCTATTACAGGACGAAAGTTTTTTTTACTATAGAAACGAAGGCAGCATCAGTTCCTGTACAGCATAAACAGTAACTCAGAAAAATAAAAGAAAAGTAGAAAGGAAAAGCGCTATGTACAAGAAAGTTTCCACGGATATGAATTTCGTAGGACGTGAAAAAGAAGTTGAAGCATTCTGGAAAGAGCATGATATCTTCCAGAAAAGTATGGAGGAAAAAGAAGGATGTCCGGAGTACACCTTTTACGACGGACCTCCGACAGCAAACGGAAAACCGCATATCGGTCACGTTCTGACACGTGTTATCAAAGATATGATCCCGAGATACCGCACAATGAAGGGATACAAGGTTCCTCGTAAAGCAGGATGGGATACCCATGGTCTGCCGGTAGAGCTGGAAGTAGAAAAGCTGCTTGGTCTGGACGGAAAAGATCAGATTGAAGGATACGGACTGGAGCCGTTTATCGACAAATGTAAAGAGAGCGTATGGAAATACAAAGGAATGTGGGAGGATTTCTCCAGCACGGTTGGATTCTGGGCAGATATGGAGCATCCTTATGTAACATACGACAACAATTTCATCGAGTCCGAGTGGTGGGCATTGAAACAGATCTGGGACAAAAAGCTCCTCTACAAAGGATTTAAGATTGTACCTTACTGCCCTCGCTGCGGAACTCCGTTGTCTGCGCAGGAAGTGGCACAGGGATACAAGGATGTGAAAGAGCGTTCTGCAATCGTAAGATTTAAGGTAAAAAACGAAGACGCATACATTCTGGCATGGACAACAACACCTTGGACACTGCCGTCAAACCTTGCACTTTGTGTAAATCCAAGTGAGACTTATGTAAAAGTAAAAGCAGCAGACGGTTATGTATATTACATGGCAGAGGCACTTCTTAATACGGTTCTTGGAAAGCTTGCAGAAGAAGGAACACCGGCTTATGAGGTTCTGGAGACATATGTAGGAAAAGATCTGGAATACAAAGAGTATGAGCCATTGTACCAGTGTGCAGCTGACAGTGCAGAGAAACAGCATAAAAAAAGCATTTTATGTGACATGTGATAACTACGTTACATTGACAGACGGTACCGGAGTCGTTCATATTGCGCCTGCATTTGGTGAGGACGATGCAAATGTCGGAAGAAATTATGAACTCCCGTTTGTACAGCTTGTAGATGAAAAAGGGGATATGGCAGCAGAGACTCCGTTTGCAGGAGTATTTGTGAAAAAGGCAGATCCGATGGTACTCAAAGATCTGGATGAGAGAGGACTTCTCTTTGACGCTCCGAAATTTGAGCACAGCTATCCGCACTGCTGGAGATGTGATACTCCGCTGATCTACTACGCACGTGAGTCCTGGTTCATCAAGATGACGGCTGTAAAAGAAGATCTGATTGCAAACAACAACACAATCAACTGGATTCCGGAAAACATCGGAAAAGGACGTTTCGGAGACTGGCTTGAAAACGTTCAGGACTGGGGAATCAGCCGTAACCGTTACTGGGGAACACCGCTGAATATCTGGGAGTGTGAATGCGGACATATGCACTCTATTGGAAGCATTGCAGAATTAAAAGAGATGTCTGATAACTGTCCGGATGATATCGAACTGCACCGTCCATATATCGACGATGTGACGATTACTTGTCCAGAGTGTGGAAAACAGATGCACCGTGTACCGGAAGTGATTGACTGCTGGTTTGACAGTGGTTCCATGCCGTTTGCACAGCACCACTATCCGTTTGAGAACGAAGATTTGTTCAAACAGCAGTTCCCGGCAGACTTTATTTCCGAGGCGGTAGACCAGACAAGAGGATGGTTCTACTCTCTGCTTGCGATTTCTACATTGCTGTTTAACAAAGCGCCATACAAGAATGTTATCGTTCTTGGACATGTGCAGGATGAGAACGGACAGAAGATGAGTAAGTCCAAAGGAAACGCGGTCGATCCATTTGACGCACTGGAGACATACGGAGCAGATGCGATCCGCTGGTACTTCTACAGCAACAGTGCACCATGGCTTCCAAACCGTTTCCACGGAAAAGCAGTTGTAGAAGGACAGCGTAAATTCATGGGAACTCTGTGGAACACATACGCATTCTTCGTACTGTATGCAAATATTGATGGATTTGACGCAACAAAATATACACTGGAATATGATAAATTAGGAGTCATGGATAAATGGCTTCTGTCCAAACTGAATACACTGACAAAAACAGTGGATGAGCATCTGGCAAACTACAGAATTCCGGAAAGTGCAAGAGCACTGCAGGATTTCGTGGATGACATGAGTAACTGGTATGTCAGAAGAAGCCGTGAGCGTTTCTGGGCAAAAGGAATGGAACAGGATAAGATCAATGCGTACATGACATTGTACACTGCGCTTGTGACAGTATCGAAAGTTGCTGCGCCGATGATCCCGTTCATGACAGAAGAAATCTACCAGAACCTGGTGAAGAGTGTTGATGCATCCGCTCCGGAAAGTATCCACCTTTGTGATTATCCGGAGGTTCAGAACGAACTGATCGATGAAAAACTGGAAGCAGATATGGACAATGTATTAAAACTGGTTGTCATGGGCCGTGCATGCCGTAACGCATCCAACATCAAAAACCGTCAGCCGATCGGACAGATGTTCGTGAAAGCAGGATTCGATCTGCCGGAATTTTATCAGGAGATCGTGGCAGATGAGCTGAATGTAAAAAATGTAAAATTTACAGATGATGTAAGAGACTTTACTTCTTATAGTTTTAAACCACAGTTAAAGACAGTCGGACCAAAATATGGTAAAATGTTGGGTGGAATCAAAGCTGCGTTAGACCAGCTCGATGGCAATGCAGCAATGGATGAGATTAACGAAACAGGTTCTCTGAAACTGGATATTAACGGACAGGAAGTAACACTGTTCAAAGAAGATTTGTTGATCGATACTGCACAGATTGAAGGATATGTTTCTGAAAATGACAATGGAATCACAGTTGTTCTGGATACAAATCTGACAGAAGAGCTTCTGGAGGAAGGATTTGTAAGAGAGATCATCAGTAAGATCCAGACAATGAGAAAAGAAGCCGGATTTGAAGTGATGGATAAGATCAAAGTGACCTACAAAGGAAGCGAAAAGGCAGAGGCAGTCTTCGCAGCGAACGGTACACAGATCTGTTCTGAGGTTCTGGCAGTTTCTGCAGAAAAAGCAGAGCCGGCCGGATTCGTAAAAGAATGGAAGATTAATGGAGAAGCTGTTTTCATGGGAGTCGAAAAAGAAGGGAGATAATCGACATGTACAGCAAACGTTTTGAAAAGGAAACATTTAAAGAGGCAGTCAGGGAAAATGTAAGGACTCTGTATCGGAAAAATATTGCTGAAGCATCTCCACAGCAGATATTTCAGGCAGTTTCCTATGCCGTAAAAGATATTATTATGGATGACTGGATCGCTACGCAGAAGGCTTATGATGAAGCAGATGCAAAGGCCGTCTACTATATGTCCATGGAGTTTCTGATGGGACGTGCGCTTGGCAATAACCTGATCAATATGACAGCATACAAAGAGGTCAAAGAAGCACTGGAAGAGATGGACATCGATCTGAACGTTGTTGAGGATGAAGAGCCGGACGCAGCACTTGGAAACGGAGGACTCGGAAGACTTGCAGCATGTTTTCTGGATTCATTGTCCACTTTGAATTATCCGGCATACGGATGTGGAATCCGTTACCGCTATGGAATGTTTAAGCAGAAAATAGAAAATGGTTATCAGGTGGAGACACCTGATAACTGGCTCAAAGAAGGAAATCCGTTTGAGCTGCGCCGCGAGGAATATGCAAAAGAAGTGCGCTTCGGGGGAAATGTACATTTTGACAAAGATCCGGAGACAGGAAAAGATATCTTTGTACAGGAAAATTATGAATCCGTACTTGCAATCCCATATGATATGCCGATCGTGGGATACGGTAATCACGTAGTCAATACACTGCGTGTGTGGGATGCAAAGGCGATCACAGATTTCCAGCTGGACGCATTTGACAGAGGAGATTATCACAAATCCGTAGAGCAGGAGAATCTTGCAAAACTGATCGTAGATGTATTGTATCCGAATGACAATCACTATGCAGGAAAAGAGCTTCGTCTGAAACAGCAGTATTTCTTTATTTCCGCAAGCTTGCAGACAATGCTTGAAAAGTATAAAAAGAAACACAGTGATGTGCGTAAACTCTACGAAAAGGTAGCGATTCAGATGAATGATACCCACCCGACCGTGGCAGTGCCGGAGCTGATGCGTCTTCTCATCGATCAGGAAGGGCTCACATGGGAGGAAGCATGGGATGTGACAACAAAGACCTGTGCATATACGAACCATACGATTATGTCAGAAGCTTTGGAAAAATGGCCGATTGATCTGTTCTCCAGACTGCTTCCGCGTATTTATCAGATCGTACAGGAGATTGACAGAAGATTCCTGATTGAGGTGCGTGCAAAATATCCTGGAAATGAAGAGAAGGTACGCAAGATGGCAATTCTCTATGATGGTCAGGTAAGAATGGCACATATGGCGATCATTGCAGGATATTCTGTCAATGGTGTTGCAAAGCTCCATACGGAGATCCTCAAACACCAAGAGTTAAAAGACTTCTATGAGATGATGCCGGAGAAATTTAATAACAAGACGAATGGAATCACGCAGAGAAGATTTTTGCTTCACGGAAATCAGCTGCTTGCAGACTGGATCACGAATAAGATCGGAGACGGCTGGATCACTGATCTTGCCCAGATCGGAAAGCTGAAAGCCTATGTAGATGATGAGCAGGCGAGAAAAGAGTTCATGGAGATCAAATACCGCAACAAAGTCCGTTTGGCAGCGTATATCAAAAAACACAACGGAATTGAAGTAGATCCGAATTCAATTTTTGATGTACAGGTAAAACGTCTTCATGAGTACAAACGTCAGTTGTTAAATATCATGCATGTAATGTATCTGTACAATCAGATCAAAGAACATCCGGAGGTGAGCTTCTATCCGAGAACCTTTATTTTCGGAGCAAAAGCAGCGGCCGGATATAAACGTGCAAAAGAGACGATCAAACTGATCAACTCCGTAGCAGATGTAGTCAATAATGACAGAAGCATCAATGGCAAATTAAAAGTTGTATTTATCGAAGATTACCGTGTATCCAACGCAGAGCTTTTATTTGCGGCAGCAGATGTCAGTGAGCAGATTTCTACAGCTTCCAAAGAAGCTTCCGGTACCGGAAATATGAAATTCATGCTCAACGGTGCGCCGACATTGGGTACGATGGACGGAGCCAACGTAGAGATTGTGGATGAAGTCGGCATTGAAAATGCATTTATCTTCGGACTCAGTTCAGAAGAAGTTATCAACTATGAAAATCATGGCGGATACAATCCGACAGAGATTTACTTCAATGACTGGGAGATCAAGCGTGTGGTAGATCAGCTGATGGATGGAACCTATGCAAACGGAAACCACGAGATGTACAAAGATCTGTATAACTCACTTCTGAACACACAGTGTACAGACAGACCTGACACATACTTTATTCTGAAGGATTTCCGTTCCTATGCAGATGCACAGAAGAAAGTAGAAGAAGCATATAAAGATAAGGACAGATGGTCCAAAATGGCGATGATGAACACTGCCAGCAGTGGAAAATTCACCTCTGACAGAACGATTGAAGAGTATGTGGATGATATCTGGAAACTGAAGAAGGTGTTTGTAAAGCCGGTCGAAGAATAGGAGGAAGCCTATGGAATTTTACAGTGAATTGCCATATGAGGACTTTAGTTACTATAATACTCCGTCCACTCATGAGGTGGGAGGAAGTATTCTGACAGGAATTTTGATGTTTTACCTGATCATATTACTGGTTGGACTGACCGTTGCGGTCGTAAACTATATTTTCCGCGGAATCGGAATGTACAACATGGCAAAAAGAGAAGGAATGGATTATCCATGGCTGGCGTTTGTACCATTTGCCAGAACGTACCTTCAGGGAGAGCTTGGCGGAACGGTACATCTGAAAAATAAACAGATCAAGAATCCGGGAATCTGGCTGATCGTACTGCCATTTATTTCTTCCATCGTTACCGGTATCCTGTATGTGGTCATATGGGTAGTGCTTGGATTTGGTGTGGTTTTCTCATCTTACGGCGGCTTTAGCTTTGGCGCAGTGACAGGAATCATTATCGTGACAGTTATCGTCATTGTATTTTTTACAGTGTACAATGCAGTCTACAGTGTGCTTCGAATTCTTGTAAACCGTCAGATTTATGAGAAATTTACAACACCGGGAATGGCAGTTGCACATGCGGTTCTGGGAGTATTACTTCCGCTGTATGAATCCATTTGTCTGTTTGTGATGCGGAATCGTCCGTATAATTCGGGAAAAGAACCGGATCTGGGAACACCGTTTATGACAACACCTCCGCCGATCGCGCCGGCACCTGAGATGCCCCCGGCAGACATCGGAAGAGGCACCGGCTGCTCCTGCGCCGAAGCAGGAGGAAACGCCTGCAGAAGATCAGAATACAGCGGATCCGGTAGACGGAGAGTTTAAGAAAGTAGACGAAGAGATCATCCCGGGAGAATACCGCAGGGTGGAAGAACTGTCAAGAACGGAGCATGAGCAGATGACTTCCAGCTATACGTATGGCGGGACAAAAGAAGAACCGAAAACAGATGACAAACCATCTGCAGAAGAATAAAAGGATATCAGACCTCCATGGTGCATATACTGCATCATGGAGGTTTTTATGAAGATAAAACATCAAAAACTAAAATCAGCGGGAGCGTTTTTGACAATCCTGTTATTGCTTCCCTATGTAGTCACAGTTTTTGTAAACGGAATCGATGTACTGGGAATGTCGCAGGAACCTTGTGTTCAGGCAGAAACAGAAGATCAGGACGGTGAGAAGACTGTTAGGACGGTTCCGTGGACAGAATACATGATGGGAATTTTAGGGAAAACAATGCCAGCATCCTATGAAAAAGAGGCACTGAAGGCACAGGCAGTAGTACTTCGTACCATGCTGTATCAGCAGGCTGCACAGGATGTTGTGTTCAAAGAGGCATATCTGACACCGGAAGAATTGAAGAAAAAATGGGGAGCTGAAAATTTTGAGAATTATTATAAGAAATTAAGAGAGGTGCTGGATGAAACAGAGACACAAGTGCTTTTTTATCAGGATTCTTATGCCTGGGTTCCGTATCATCAATCCAGTAACGGAAAGACAAGAAGCGGAAAAGAAGTGATCGGCGGGGATACATATCCGTATCTTGCGACAAGAGAATGTCTGGAGGATGTGAAGGCGGAAGACGAGATGCATGTGTATCAGTTTTCGTATGATGAGATCAAGAAAAAGTGCCGGTCGTTCCTGGAAGCGGCAGAGGGAGAAGCAGAAGCCAAAAAAGCGCTGAAATTCGAAGATTTTGAAATCCAGGAAAAAGATTCTGCAGGATATGTTTCCAAATTTCGGATTGGAAACACGGTCTGCAGCGGAGATGAATTTCGAGATGCGTTATCTCTTGCATCCAGTGCATTTTCCATACAGGAAGAATCAGGAGGACTCAAAATCACCACAATGGGAAAAGGGCACGGACTTGGGATGAGCCAGTGGACGGCAAATGAACTGGCGAAAAACGGTCAAAATTATAAAGAGATTCTGGAATTCTTCTTTGAGGGAACAACGATCACAAACTCCGAAGAAATTTTGGAAAAACCAGAATAAACAGCAGTGCTTCTGGCAAAAATATAGCCAGAGGTGATGAATATGAATAACAATGAAAAGCCTTCCTTAAAAAGTAAAGGAATGTCAGTTGCGATTGTGATCTGTTTCGTCGTTGTAGTATCTGTCGTGGGAGCCGTTGTATACAACAGCTATCACCGAAGAGCAACGGGAAGCCAGCTTGCAAAAAACAACACCGTTACAGAAGAGACCAGAACAACCAATACCAATGATATTGTTCTGCCGCAGGCCGAAGAAGATACATCCGCAGAAAATGGATCAGAGACAGGTACGAATGAAAGCGCAGAGACACAGACAGAGACAGCAGCACCGGCAAAACAAGTTTATTTTGATGAAAACAGTACACTTGCATGGCCGGCAAGTGGAAGTGTGATTCTTGGATACAGCATGGATAAGACGGTATTTTTTCAGACACTGGAACAGTACAAGTATAATCCTGCAATGATTATCGCAGGAGAAGCCGGAGAAATGATAGGAGCTTCTGCAGACGGAATCGTAACCAACATTGAAGAAACTGCACAGACAGGAGTGACAGTCACACTGGATATGGGAAACGGTTACAGTGCAGTTTACGGGCAGCTCAAAGATGTGCCGCTTGCAATTGGGGATTTTGTGGCACAGGGACAGACTGTAGGATATTTAAGTGAACCGACAAAATACTATAGCGTAGAAGGTCCAAATCTTTATTTCGAGGTGACAAAAGACGGAGAAGCGAAAGATCCGGCAGTATATATGGAATAACAGTCAGGGGGTGCGAAAAATAAAATGTTTCGAGTCCCTTTTTATTTTCCATAACGATGCTTGATTTGGAGCACAAAAGAGGAGTAAAATAGAGGACATTGATAAGAGGTGACAAAATGAACTATACATATATCTTAAAATGCAAAGATGATTCTCTGTATACCGGATGGACCAATGATCTGAAAAAGCGGATTACAAGCCACAATGCCGGGAAGGGAGCCAAGTATACAAAAGCCAGAAGACCGGTGGAACTGGTCTACTATGAAGAATTTCAGACAAGAGAAGAGGCAATGAAAAGAGAATATGCCATCAAACAGCTGTCCAGAAAAGAAAAAGAGGCACTGATCAAGACCAGGCCTCTTTAAAGGTTCTATATTAAGATAGGAAAATCTTAGCCAAAGTATCTCTTTAACAGACCTTCGAAAGCTTTTCCGTGATCGAGCTTCGTCTCTTGCCATCTCATGAACTGTATCATGGATTGCATCAAGGTTTGCAGCTTTTGCACGTTTTGCAAGATCGAATTTACCAGCTGTAGCTCCGTTCTCAGCATCAACTCTCATCTCCAGGTTTTTCTTTGTGCTGTCTGTAACAACTTCACCTAACAATTCAGCGAATTTAGAAGCGTGCTCTGCTTCTTCCCAGGCAGCTTTTTCCCAGTATAATCCGATTTCCGGATATCCTTCTCTGTGAGCAACTCTTGCCATAGCAAGGTACATACCAACTTCTGTACATTCTCCTTCAAAGTTTGCTCTTAAGTCAGCAAGGATGTCTTCGCTTACGCCCTGAGCAACACCTACAACGTGCTCTGCAGCCCAAGATCTTTCTCCTGTCTGCTCTTTGAATTTATCAGCTGGTGCATGACAGACTGGACATTCAGCCGGTGCAGCGTCTCCCTCGTGAACATAACCACATACTGTACAAACAAAATTTTTTCATAGTTCAAATCTCCTTTTCTTAATTGAATTTGACCGGAATGAGTCGGCCTTTGGTTAATATTATAATACGGAATCAGAAAACTTTCCATATTATGGACAAATTTAAGATTTTTTGATGCAGTTTCCGCATTTTCCATAAAAAGTCATCGTGCAGAAATCAATGATTCCATCAAAATCTTTAGCAGCAATTTCATTTAGCTCTGTGACATTTTGCATATCCATGTTGATATCCAGAACCCTTTTGCAGCAAGTGCAGAAAAAAGTGGTTGTGAGGTCTCACATCACCGTCAAATCTGTCCCCGCCGTCAGGAGTTGTAATCTTGACTGCCTCACCGAGATCAGTCAGCAGATTTTAAATTCCGGTAAACAGTTCCAAGACTGATATTCGGAAACTCCTCTTTGACATGCATATAGACCGTATCAGCAGTTGGATGCTCAGTGGTCGATGCCAGATAGTTCTTGATGGACTCTCGCTGTCTG
>ENA-OQBV01001656-OQBV01001656.1-human-gut-metagenome-genome-assembly--contig:-NODE-1656-length-10618-cov-2.577924_pt1 | contig 10618 bp, 11 predicted proteins | sample MGYA00242750_ERZ504559 | MGnify/ENA primary metagenome ERZ504559 (study PRJEB26092, sample SAMD00036230) | human gut metagenome | host: Homo sapiens | study: EMG produced TPA metagenomics assembly of...
AGATTCTTTCAATTCTTACCTTGTTACCCATATTTTACTCTCCAAAACTCGCTGCGAAATAGTGTGTAAAGGTGTGTAATGATGTGTAAATACCTTTTGTACTTCGCACACGTTGTTAGTGAAAAATTACTCTAATGAGTCAACAGGTACTTTCGGGGTACAAAAATATGCAAAACCGTGAAAATAAACAATGTTAGCCTAGATTGCTAACATTGTTTAATATATTGATTATTAGACTTTTATTTGTTATTGTTTGCTGGCGTTTTTCATCGTTTTTCAGTCCTTATTTACCGATGCAAAGATGTTAGTAATCTGTATGTCAGTTAGTTGGGTTGTATTGGAATGGTATTTGAGCCATGATTTTATTGTTGGAAATAAGAGTTTAAGTAGTTGTAAATCAGCTTATTATGTACTATATAAATGTTGCTTTCTTTTGTTTTCACAAGTTACTTACCAATATACATTTGTTATATGGTTGATTGTCAGATAATTAATGGCTATTTGGCTCGTATTTGAGCCATTACTTCCACTTACTTGTGAAAATGATTTATATAATTGATTATCAGTGTTTTGCATTATATGCCAGCAATCTGAATGCGTAATTGCTGGTTGAGTCTTCATCATTCAGCTATTTACCCACACAGTTATATAAACAGTCTGATGCTCAATTTGATACAGCTAATTGAATCATATTTGAGCCATTAAATTTTACGTTTCTATCCATTTGGAAATATGAACGGTTCTGATTTTCTTATAAGTTTCAATTTTTTCATCACTTTCCTGATTTAGATGTGATTTTATTAGAGTTTAATATTTAATAACACAGATGCGAATGAATTTATCTCTAATATGCATCTATATTTTGCAAAATTAGGTAATTATCAATTATTTCGCATAATATGTATCGAAAATATTTCTCAATATCTCATCTGTGTTTATTTAGTCGCCAATTATTTCAGCAAGGAGAAAAAGGTATTCACATATATACAGGTTTTCAGATTCTCAGAAAGATGTACGTTATGTTGATCCTGCATATGGTAGAAATTTATGCTACATGATTTTTCAGCAAAGGAATAAAGAACTTACTTTCTGCTTAGGGATGAAGTTTATAAATAAGTTTATCAATTCATATATACATATATGAGTTCTATTAAACTTGTAAACTCAATGGCTTATCCTGTTGTATGGCTGAATCAGTCAAGTAAGTTTAGTTTAAGATACATGTATATATACATGGGTAAATCTAAACTTTAAACTTGTAGAAAGCCCTCCATCAGTCAGAATGCTGTTCTGGTTGATGGAGGGCTATATTGGTCTTTTTCTCCTTGCTGAAATTGTATTTCTGTTTATAGTTACAACTGTTGTAATAGATGGCTGGTCTTTGCCCAATAGTAATAGGCTTCAGGAGAAGTCCTTTTCAGCTTATTCAGTCGCGAAGGAAGTGTGGGTGCTATATCCAGGGAGCCTATGGTGGCAGGATTACCGTCGTATTTTTCTATTATTGTGTTGCCCGTCTCTATCATTGTGGCGATATAGGCTGCGCGTGCTGCGTCTCTAATCGCATCGTCAATGAAATAACCGCCATTGAACATGAAGGATTTGATCCTTTGTATACCACGTTGTAGTGCATCAAATTGTCCGTTTCCTTCACTTCCCCTTGTTGCCAGACACAGCGAAGTCTGTCTGATATCATCGAAAATGAGTTTTGGATTGTTTGGCAAATGCCTGTATGAGAGTTCAACTTCTGCAATTTGTACAAACGATTTTGTCGTTGTTTCAAGGACCTCTGTCTTCTCGAACAGTCTGGCTATATCATATAGCTGTTTGATGATCTCCATGCTGGCATCCTTACCATTTTTGATATATGGAATACCTGTTGTATTGGGTGCATACGCCGTAAGCTTGTCTCCGAGAATATCTCCAATGGATGGTACTTTTACATAATTCAGTTCACCTTCTGTCTTTATAAAACGGCTTTCTACAGGTAAAGTCACGACTTCGTTGTAGTGACAGTCTTCATTTAGAACGTCCAGCAGGATGGTTTCTTTTCGGTCTATGCCATCAAGGAAAGCCACTTGATAAAAGAATTTGGAATGCGATTTTGGTATGTCTGTTCCACGCTGAATTCTTTCTATCGGCTTATAGTCAATAAAGCCATAGTCTTTGTATGATTGCAGATACTCTTCTATTTCAGTACCTGGAGGACATATTATATCAATATCTATAGACAGCCTGTGTCTTTGTTCTTTTAAAAGAAGCATCAGACTGCTTCCACCTTTGAAATGAAATGGGCAACCTGAAGCCGCCAACATGTCCAGCAATGAAAAGGCATGGATGACCTTTTCAATGATATTTTTGTCCGGATAGTTTAGCTCCTTGGATTTTTCTTCAATCCATCTTGCTGTAAAGCATTCTTTATTTATCATATTTTTGTGATTGTTCTATTAATGAATAAGTACTATCGTATGCTCCTCTACGTTTTGCATATCGGAGCATTTTGGGAGTATTGACTGTGTACAAATCAAAGGCGGTCTGATACATATAAGTGATTTCCGTGCCCTGCATATAATCAAAGTCTTCGTCTTTCTGTATATCTACGAGTAGCTTTTCGATGGTAGGAGTAACCATCCCATCAACCTTATTTACTGGAGATTCAGTGACAAATATCTTTACAATGATGCATGGTTCATGCATGTTTACCGTAGATCGTACATGAACTTTGCTGTCGGTTAGCTTATAAACGGGCATGTCTGAATCCTTCAACAGAGAAAAAACAGAATCTACAGCATCCCGGTTGGTCTCGACATAAATAGCATGGTTCACAGAGACGTGATGTTGTAGTGTGGTGAAGATGCTGCCATCGTAGATGCAGAAATCGGTGAATGGCAATTTCTCTTTCAATCCGACATATAGTTTTCTCAGTGTTTCTGTTGGAGCAAATGAGAACACCTGTTTATCTGTAAGCATGTATTCACCATTTCCTGTACGGGCTATCTTGTTCTCTTTGGTTAAGGTACAGAGATACTGGCGGGCGGTATTGGTCTTTATCCCCAATACTGATACTAATTGAGGCACTTCAATCCGTCCGTAAGTTCGAGCATAATTCAATATGCTCTGTTTAATACTATATTTCTCGTCAATACTCATTGCAGTGCAAATATAATATAAAGTCGGCAACAAACAAACTTTATTGCCGACTTTATATATAAGTTCTGAGCAATTAATCATTCTTTAGTGTGTTTTTCTATATTAAGTAACACCATTATGAATTCATCATATTATGTAATATATGAGGTATTTTTCTTGTGTTGTAAAAGCATAGTATTAAAAGTATCCCGCAAATGACTAAGAAATTAAGTAGAATCTCTTATTAACGAAACTACACCTATCTGCTTGACTGTTTCCTAATATGAAGAGGTAAATATTTCTCGATCAACAATCTGAAATCACACCATAAAACATTGTCTTACCATTTACGTTTACTCTTTGTAAAATGATTCCATTGTTCTGCTAGGATAATATAAAGTCGCATAAACCGATTTAACTTTGCCGACTTTATTATTATTCAAATTCTTTTATCCGGGCTGTTAACTACTTTATGAGAATATTTACATGGTTGTGCATTGTCTGTCGGTGCTTCAGTAAGGAGAAAATGTAGTTCCCATTTTCTTTCTCATATGATATTTCTATTCGCAATGAATTGTTCGTCAGTCTTTTTATAAACCTGTTCAGGTTTGTAACCAAAGTTTAAAATACATGTATATATACATGGGTAAATCTAAACTTTAAACTTGCAGTAAGCCAGAGTAGGACAGAAGTCCGCTCTTTGACTGATAGGCATTGCCTTTCTTTTTCTCCTTGCTGATTTTGCACCTTTTCATCACTCACATGAGTGGCATCAGCCTTGTTGTGCTTCACCTCTGGCTTCCATCCTCTTGAATAGCTTCCGTGTTCAGACCTTTTTATGCAGAGTGCGGAGTTTCGTATTTCTCTTGCTATGCTATGCCGGGTTCATGGTGAAGTTTGGGAGTTATCGCTTTCACTATGTCCGGATTGCTTGCCATGGATCTGTGAAACCTGTCGAGTCTGACTATGAGAACAGCATTCTTTACCATGACCAGACACAAGAATATCAGGCCATTCCCTTCACATCTCATTTTGGACGAAGCCGTGACACTTACTTTTTCCTGTTGCGAAGTTAGTGCAAGCCGCATACTGCAAGTACCAGAACCTTATTCCCTGAATTTTTTCAAAAACTTTTCCAGCTGCAGCTTTTCGGAAAACTTTTCCTGCCTGACGGTGAAATAATTCGGTAATTACTTGCCTGATTGCTATCCTTGCCAACTTTGATGGCAACGTAAAAAATAAATGTTTCACTTCTAAAATTTCAATGTTATGAAGAAAATGGAAAATTCTTTCGTAGTTTCTGGTTTTGTAGGTAAGGATGCAAGCATCCATCAGTTCTCAACCGCAAGCGTTGCACGTTTCCCTTTGGCAATCAGCCGCACTGAGAAATCAGGCGAGGAAACAACCCGCACTTCCGCTTTCATAAACGTCGAGACATGGCGCAAGAATGAGAATACTACATCCTTTGACCGCCTTGTCAAAGGAGCACTCCTCACGGTTGAAGGCTATTTCAAGCCGGAGGAGTGGCAGGATGCCGACGGTGTCAAGCGCAACAGAGTGGCATTTGTAGCCACCAGGTTCTATGAAGCTGTTGAAAAGGAGGAAACTCCAGCAGCTCAGGAGAAGAACTCCAAGAAGGGCAAGTAAATCCTTTCTTCTCTCCAATAGAGCGGCCTTCGGGTCGCTTTTTTTATGCTTATACTTCTCTTTGCCGAGATTCGTTCCTCATACACCGACTTCGGGGAACTGGCATAAATTCCGTTGCGAAGGTAATTGTCCGGTCTTGTCATCAGCAAGGTCAGGGCTTCGCTTTGCCGCAAAATCTCCACACCTGCGGGTAGTATTTTGGAGCAAAACCTTGCAGAGACAGCCCCGACACCTTCTTGGTGCAACAAAATTTATATGTGTTCCCGAAGTAGTTGATCTACGAGAGGGAAGAAAAAAAACAGATGATATTATGACGACAATCCAATCAATCCTGAGCCGACTGACCAAGGCTGTTGGCGGTACTGAAAAGATGCTCTACATAGAGCCGGAGTTGAACAAGTTTGCAGAGTTCTACCTTGACAAGTGGGACGAGAACACCAGTGAGGATGTCATAGCCGAGTCTTTCACTGACTTCTGGTGGGACACAGACAGGGCTTGCAGAAGATGTTCAGAGTGTGGCAGACTGATGCGTGCCGGGTATTGTGCTGACATGGGAGTAGCCTACTATTGCAGTGATGAATGTCTGCACAGTGACTTCACCGATGAAGAATGGGCTGAGGAATGCGAGAACAACGACCAGAGTTATTATACGGAGTGGTAATCTTTTAAAATTCAATGATATGGCAAATTTAGCAACAACGACCTATAAGGTCACTGGGACACGTGAAGCAGTAAATAACCTGTGGACTACCTTTCAGGACATGGAAGTGGATAGTAAGGATATAAGGCTGTTCAAGCTTGCCGAGCATTACGGCATTGACTATGAGAAAAAGCAAATCAGTGTTAGAGGACATATCTATTGGGCTGAATATGAAGAAGACGAAGAGAATGATTATTTCCTTCTTTCATTTGAGACAGAAACCGCATGGGATGCCTGTAACGAACTCTTCTTTGAAATAAACCGGATATTGAATGATGAACTGAGTATTTCATACAGATGTTGCGAAAGTGGATGTGATTTGTTCTATACCCATGACGAGGGGGATTTCTTTCCCGAAGAATGTTGTGTGAGTTCATACGGCGAACCTTTCGAGGATGCATGTGAGGATGTTTTTGACACCATTGAGGATGCCATAGCTGAATGGACATCAAAGACCGGTATTGGACAGGGAGACCGCAGTGAAAAAGAAATGGTGGATTTTATCAATAGCTATGAATACGAAAGCGAAGAGACCTATTTCTACATCCACCCTTTTACATTCGAATAACATACCCGCAAGGACATGAGGCAAGTCTCGTGTCCTTGCATAAAAACAAGATAATATGGACAGGTACAGCGCAGAACTGATTGGAGCATCTTGCGAACTTATAACCCCATGCAGGGGCTGTAGCCATGGAATAATTGTGGCAGTGTATAACGAACAACTTCTTGTACGGTTAATCAGCGGAGCACAACGATTAGTGAGCAAAGATGAAGTCATATTATTATGACCCTGATACTTTCCCTGACTGTTTTCAACTGTTAGGAGACATTGGTAGGTGTTTGTATATCATACATTTACCTTTGTATACATTGATACATGTGGACAAGTACACGTGTAAACAGGAATACAAGAACACATTGAAACATATAAACATAAAAACAAATAGTATGGCACAGAAAATCATCACTTTCGCCAACCATAAAGGTGGCGTATCAAAGACAACTTCAACCGCCTCTATCGGGGCTTGTATGGCAATGAAAGGCAAGAAAGTCCTGCTTATAGACCTTGACGGACAGGCAAACCTGACACTGTATTTCATACCTAATGAGGATGAAATTGAGACGAGCATTTTTGATTCATTGGTAAACGGTGTTCCTTTGCCTGTAAAACATATCCGGGAGAATCTTGACCTTGTCCCTTCTTCCCTTGAAATGGCAAGTGCGGAAATAGCTCTGACCAATCTGTTGGCAAGAGAGCAACTGCTCAGCCGTCTGCTTGAACCGCTCAGGAAAGACTATGACTATATCCTGATTGACTGTCCGCCTTCTCTTGGTATTGTCACTACCAATGCCTTTATCGCGGCTGATGAGATCATCGTACCGATGACACCGGAGCTGCTTCCTTTGAAAGGCATGAGGATGCTTGACGCATTTGTCACCACCTTGCAACGTGTCAAACCGTCGCTTCGCCTGGGAGGTGTGTTCATCGCCAGATTCAATCATCGTAAACTGAACAAGGTAGTGGAACAGGCTGTAAAGGAGCGTTACGAAAGTATCACCATGAATACCCGCATCCGTGAGAATATCGCCTTGGCTGAATCAGCCGGTAGTGGCAAAAGTATATTCGAGTATGATTTAAATTCCAACGGTGCAAAGGATTATCTTGCACTTACGGAGGAAATTCTTTCACGTAACCAATAACAACTATGGCAAAAACAATATGGACATTCTGCTTGGCAATATTTTGGGCAGTGCTGCTATCAGCCCTGACAATAAAACAGTAGAACAAACACCCGAGACCAAGCCAATTCCGAAACAGGAAAAACGGTCAGTCAAGGCAGAACGTAAAGAGCAACTGGACAATTCCTGGCGGCATTTCTCCTTTATCTGCTCCAGGGAACTTGTAGATAAGGTACAGGCAATAGCTTACAAGGAGGGTTTCACTATACGTGCCTTTATGGAGTATGTGATGAAACAGGGCATCGAGGCATACGAGGCGAAGCATGGCAAGGCTCGGAAAGTCAAGTCCAAAAGCATCAATGATGTAATGTAAACGTGTATACACGTAGCCATGTGTACGTATAGGTATGTGTACGTGTAGCAATATATACATGTTTACACGTACACGTGAATACACAGATATATTCAAGTCAATAACAATCAAAATATTATGAATATGAATAAATACTTCTCATTTGCCATTGTAGTATTCCTAATGGCAGTACCATTGGTATTAACTTCTTGTGGCAAAGACAACATTTTGGATGATGTTGAAGAGCTTCAGCCGGAGTTGAAAGTATGGACGGAGCCTTATCATGTTGAAAGTTCAACCATAGACGAGGTCAAGAACTATATGGAGTTTTCAATGAAGCGATATGGTCTTGTATCGGAGGCAACAATAGCTGGTTCTATTCAACTCACTTACAAAACCGGCAACGGTAATGAGGGTATCCTATATAGCTTTTATGCTTCAAATGGGGAATTGTATTCGGTAATAGATACAGAGCTGATAGCTAATAGCCGTCTGGTTATCGACTATTTGAAGGAACATTATTCTCTGATTGTTCCGGCGAACGAGGCAACACTTGAATACTGTTTCACGAACTCAGACAGGTCAATGGTCATTACGACTGCAAAGGTTTCTGACACCTATTTCAACGTAAATTACGCCTACGTCAATTGATATTGTCTTATATAGCTTTGAGCCATCATCAAGTCTTATGATTTGGTGGTGGCTTTTTGTATACATGTATTCATATGGACGTGAATACATGGTTATATGTAAACATGTATATAAGTCCACTTGTATAGGTGTATATATGTAAACGTGTGGACATGAATACATGTGGACATTGGATGAATGAAAGATAATTCTCTAAATCATTGATAGACAAATGAAATAAACCCTTTATAGTTGAATCTAAATTCGCCTTCTTGTAATTGATTAAAGCATATTTCATAAGCTTTTTGTATGCTGACAATTCACGGCTTGTCAGATTTTCACCGCAAAATTACTGTGAATGTCCGAACGCCAAGTACCGATTCTCTAATGTGTCTCAGATTGGTATGGCAACCTTCCGCAAATCAGAGATTTGGGTATTCCATACAAATCTACAGCCATTTACTTGTCTTATCTTCCATGTCTCACAGTATCGGGAGCGTGAAAATTTGAAGCCCTTTGAAATTGTCATGATTTCACAAAAGGGAAATGATTAATTTTAATACTTATAGATATGGAAGTACAAAAGATTCATCCGGCAGAAGAGTATCTTCGCAACGAAAAGAACCCCACATCATTGTATGTCAGAATTAGTGGAGAACGTAGAAAGTTGTTCATTAACCGCAGTGACGGAGAGGGAGTGATTGGCATTATTGCAAAAGGTAAACGCAAACGAGGTTATGTTTTCAATGCCTGGTCAAGCATTGAGAAAGTCTATTATCCGACCACTGAAAATGAAGAAGAGGCAGAAAAGAAGATGATTCTCAAATACCAGAAACTTGCCAGACTTGCCACACATACAAATGATTGGTTGCGCAGGATTGCAGGTGCGGATTTGACAAAATCCCTTTACGAGAACCATATAACCACAGGAACAGGTATTGACGGAAAATGTATCAGATTGAGCACCATCGAGAAGTATTGCGGCTACATGGTGATGGCATGCTTCAGGGAAGCCTTCAAAAGAAAGAGAAGTATTCAAGCTATAGGTTTGACTTTTGCGGTTATGACGGGACACTTTGGTGTGAACCGAAAGAGAATGGTGATATGATAGCCGGATTCAGCAAGGAATACCGAAATTGTGGTAACGGTTATTATTATCTGCTTATCAATGATGATTGTGTGATAGGTTATGACATAGACTGATATAGTTATAATTCAAACAGACCATATCGGGAAGCCCCGATGTGGACTGTTTGAAGATCGAGTATGCTGACGGTTGATTACCTCTTTTAATACTTACATTCCTATGCAAAATGTTCTTTATTTGATATAATCTATTGGTTTTTAGAATTTTAGCCGTTCGGTGCGTGAGTGAGAGCAACAAAGTTAGCAACAAATTTGTAAAAGCACATTTTTTTTGTGTTGTTCTCAGGTATCAAAGATACGGATTTTGTTGCTCTCCGCAAAATCATTAATCAAGGTTAGTTTATTCCCGATGATGTGTGTCATAAAGTCGCCCGTTATCTCTGCAAGGAAGAAGATGACTTCACGAAAACAGGGTGTCCGTAACCGTGAACACCCTGCCTTGCCATCTGAAAGTTATTTTCATCGAATTTTCTGTATGTGCCGCCCAAAATCTTTTATCGGTGTAAATTATCATTGCCGGAATCATCGGGGCACAGAAAACGCCATTCGGTGTTAGCTGACTTCTTGATGTTATTCTCATGTGCATGTATATTTTATTTGATAAATTCAGAAGCAACCCACAAGTCTATTTCTTTATCCCAATCAACTTTTACTCGAATTTTATATTTGCCAAATTTAGCCTCAATCAATTTACACTCATTTGTTGGATTTAGTATAAAAACCTTTTCTGATAATATCATTTCTTCCAACCTGCTTTCGTCTTTTCTATTGCACACCTTGTTCAATTCTGCAAAATCATCTTCACTGACAGCAGAAAGACATTCTTGAACCACATAAACCTTATCTCCTACATTGGGTAGTTTCTTGCCATTTCCACAAGAAAGGAACAGCCCCATAGATATGATTAATAAAATAATAATCCTCATAATGAATATTTTTTTGCCGCCTCAATCAGAGTATCGGCATAGTTATAAATATCATTGATTGAATTTAACTTGTACATCTTTTCACTTTTGTTTTCGTCAATGACCGCAAGTCTTTTTCTTGTAGGAGGGTCAAAATAAAAGCGGCAGACAGTCTTTCGCACATTATTGTCTATGGAAACACCGAAATAAGAACGTGTGTCTTTATAAGTTATCCGTTCAGCCGGGAAAATGTTTCTCAGAAGTGATTTCACGATATAGAATGCTTCCAGTTCTTCCTCTGTGGTAACAATCCCGTTATCTGGCTGTTCTTCTGTCGGTTGTTGAACCGTTGGCATGCCTTGTTCTGTGGGCTGTTCTTCATCTTTTATGGCAGCTTTCAGCCTGTCTGATATTATATCGCTAACATAG
>ENA-OQBV01001658-OQBV01001658.1-human-gut-metagenome-genome-assembly--contig:-NODE-1658-length-10593-cov-2.481750_pt1 | contig 10593 bp, 13 predicted proteins | sample MGYA00242750_ERZ504559 | MGnify/ENA primary metagenome ERZ504559 (study PRJEB26092, sample SAMD00036230) | human gut metagenome | host: Homo sapiens | study: EMG produced TPA metagenomics assembly of...
ATTGGAAGATCATATGTATCACTGTCCTTAAGACCATTCATATAATAGTCAAGCGCAAGCGATGGATTTCCTCTGCTCATGGATGCGATTCCCAGAAAATTGTAACAACGCACCACAAGTTCCCATTCCTCTGCACGGTCCAGATACGTCAGTGCCTCTGTCATCATATGGAAAAAATGTGCTCCGTCATTTAATTCATAATAGATTTCCCCACCATAAAAGAAACCGAATCCCATCAGCTTTGGATCATCTGTTTTTCGTCCATACGCTATGATATCCCGACAGCATTCCAACACCACGTCCGCATTGGTTTCCCGATTTTCCAGAACTGTATGAATCCACTGTTGTACGGTTGTATTGTACTGGTTAAATTCCATATTTTTATCCCTCTTAAGCTGAGATACCTCTTGATTATGTACGGTTTTTTCGCATAAAGCTCCAAACCGTTTACATTTTATTGTATTAGAAAAAACTATGAATGTCAATCCAGCGTATCCATCGCCATCTGCGGAAGATATTCTTTCGGATCCACAGCTTTTCCATCTTTTTTTCAGCTGAAAATAGACGTTACTGCCTTCGGTTGTATAATATTTTGTCGGCTCACTGACATATCCCAGCACCTGACCAGCTTCCGGCGTATCCCCTTTTGCAAAATTTCAGTTCCTTCAACTGTCCGTAAACCGCAGCATATCCGTCACCCAGATCCTGTATCACCGTACATCCGGTTTCTTCATTTTCCTGAATATCCGTTATTTTTCCCGTTGCCATTGCAAACACTTTATCATTGACATTGCCACTGATCACCATGGCAGGATTGCATCGGTACTGCTCTAACGTGGGAAAATAAATGGTGGAATCCCATGCTGTAATCCAGAAGAACATCTCCCTCAATTTGGCCAGACCGCAGAACTCTTGTCAAAATGCTGTGTCACGGTGGCTGCTGTCTCTACTGTTTTTTCTTCGTCCTGTTTCTTCTCTTCCTCCTGCTGTGTTTCTTCCTGTTTCATTTTTTCCTGCTCTGCCAGCTTTAACGCCTGTTCTTCCGCTTTTTTCGTTGCATCTTCCACACTTATTTCCGGTTTCACTTCATAGGAAGCCGGTGCCTCCTGCTGGGTCTGTGCCGCAATTTCCTGTTCTGCTTCCCTGCGTTCTTTTCCTTTATCCGTGGCATATACACTGACAAATCCAATCACTCCCGCTACCAGACACGCGACAGTGGCTATATACTGTTGTTTTCTCATTTGGCTTACCTCCATCATCATTTCGTTTTATGGTCTTTGATGATAGTATGGACTGCCCGCGCTGTTTTTATACAGCACTCCTGTGATCATAAATAATATTGGAGAGCTGTGCAAACTGCTCTAAAGAAAGTGCCTCTCCACGAATATTAACCGGTACGCCAAGTTCCTCAATACATGCCTGCAGTTCTTCTTTCGGAAGACCGAATGCACCATAATTGGCAAGCCCGTTTGCCAGTGTTTTCCTGCGCTGATTGAACGATGCCCGGATCACCTGAAACAGCAGTTTTTCACTTTTTACGGTAACCGGCGGCTCACTATGACGTGTCAGACGGATCACGGCACTGCCGACTTTCGGCTGCGGCATAAAACAGCTTGGCGGAACATTGACTACGATTTCCGGTTTTGCGTAATATTGCACCGCCAGGGAAAGTGCGCCATATTCCTTGCTTCCCGGTCCTTCCTGCATACGATCCGCTACTTCTTTCTGTACCATGATCGTGATACTGTCGATCGGCACATGACTTTCAAACAATCCCATGATGATCGGAGTCGTAATGTAATACGGAAGATTTGCAACGACCTTGATCGGTTTTCCGTTATTTTTTTCTTCCGCAAGTTTTGAAATATTTACTTTTAAAATATCTTCATTCAATACATCCACATTATTATATTCCGCAAGCGTATCTTTTAGAATCGGAATCAGATTGGTATCTATTTCCACTGCCACTACCGCGCGTGCCGCCTCACAGAGATATTGTGTCATGGTTCCGATTCCCGGACCGATTTCCAGCACAAAATCATCCTTTGTGATCTGCGCAGCTTCTATAATTTCCTCTAAAATTCCTGTATCAATCAAAAAATTCTGTCCGAATTTTTTCTGAAAATTAAACTGGTATTTCTGCAATACTGCAATCGTATTCTTAGGATTTCCTAATGTAGCCATGTTATTCCTCTCTTTCTATAATCGAAAAAGAGCTGCCTCCGTGGTTTAAGAGACAGCTCTTCGTTTCGTTTTATTATGTGATTAGCCCTGAGCGATTGCTCCAGTTGGGCAAACACCAGCACATGTACCACAATCAACACAACTATTTGCATCGATCTCGTACTGAGAAGCACCTGCAGAGATTGCTCCTACAGGACACTCGCCTGCACATGTACCACAGCTAACGCATGAATCAGAAATTACGTATGCCATAATGAAATCCTCCTTATGAATAATGATCATTATTGCCTTATTGGCTTAATGGTATTCTAGTACAAACCCGTCCAAAGCGCAAGCATTTCGGCAAATGTATTTAATTTGATGCATGATCATAAGAAAAATTTTATCGTTCCAGATTTGCAAACTTCGTGTATTCCGGCAACCATGCGAGGTTCACCGTACCGATCGGACCATTACGCTGTTTGGCGATAATGATTTCTGAAATTCCTTTCAGTTCAGTATCCTTGTTATAATAATCATCACGATAAATAAACATCACGACATCGGCATCCTGCTCGATCGCTCCGGATTCTCGCAGATCGGAGAGCATCGGACGATGATCCGGTCTCTGCTCTACTGCACGGGAAAGCTGGGACAAAGCAAGCACCGGTACATTCAGTTCACGGGCAAGTGCTTTCAGGGAACGGGAGATGTCCGAAATCTCCTGCTGCCGGCTGTCTGTACTCCTGCCGGACCCAGACATCAACTGCAGATAGTCAATGATGATAAGTTTCAGATCATGCTCCAGCTTATATTTACGGCATTTACTGCGCATCTCGGAAATACTGATTCCTGGCGTATCATCAATGATCAGTTCGGAATCCCCTATGATTCCGGCTCCTTCGACGAGTTTCGCCCAGTCAGCATCCGACAGATTACCGGTACGAAGTGCCTGTGCATCTACACGGGATTCCAGGGAGAACAGTCGGTTTACCAGCTGCTCCTTCGACATTTCCAATGAAAATATCGCCGTGCACATGTTTTCATGAAATGCCACATACTGTGCAATGTTTAAAACAAACGCTGTCTTTCCCATAGACGGACGGGCTGCAATCAATACCAGATCCGACTGGCTGTAATCCCGCTGTCCGGTAATCCAAATCAATAAACCCTGTCGGTATTCCCGTAACATTTCCGTCCTGCTGTGACGCTTTTTCAATCTTTTCCAGTGCGTTCATGACAACCTGACGAATCGGCACATAGTCTCCACCGGTACGGCTTGACAACAATGCAAAAATATCATGTTCGGTCTTATCCAGAACACTTTCGAGCGATTCTTTGCCCGCATAGCACTCATTCTCTATCTCTTCCGTGACCCGGATGAGTTTCCGCTTCATGGAATTTTCTTTTACAATATTACAATAATATTTGACATTCGCGGATGTCGGAACCGCACGCACCAATTCTCCAACGAATTCCAGACTGGAGACCTCCTGCGGTACATCCTTTTCCTTGAGTTTATTCTGCAGTGTAACCAGATCCACCGGCTGTCCGCTGCTGTACAATTCGATCATCGCATCAAAGAGAATTCCATACTGCTTGTGATAAAAATCTTCCTGCAGAAGGATCTCCATGGCTGTGACAATGGCATCCTGATCCATGATCATGGAACCAATGACCGACTGCTCGGCTTCCAGACTGTTCGGCATCACCCGCTTGATCAGCGTTTCTTCCAAGCGAACTTCCTCCTATTCCTCAACAACCTGAACACGCAGTGTTGCGGTTACCTTTGGATGAAGCTTCACCGGAATCTCATAAGTTCCAAGAGCCTTGATGGATTCGCCCAGCTGCATCTTCTTTTTATCCAGATCCAGCCCTGCCTGCTCTTTTGCAGCCTGTGCAATTTCCTTGGTGGAAACAGACCCGAAAATACGTCCGCCCTCACCGGATTTGATCTTTACAACAACTTTCTTTGTTCCGATCTCTTCCGCCAGTTCCTTTGCGTGCTCTAAATTTTCAGCTGCCACTTTGTCTGCATGCTGATTCTGCAATTTGAGGTCATTCAGATTCTTTGTCGTTGCCTCTACTCCAAGTTTCTTCGGCAGAATTGCATTGCGTGCATAACCGTCACTCACATTTACGATTTCGCCCTTTTTCCCAAGAGCTTTCACATCCTGTAATAAAATTACTTTCATTCCTGTATATCTCCTTCTTCAAGCATTTCATCAATGGTCCGCATAATGGCATGTTTTGCCTCGGAAATCGTACATCCCGTCAACTGTGCACCAGCCACATTCAAATGACCGCCGCCACCCATTCGTTCCATGATTAACTGTACATTGATCTCATCAATGGAACGCGAACTGATGTATATTTTTCCTGCGTACTCTGTCAGCACAAAAGATGCCTTGATTCCTATAATATTGAGCAGCTCATTTGCTGCCTGCGCGCCGACAATCGTCGGACTTTCCACGTCCTCACTCGGACAGACAGAAATTGCAAATGCACCGCGGTATACTTCCGCATGACGCACTGCCTCCGCACGGGCTTTATAGCATGCCATATCATTTCGCAGCATTTTACGCACACGGGTCACTTCTGCCCCGGAGCGTCTGAGATATGCTGCCGCCTCAAATGTACGGACACCTGTTTTGGTCATAAAGTTATTGGTATCAATCAAAATACCTGCATAAATGCAGTCTGCCTCTGCCGGAGAAAGCTTGAATCCCTCCTGGAAGTACTGTAAAACTTCTGCTACCATCTCACAGGCAGAAGACGCATACGGCTCAATATAGGACAAAAGCGGATTTTCAATCACTTCGCTGCCCTGACGGTGATGATCAAACACAACGATCGTATCTGTGCGCGTGAGCAGTTCCGGGCACTCCGTATAACTTGGCCGATTGGTATCTACCACCATAACCAGGGAATTGCGGCTTACTTCCTCGATTGCAATCTCACTGTTGATAAACATGTCTTCCGGATAGCCTTTTTCCGGAGTAAAACATTCCATAAGCGGCCGGATGGAAGTTGTTGGCTCATTGATCACGATCTGTGCCTTTTTTCCAAGCACACGGGCTGCACAGAAAATTCCAATCCCTGCACCAAGGGAATCGACATCTGTCAGGCTGTGTCCCATGATAATCACATTCTCACGGCTTTCAATAATTTCATGCAGCGCATGTGCCTTGACCCTCGCTTTTACACGGGTGTTGCGCTCCACCTGTTTTGCCTTGCCGCCAAAATATGCAATATCCTCACCATTTTTGACAACGACCTGATCACCGCCCCGTCCGAGTGCCAGATCAATCGCTGCACGTGCCTGCTCATAGTTTTCGTTATAAGAAGTCCCCTTGATCCCGACACCGATACTCAGCGTGACCGCCATCTCATTGCCCACTTTGACCGTCTTGACATCTTCAAGTACACTGAACCGGTCATCCATAAGCTTCTGTAAATATTTATACTTAAATACCACAAAATACTTGTCTTTTTCAATTTTGCGGACAAGCGCATCCATCTTTGAAAAATACTGGTTCACTTTTCGATCGACAAGCGCAATCAGAAGCGAACGCTTCACATCCTCGATACTGTCAAGCGCTTCGTCATAGTTATCAATATAAACAAGTGCCGATACCTGCTTCTGATCCAGATTTTCCTGCTTGCAATGCTGCAGTTCGGTCTCATCAAACAGATACAGTGCCGTCAGGAATTCATCGGAATCCTTCACGTCAATTTCCTTGCTCTCCTCCATGATATCATCAAAATAAATACGATTCAGGGAAATCCGGAAAATGCGCTCCTTTTTTTCAATCGTAATATTCTGTGCATCCTCATGTTTCTGAAGAAACTCACGGGTAATATTGGAAAAAAGGGTTGTAATTGATTTATGATAGTTTCTCCCCACTCCCGTCAGCTCGGAAAAGCGTTCATTCACCCAAAGAATTTTTCCTGTATAGTCCAGCAGCGCATATGGAATTTCAAACTCATTCAAAAGTTTTTTCTGTACCGTTGCATACTGTGTGGCAAAATTGATAATCTCATTTGCAAGCCGCGGTCTGGTATTATAATACAGTCCCAGTTCCAGTACAAAATAGACAGCAATAAATACCGTCAGCAAAAAGCCTGCCGTCACATCGTAAAATAAAGCCCCACATCTGCGATTGTCATCGGGATCGTCAGCCACAATGGCCAGCAGAGATACGATCTCAGCTTTCCCCTAAATCGAACCTTTGATTTCATTTACGCTCCTGTTCTTTCCACATCCATCGCTCATCTGTGGAATATGCTCCCGCATCAATAATCTATAGTATAACATTTTCCCTGTGCAAAATAAAGACTTTCCTAAGATAACAAAAACTGCCCCATTTTCATGGAGCAGTTTCGTCCAATGCATCACAGATGTATCTGTGTTATCCGTTTTCTTTTGCAATTTCCACAATGGATTTGCTCAGTCCTGCAATCCCCTGAATATCCGATGGGATAATAATCTTGGTTGCCTGACCGTCTGCTGCCTTGGCAAATGCCTCCAGACTCTTAATCTGAAGTACCGCATTATCCGGAGCAGCTTCTTTGAGCATACGCAGACCATCTGCATTGGCCTGCTGGATCTTTAATGTAGCCTCTGCCTGACCTTCGGCTTCCTTGATGGTTGCTTCCTTCTGTGCCTCGGCACGCAGGATTGCAGCCTGTTTTTCAGCCTCTGCATCGAGAATTGCAGACTCCTTATTTCCTTCTGCAACCAGAATTGTAGATTTTTTCTCACCTTCTGCACGCAGAATGGCTTCACGCCGCTCGCGCTCTGCCTTCATCTGTTTCTCCATGGCATCCTGAATTGCCTTTGGTGGAATAATGTTCTTTAACTCCACACGATTTACTTTGATACCCCACGGATCTGTTGCCACATCCAGCGTTGCACGCATCTTGGTGTTGATGGTCTCACGTGATGTCAATGTCTCATCCAGTTCCAGATCACCAATGATATTACGAAGCGTCGTAGCAGTCAGATTTTCAATTGCCATGATTGGATTTTCCACACCGTATGCATACAGCTTTGGATCCGTGATCTGAAAATATACAACCGTATCAATCTGCATTGTTACGTTATCTTTTGTGATTACCGGCTGTGGTGGGAAATCAACCACCTGTTCCTTCAACAAAACCCTTTTTGCAATACGGTCAATAAACGGCACCTTAAAATGCAGCCCTACCGACCATGTGGTAAGATACCCTCCAAGTCTCTCCACAACTACCGCATGCGCCTGTGGAACAATTTTCACACAGTTCACAATAATGACCAATGCAATGATCACTACAATGAGAATTACAACAGGCATAACTTTTTCCTCCTTTACCTATACCTTTTCTACTATAAGTTTGACACCACTGATTGCCAGAATTTTTGCTTCTTCTCCCGGTTCAATGATCTCATTATCATTACGGGTACGCACCGTCCACTCCTGTCCATGAACAACTGCCATCCCGGTCTGATCCATATTACTGACGCGCTCGGAAATCCGTATATTTTCCCCAATCAGGCTATCCGCGTTTGTTCTTTGCATTTTAGCATTTACATATTTACGCGCCCACGGTCTTGTCGCAACAAGCAAAAGAATGGATACCACTAAAAATACCAGAAACTGCACCACCGGATTTACCCCTGCCATTGCCATAACCAGTGCTGCAAGTGCACCTGCGGCAAACCATATGCACGTTAGTCCGATTGTTGCAAGTTCTCCCAGAACAAACACAATCAAAAGTACCATCCAAAGCAATTCATACGGATCCATCGCTCTTATAATTATCATAGACTCTCCCTCTTTTCTGCCACTTTTTTATTTTGGCGGATGCACAGAATACATACCGGCATTTTCCATCCGGATCACAAATGCTTTTGCAAATCCGGCTGCTTTTGCATAATGCTGAATCTGTGGCTGTTGCACCAGTTTTAAGTCCCATCCGTGCATCTGCACGATTTTTGACACGATGGAAAGTCCAAGTCCGTTTCTCCCATCGCTTACCCGCGCTTTGTCCCCACGCGTAAAAGGATCAAACAAATGCTGCGCCTGTTCCTCTGGAATTAGAATTCCGCTGTCTGCCACCAATACATAAATCCGCTCCAGCTCCCTATAAGCAAACAGTCCGATTCTTGTTCCCTTTGGATTGTGCTGCATGGCATTTGTCAGAAGGTTTGTCACTACACGGGATAACTGAAGTTCATCCGCCCAGACCGGTATCGTTTCCTCCGGAATATCTGCTGTCAGTGTCATTCCGTTTTCTTCCATCTCTGCATACAGCATTGCCGCATTTTCTCTGAGAAGTTCACACAAATCAAGTGTTTTTCCATTTAATGCAAACCCTTCACTATCCAGTTTTACATATTCAAACAACAAATTGATCAGATTTCCGATCCGAACCGATTTATTCTGGATGGCGTTCAGATATTCCTGCTGTTTTTCCGGTTCCTGTACCATATGATCCGCCAATGCTTTTGCGTAACCGGATACGGTCGTGACCGGTGTCCGAAGATCATGTGCGATATCGGAAAGCATCAGATTCCGCTTGCGGTCAAACTCTCTCTGCTGCTGTTCGCGCTCCTCCTGGATCTGATGAAACTCCGCCATCACAATCCGCGCGAACGTTATCGCACCCAAAATATAAGGAAGCAGCATACACACCATTAACAGCAGAAGAACCACAAACAGCAGGATGGCTTTCCATCCTTCCATCTCCTGTACGACGACGGAACTCCTTGTCGCCGGAAGTGCATTGCCCAGCCAGTCCTGTAATCGTTCCCTGTCCACTGCATCATTCCCTGCAGCGGTGATGGCAAAAGCATCCGGACGGCATTTACTATCAGCAATAACAGAACACATATGATAAAATAAACAGATCCGTCTTTCCAACGGATGACTGCCTCTGGTAATCCGGGAAAAAACTTTCATTACCACAGGCATAACCGCCTGGCTGATCAAAAAACTGATCAGCGACTGTGCAACTGTCACCAGTACAGGATATAAATAAACCGTTTGATCAAAAATGCCTGTAAATCACGCATTGCTATTTCTCCAGCCGATAGCCCAATCCGCGGATGGTTCGAATATAAGCTGCCGGGTCTTCATCAAGTTTTGCCCTCAGCTTGCTGATGCAGACCATAATATTATTGTCTGCACCACATAAGTGTCACCCCATCCCTGTTCATAGATCTGTTGTTTGGTAAACACTTTTCCCGGATGCTTCATAAATAACTCCATGATCCGGTACTCTACCGAAGTCAGTTCAATCGGTTCTCCATTTTTTTGAGTACGCAGCCTTCCGGATCCAGTTCCAGATCCCGGACGGTCAGTATATTGGATGACAGTTCCGCTGTCCCCAGCGCATAAAACCGACGGATATTTGAATTGACACGTGCTACTGCCTCCAAAGGATTGAACGGTTTTGCCAGATAATCATCTGCCCCGAGATTTAACCCCAGAATCTTCTCGGAATCCGCATCCTTTGCCGAAAGTATCATAACGGGAATATTGCTTGTTTTACGTAATTCCTGCAACACATGGTATCCGTCCATCTCCGGCATCATAATATCCAGCAGACACAGATCCACATGTTCTTTCTTCAGCAGTTCCAGTGCCTGCTTCCCGTTTTCTGCCTCAATAATCTGATAATTTTCATTTTCCAGATACAGCCGGAGAAGCGTCCGTATCTCCGGCTCATCATCTGCAATTAAAATCGTATAATTCATACATTCTCCTGCCGGAAAGGTGAATTCACCGGATCCTCCTGCTGTGTAAATCCGTTTGAACCAGCCGGGTTTGCATAGCACAGTGCCTCATACAGTGCGGCATGTGTTGCATTCACATATGGTGACACATAAAAGATTGCAAGAATTCCAAGTGTCAGTCCGGATAAAATGTACCATCCGATAAAGGACAGATCCAAAACAAATGCTTTCCATTTCTGTCCCTGCATCATACGCTTGCTTTCCGCAAATGCCTGCTCTTTGGTCATCTGCGGGTTATCTGCCAGAAGGTACGGAATCATCATATATTCATATGCTTTTACAATACCCGGAATGATAAAAAGCAATGACCATAAAACCGTAAACAGATCACGGAAAAACATTGTCTTTGCAACATTCCTGTAATTATTGTCAAATCCATATCCAATGTTCCCAATCTGTGCCGGCTCGTTTAAGTTGCGGATAAAGAATCTCCTGCACCCAACCTCCAACGGATTTATGATAAATACATCAACCAGAAGTATAAGGACAAAAATCACCAGAAAACAACTATGAGTATGCCGATAGGCGATCGCTGCTGCGACCATACCGCCCATCATCCCCTGTTTCCTGCTTTCAGTCCGTCCTTAAAGCCTTCTTCAAGCCCAGCCTCAAAATCGCGCTAGTGAACCATCATCACTGTCATAACTGCT
>ENA-OQBV01001661-OQBV01001661.1-human-gut-metagenome-genome-assembly--contig:-NODE-1661-length-10588-cov-3.306376_pt1 | contig 10588 bp, 14 predicted proteins | sample MGYA00242750_ERZ504559 | MGnify/ENA primary metagenome ERZ504559 (study PRJEB26092, sample SAMD00036230) | human gut metagenome | host: Homo sapiens | study: EMG produced TPA metagenomics assembly of...
TCATCGTAATCTGTTATTTATCTTTCTTTACTCCTCCTCAAACAGATTAAACAACGATTCCGTTTATTGATAAAATAGTGCATATTTGTATGTATGGAGGCCTGACCATGGTCATTTGGTTCGAATACCTAAGACTGCATAAGTTCATCGCTATTGGAAAAAATCGTAAAATCACAGGAGGGTATTATATTGCCCAATCTTCATGAGTGGATGTATTGAACTGTTACAAGCTTCATGCACAGACAACCGAAGTGGTGACTGGCTAGATTTTCTAGCCAATAGCCTGGGAGTAGGATTAGCATTGCCTGTCAACTATTATATACTCCGCCCTATAATAAAAAGATTCCTGCAAAAATGAGAAACTCCGGGAACTTCACAGCCCCCGGAGTCAATGAAAAACGTTATTAATTATTTTTAAAGATAGAGAGTTTTTTCACAATTTCAACGGAAGTCCTTCAGTTCTTCCTGCAACTTTTGCCCGGGTAAAATAAATACGGCTCTTTACAGTACCAAGTGGAAGCCCCAGCTTATCTGCTATCTCACGATACTTGAACCCTGATACGTACATAGAAAATGGAATGCGATATTCCTTAGGCAAAGCATTAACTATGCGACGCATTTCCTTCAAATCATAAGAACCTTCAGTTGAATCACCTTCAATGTCTATATTCTGATTCAAATAAAATTGATTATCGGTCTGGTCTACATAAGTCTGATCGCGTAAAGCCTTACGATAATTATTAATAAAGATATTACGCATGATGGTATAGATCCATCCCTTGAAATTTGTTTCAGCTGTATATTTATCTTCATTGTCTAAAGCCTTCAATGAAGTTTCCTGAAGGAGGTCATTTGCTTCTTCGCGATCTGCTGTCAACTTATAAGCAAAATTCAATAGTTCTGTCTGAACGCTCAACAGATCCTGAGCAAAATTAGCAGTTCTCATAATTTTATAATTGGTGTTTGAGATTAATATTCTTGTTTCGTTTGGTACTGCAATATTAGCTCATAAACGGACAACCAATTTCATAAAATCAGATAATACACAGGGGAATATCTATCATATAACAGTTTTTACCCCCTTCTGTAACAGTTTACAGGTGGTTTTTGAAGGTTTCAGAAAAAACAAACTGTTATTTTTTCCATGTAGAGTATGGTTCTTTCATCAGAAAAGAATTGTAATATCTCACCTGCCCTGTTACTTCTTCTCCAAGAAAAGCAGGAGATGAGAATGTTTCTTCCGCGGTAGAGAGTTCTACTTCGGCAACAACGAGTCCATCATTTTCGCCATAAAACTCATCTACCTCGAAAGTATGATTATCAAAGTTTACCAAATAACGTGTCTTATCGATGAGTCCAGGCTCGCAAAGTTTCATCAATTCTTCTGCTTCATGAAGCGGAATCTGACGTTCCCACTCATAGCGACTTAACCCCGACTCATCCGAGGGCCCTTTTATTGTAAGAAAACCTTCCTTATCGCGGATACGTACTCTCACAGTTCTCCCACGAGCACTACAAATATAACCTTGCTTTATCCGGCTTTTGCTGTCAGCCAGCTGACGATAGGAATCATCCTTCACCAAAAACTTACGTTCTATTTCCTGTGCCATCGTGGTTATCGTTTTTTAAGACAATGAATAAAGGGTCATAATCAAGACAGCCAAAATAATTAAAGCTACACACAAATACTTTATCAAACGATTTGCTTTTTCTTCTTCACGCTTGCTGTAATCTTGCTTCTTGTTATGTTTTTTATTTCCCATAGCTAGTATATTTAGATTAAACTTTAAAATTGAATGTGCGACATATTGTATCAAAAAGAATCTATTCTTCTTATGCCTCGCTATCGGAGAATTCCATCAGATATGCCTTGATGAAACCATCAATTTTACCATCCATAACTCCATTCACATCGGATGTCTGGTAATTAGTACGATGATCTTTTACACGACGGTCGTCAAATACATAACTGCGAATCTGTGATCCCCATTCGATCTTTTTCTTTCCGGCCTCAACCTTTGCCTGTTCTTCCATACGATGCTGCAATTCTTTATCGTACAAAATAGAACGCAACTGACGCATTGCATTTTCTTTATTCTTAGGCTGGTCGCGAGTTTCGGTATTTTCAATCAAAATTTCTTCTTCCTCACCAGTATAAGGATCTTTATACTGATAACGCAAACGTACTCCTGATTCTACCTTATTGACGTTCTGTCCACCGGCACCTCCACTTCGGAAAGTATCCCATGACAAACGAGCAGGTTCTACAACTACTTCAATGGAGTCATCTACCAATGGAGTAACAAATACCGATGCAAAAGAAGTCATTCGCTTACCCTGAGCATTATAAGGTGAAACACGAACCAAACGATGCACACCATTCTCTCCTTTCAGATAGCCATAAGCATATGCACCTTCTATATTCATGGTAACAGTCTTAATTCCAGCTTCATCACCTTCCTGTAAGTTTGCTACCGAAAGCTTGTAGCCGTTACTTTCAGCCCAACGCATATACATACGCATCAGCATAGACGACCAGTCCTGACTTTCTGTACCGCCAGCTCCTGAATTGATTTTCAATACACAATCCATCTGATCGGCCTCAGAACGAAGCATATTTTTCAATTCCAATTCTTCAAGAGCCTGTAAAGATTTAGCATAAGCCTCATCAACTTCCTCTTCAGTCACTAATTCATCTTTATAAAAATCGAAAGCCAGTTCCAGTTCATCTGTCAATGTCTTTACTGCATTATAGCCTTCAATCCATCCCTGCAAGCTCTTCACCTTTTTCATCTGTGCTTCTGCTTTCTTAGCATCATCCCAAAATCCTGGAGCTTGCGTACGAAGTTGTTCTTCTTCTACCTGTACCTTTTTATTTTCTATATCCAAATAACGATAAAGGGCTTCAGTACGTGTCTTTACATCTTTTAGCTGTTCTATTGTTATCATATTGAATCTCTTGTCTTTTATTCGAATTGCAAAATTACATATTTCGTCTGTTAAGTAAAAACAGAAGATAAAGATTTTGGCAGCTCTAAAAACAAACCGGTTTTATTGCAGCCTTATATCCTTTACTCTTCGTACATTTTTTCTATTTCCTTAGCATAATTTTTCATCAATACCGGACGCTTTATTTTCAGCGTATTAGTAAGTTCACCCTTTTCCATACTAAAAGGTTCTGGCAGCAGAGTGAAACGTTTTATCTGCTCGTAGTGGGCGAACTCCTGTTGCAATGTATCAATACGCAAACGGAACAAATCCAGTATTTCCTGCTTCTGCAACAAATCTTTCATATCAGTATACGCAATATGATGTTCTTCCGCATACTTCTTTACTTGCCCATATTCAGGTACAATCAAAGCCGAAACAAATTTACGCTGGTCGGCTATAATAGATATCTGATCTATATAACGATCTACGACCAATTTTGTTTCGATGGCCTGGGGGGCAATATACTTTCCGTTAGAGGTTTTAAACAAATCTTTAATACGTTCTGTCAAAAATAAGAAGCTGTCTTCTATATAACCGGCATCTCCTGTATGAAACCATCCATCTTCAGTCAACACCTGACGTGTCATTGCTTCTTTCCGATAATAACCTTTTGTTATTGTCTCACCCCGAAGAAGAATCTCATTGTTTTCCCCTATCTTTATTTCCAGATTTGGCATGACACGACCTACAGAACCAATACGGAAACTATCAAACCAACAACAAGATACTGTAGCCGTAGTTTCTGTAAGTCCATAACCTGCAATCATATTTATGCCTACTGAATGAACGAATTCTTCCACCGCACGCGGAATGGCAGCTCCTGCAGTCGGGAAGAAATTTCCATTCTCAATACCAATTGTCTTTTTCAGTAAGCTATAAATTGTTTTTTCATAGAACTTATATTTCATATGCAACAATGGAGGAGGAGTCTTACCATTCATCAGATAAGTTATATTATGCTCTTTTCCCACCTTTAAGGCATCAAGCATTAAACTCTTCTTCAAACCTGTTGTCTCATTTATTTTTTCCTGAACTCCTGCATATACTTTCTCCCAAAAACGGGGTACGGCACACATGCACGTCGGATGCACTTCCTGCAACGACTGCAACACGTCGGCAGGCCGCAGATTGACGGCCAACTGCGCACCTTCGGACAGGCAAAGGTAAGACCATGCCCGTTCAAACACATGGGTGAAAGGAAGGAAGTTCAACACGACATCCTTTTCCCCAAGCGTCAGGACCGCGTCGTTGGCGATAATCGCATCGTGATACATCCGGTGGCTCAGCATCACCCCCTTGCTGGCTCCCGTGGTGCCCGAAGTATAAAGTATATTGGCCAAGTCGTCCATCCGAAGTTCGGCCGCACGCCGCTTCAACTCCTCATTCTCTTCATGTCCGGCACCGGCTTGCAGGAAATCCTCAAAATAGACCGACACCGTGTCCTGAGGATTCTTTACCACGGAAGAGTCGAAAATAATCAGTTTCTGGAGCGTCGGACAATGGGGCATGCTACGGAAAGCAATGTCATATTGGTACTGTTCGCCGACAAACACATAACGAACCCCGGCATCGTTCACCATGTAAACCACCTGGCTCTCCGAACTGGTAGCGTAAAACGGTATCGTGACGGCCCGCACGCCGTAAGCCCCGAAATCCACGTACAAGCATTCGGGCATGTTCTGCGAAAAAACAGCCAGATTCTCCTGCACATCCACCCCCAAGGCCAACAGGGATGCAGATACTTTCCGTACGACTTCCGAAAACCGGTTCCAGGAAACCGGCACCCACACATTCTTTTCATAATCGCGATAGCTCATGGCCGTTCTGTCGCCATAACGTTTGGCCTGTTCATGGACGAGCACTGAGAAAAGACTTGTATTCAGCATAATCTTGACTTTTTAATATCTACAAAGTTATGGTTTTAAATGAAACGATGTACAAGAAAACCTCAAAATATTTAATTTTTCTCCAAAATACCTTAACTTTGCCTCAAAGAAACACAATTATGGACATTGAAGCATTGACACAGGAAGCCATCGGCCTGCTCGAACGGATGGTAAGCCTTCCCTCCGTAAGCAGGGAAGAAAAGGAAGTGGCCGACTTATTGGAAAATTTCATGAAAGAACGGGGCAAAACGCCTTGCCGTACAGGACATAATCTTTGGTGCATCTCGCCGTTTTACCGGACCGGGCGCCCCACCCTCTTGTTGAACGCACATATCGACACCGTGAAACCGGCTGCAAGTTGGACGCGAGACCCGTTCCGCCCTACAAGGGAAGGCGAACGTATTTACGGATTAGGCACGAATGACGACGGAGCTAGCGTGGTCGCTTTGTGGCAGGCTTTTTGCACATTATCCGGTAAAGAACAACCCTACAACCTCATCTTCTTAGCCTCGTGCGAGGAAGAAGTCTCGGGAAAGAACGGTATAGAATCCGTGCTCCCCCTGTTGCCGCACATCGACTTGGCCTTGGTGGGCGAACCCACCGGCATGCAACCGGCCATCGCCGAAAAAGGGCTGATGGTATTGGATGTCACGGCCCACGGCAAGTCGGGACACGCGGCACGTAACGAGGGGAAAACGCCATTTACAAAGCCATGAAAGACATGGAGTGGTTCAGGACGTACCGGTTCCCGAAGACTTCACCGCTCTTGGGAGACGTGAAAATGAGCGTGACGGTCGTCCATGCCGGCACGCAACACAACGTCGTGCCAGACCAGTGCGCTTTCACCGTAGACGTACGCAGCAATGAGAACTACTCCAACGAAGAAATCTACCGGACAGCCTGCGCCCATGTCGGCAGTGAAGTGAAAGCCCGCTCTTTCCGCCTGAATTCTTCGCGCATAGACGAGAACCATCCCATTGTGGCCAAAGCCAAAGTTTTGGGACGCACACCTTTCGGATCGCCTACGCTCTCCGACCAGGCGCTGATGCACTTCCCGTCTTTGAAAATGGGGCCGGGCGAATCCTCACGTTCCCACACGGCGGACGAATACATCACCGTAACGGAAATCCGGGAAGCCATAGCCTTATACATCGAGCTGTTGGACGGCCTACAGATATAAAGAAAGATTTGCGGTTCCGGCTGAAAGCCTCTCAACGCCCTATCCAGACTTCGGGGTTCAGTTTCTGAGTCTCTTTCCGCAGTTGGAAGTGCAGCACGCAATTACCCGTACCGTCGTCCTCCCACCGTACCTAAGATATCACGCGCCTTGACCTTCTGTCCCTTGCTTACCCGCACGGAAGACAAGTTGCAGTAGACGGAAATATAACTGCCATGGCGCACCAATACGTTCTTGGTATCTCCAAACTGGAAGACGGCCGAGACTTCGCCATCGAAAATGGAACGTGCCATAGCTCCCGGGACGCCCTACGTAATTGGTTCCCTTATTATCCAAACGAACGTTCTTCAAGCCCGGCACATTATAGGTTCCGAAATGGCTACCCACCATGTAACTTCCCGTAATGGGAACCGGCAGCCTCCCTTTATTCCGGACGAAATTGCCATTCAGGGCTTGTTCCTGAGGCGTAATCCATTTATACTCCGGAGGGATGGAAGAAGATTTTTTCCCTTCTTTCTTTCCCGAAGCGGCTTGATTACGGCCCTGCTTCCGCTGCTTCTCCGCTTTCCGGCGTGCCTCGGCTTCGGCTTTCTTACGGGCAGCCTCGGCTCTCTTGCGCGCCTGCTCCACCTCGTAGGCTATCATCTGGTCTATCTTCTTGTCCAAAGCGGAAAGCTGCTGTTGCTGTTGTTCTACCTCTTTTTTCAGGTGCTTCTGCCTCTGCCGCAATCCGGCTACGTTCTTTTGCTCTTCGTCATGCTGCTTTTGCAACAAAGCCTTTTGCTGCTCGCATTCGGCAATCAAACGGTTTTTCTCGGCTTTCACACCCAATAATTCGTTCTTCTGTGCCAACAAATCGTCCTGCTTACGTACAATTTGCTCAGCCAACGTACGCTGATAATTGGCATATTCCCGGGCATAACGCGAACGACGGTACATCTGAGTCACAGAACGGGTGGAAAGCACGAAAAGCAAAGGACTCCCCACCGACTTGCAAGCCCGTGCATAACGCAAGGCTCTGGCATAATCGGCCTTCTTTGTTTCCAATTCGGCTGCCGTACGCTCCACCTTCCGTTCCAGTGCATTTACCTGGTCGCTGACCTTTTTCAACTGCACCTCCATCGTGTCGATATAACGTTGTCGTGCCTCCAACCGGTTGGCTATCATGCTGATGTCACGCAGCTTGGTGGCTACGGTTTTCTCCGTCGTTTTCAGTTCTTTCCGGGAACGGGTCAAGCCCTTCTGTATTTCTTTCTTCTGAGTTTGCAGTGCCTTTATCTTACGATTGGTCTGCGCCTCCAACGTTCCTCCGCCAGACACGAGCATCCATACCGTAAAAAACATGACCAACCTACATTTCATTTTATCAGTTGTTTTAAAATAAGGTCGGGACTGACCCTCTTGTATTTTCCGCCCGGTTCCGGAGTCAACTCGATGCTTTTCGCATTCCATTTCAAATTGCTCAGCGAAAAGACAGCCGTCAGGTCTTTCCCCGCTCCCGTGACGGATAATTGCATCTTGTCGGGAAAACTTTTTTGCTCCACACTCGCAAAATGCTGATACGTCCAGTTCAGACGGGGCACGGAACCTTGACCTGTAACGGCAATGGACGTATTGCGAATCAACCCGGTCAGCAAGTCGACCACGAACTGGCATTGCAACAACGAACCGCTATTCGAGGTCAGAATCGTACTTTCCTGATTCTTCGAGATGGTAAAGTCCCGCTCTTGCCAACGGCCTTCCTGTCCCGGCACAAACACATCGTTCCAAAACAAAGCCTGCAACGTATAGAAATCCACACCGGCCTGCTGCAAATAAGGCACGTCCGCGTAATCCACCTTTACGTATTCCCTTCCCATCCGGTTGACCATCATCATGTATTGGGGCGTAAATTCCAGACGTCCTACTTCCATAAAACCCATGGCCACAAGCGAAAGTTGGATCACCTCATCCCGTTTCAAGTTACAGCTTCCGCCCACCGACAAAGATTTCCCGCCCAAATTCAAGTCAAGGTTCATTTTCGAAGTGACAGTCCCCTCCTTCAAACCGGACAACGCCATCTTGTCTACCCACTCCACGGCACCACCATCATCATGCGGCTCCGTCTGCGTTATGTTTTTAGTGGAACGGCAAGCCGACAGACACAATACAAAAAACGGCAACCAGGATCACCCCATACGAAATTCATTCTCTTCATTCTTCAAATATACTTTTCATTGGATCTCTTTTCAAAAGCCGGGAAACATCACCCCGTTTCCTGTGCATCTTCCAATACTTCAAGGCACCCTCCATGTCGCCGCATTGTGCATAAATATCCCCGGCATGCTCCAAGACTCCTCCGGACACTTCTTCGTCTTTCCCGATGTCCCCTACAAGGACACGGTCCATATAAAGCTTGGCCTCAGCATACTTCCCTTGATAAAAAGAATCCAGGCATAAGTGTCGATATAGGTCTTGTTTCCGGGTTCCGCCACAAATCGTGCGGTGGCTCAATTTCTTCTGCCTTGTCCAAATCCCTTTTTTTCCAACGAGAGATAATAAGCGTAATTATTCAGGCAACCGACATTCTCCGGGTTGTACACCAGACAAGAGTCGTATGCGATGAAAGCCGAGTCTTTCAGTCCGTTGCTGTAGTACAAGTCGCCCATGATGGAATACATATCGGCCACTATGCCGTGGTCCGTATCCGGCTTGATCTGCCGCACGCCTTTGCGGAACACATCCAAAGCCTTGTCTTGACGTTCAAGCTGATAATAAGAAAAACCCAAATAGAAATAATAGGGTAATTGTTCCGGGTAATGCATGATGGCACGCGTACAAATGTCCGCCACCTTCGGATAGTCATTGGCATGGACAGCCAGTTGCACCAACTGGTACAAAGCCACCTGATTGTCCGGCTCAAGCTTCAGGATGCGTTCCAAAGCCGGTTCGAGCTGGCCATTTATATGTTTCATTTGCAGATAGGAGGCATAAAGCGTCAGCATATCCACCGTCTCAGGGACAGCATCGAAGATGCGGTCGAAAACGGCTAATACCAAAGTGCTGTCGGCATGCGCATTCTCTTGGTCTACGATATAGTTACGCATGAGCATGACCCTGGCCCGTCGTCAGTCTCTTTTCCATATAAGATTGCATCCAACTGGGTCTGATAAAGCGAATCTTGGCCCGTCTGCTTATAATAATCGAGCATGGACATGCGCAAAGCCTGGTTCCCGGGCTCTTTCTTCCGGACTTCCTCATAAACGGCAAGAGCCTTGTCCGGCTGTTGCAGCAACAGATATTGATCGCCGATTAATACACGATAAGCCAAATCGTTAGGATTCTCGCGCGCCAGACTTTCCAATTCGGCAAAGGCCTTACCGTCCTCTTTCAATTCACGATACAGCCGGAACTTCTCCATGCTGATGGACAGGTTCTTGCCTTCAAGCGTCTCTATGCGGTCGAGCGCACTAATCGCCTCGCGGTATTGCTCACGGTTCATGTACATATTAACCAACTGCGCCAATACATCCGAACGGGTCGGATTGCACCGCACCATATCTTCGAGCACAGGCACGGCCTGCACATCATTCCGGTTGCGCAAATAAAAAGACGCAAGGGCTTCCTTATAATATATATTATCCGGCTCCAAAGCCACCGCACGGGACAGATGCGACGCGCACCGGGCAGAGTCATCCATCCCCAGATAATACAATCCGAGATTGTATAACGCTTCGGCCGCATCGGGATTGATGTCCAAACAATGTTTATACAACTCGAAAGAATCATCGTAACGCCCGGCCAACTTGCTCTTCACGGCCTCGGCATAATAATAATCAAACCTGCGTTGTGCCTCGGCCGATATACCTTGCGTCTTCCCTCCCGTCGCACAAGACGTGAAACAGGCAGACAACATGGCCCAAACTCCGCATATCAAAACTGTAACCTTCTTCACTGACTTTATTTTTCTCCCGAATGGCCGAAACCACCCGCACCTCTTTCCGTATCATCCAAACTCTCCACAGGCTTCCATCCGGCCTGCTCATAACTTGCCACAACCATTTGCGCAATCCGCTCTCCGTCCCGTATCTCGAACGGCTCGGATGACAAATTGACCAGAATGATACAAATCTCCCCCCGGTAGTCCGCATCAATCGTCCCCGGCGAGTTCAACACGGTTATTCCTTTTTTCAAGGCCAGTCCGCTCCTCGGGCGGATTTGTGCCTCCGTCCCGTGCGGCAAAGCGATATAGAGTCCCGTCGGCACCAGACAACGCTCCAGAGGTTTCAACACGATGGGGCTGTCCAGATTGGCACGAAGATCCATTCCTGCCGAGTCCGAAGTGGCATATTGAGGTAGCGGATGATGCGATTTATTAATAACACGTACTTCCATTATATATAGAAATGATTGTTTTTTGAGGTACAAAAAATAACCAATTCCCGGAACACAGCCATTGATTTTTTAAGAAAAAGAGAGAATGTCAACCTTTTTAATTACTTTTGTGAAGAATCTACAAGAATGAATATGAAATTGGCAGCAACTGATATCCAAC
>ENA-OQBV01001663-OQBV01001663.1-human-gut-metagenome-genome-assembly--contig:-NODE-1663-length-10572-cov-8.134514_pt1 | contig 10572 bp, 13 predicted proteins | sample MGYA00242750_ERZ504559 | MGnify/ENA primary metagenome ERZ504559 (study PRJEB26092, sample SAMD00036230) | human gut metagenome | host: Homo sapiens | study: EMG produced TPA metagenomics assembly of...
GCGGCTTCTCGACCTACATGGACGATTTTGGCACCGGCCAGTCCACGCTCGCGATGCTCAAGAACGTCAACGTCGACGTCATCAAGCTCGACCGCACGTTTGTGCCCGTCGACGGCGATCAAGGCCGTAGCGCGCAAATCGTTTCATCAATGCTCGAGATGGCGCAGTCGCTCCATCTGCCCGTTGTGGTCGAAGGCATCGAGACAACTGAGCAGGCAAACATGCTACGCCAAATGGGCGCCCGCTACGCTCAGGGCTTTCTCTACTACCGCCCCATGCCGGCAAAGGATTTTGAGGCATTGCTCGATGGTGGCGACAGCGACTAGTACGCTCGCGCGCAAAACGCTGGCACCGAGGGGGACGTTTGTCCCCATGAGCCAGCCTACGCCCCAAAAACGCCACCGCCGAAGGGGTGTTTTGTCCCCATTGGCTAACTTATATCCCCAATCCAAACCAAATTGGGGATATGATACAAACCACTGTTGTGCCCAAGGAGGTTATCCATCATGAACGAGTCGTATCGCTTGGGCGAGCAATCGATTATCTCCTATCTTCAGCGACTTGCGAGCGGGGTCTCGACCGCCGAGCTCGATGTTACCGCGCTGCCCCCGGAGTTGCGTGCCATCGGTGAGCAACTGCAGAAAACGCTCGCCATCCTGCAACAAGAACGCGAGCTGCTTGAGCACGGCGCCTATATCGACTCGCTCACCAATCTTGGCAACCGTGGCGGACTCGACCGCCATGTCGATCAGCTCTGGCGCAAAGGCACCCCCTTCACCTGCGCCTATATCGATATCGACCGCCTTAAGCATTGCAACGATAAGTTTGGCCACGCCGAGGGCAATCGCTACATTCTGAGCATCTGCCGCGCACTCACCGAGACAATGGAGCACGATGAGCTGCTGTTCCGTATCGGTGGAGACGAATTTGTACTTATATCCCCCACGACAGACGAAGCCGAGCTCGAGCAGCGCCTGGAGCGGACACGTGCCAATCTTATCGAGGCAACATCAGGCGACAAGGCGCCCATGATCGCCAGCTTTAGCTTTGGCTGCTCGCGCGTCGACCCGCTTGCAGGCGATACGCGTCGCCAGATGACAAAGGACGCCGACCGCAAAATGTATCGCTACAAGCTCATGTACCGTGTGCAACAACCGGAAGAAGGCGATGCGCCGCAACGCCCGGTCACCGAACAACCCCCCCCCTGCAACGACCGAGTGTTCCAAGCGATCTCCATGAGCTCCGAGACACGCTATCCGTTCATCATTAACCTCGACACCGGCGAATCGCAATGGTCGGTTAATGCCGTGCGCGATTTTGACCTACCCTCCCAGCATCCCTACAACTCGCTCGATATATGGCTTGCCCGTGTTCACCCCGAGGACCGCGACAACGTACGTGCCGAGCTCGATATGGTGGTAAACGGCACGTGGCACTTCCACTGCATGCAGTATCGCGTCATGAATACCGCCGGAAAATACGCGCTTTGCGACTGCACGGGTTACCGCCTGGACGGCACCGATACCGAGCCCAACATGTATGTGGGCATTGTCGTCAACCGAAGCTTGGCAGATACGACCGATTCCGTGACCGGTCTGGGCGATATCCACGCCCTGGTCAACGCCATTGGCGAAATGCGTCGCGTGGCACGAAACGCGGGCTTGATCGCCATTAAAATCGACGAAATCGCACAGGTCAATGCCCGCTTTGGCTTTGATGCAGGCGACCGCGTTTTGGCAGAAAGCGCCGCCTGCCTCATGGATTGCTCGCGCGGCAAGGGTCGTCTGTTCCGCTCGACCGGACCGATGTTCGTGGCGCTCTTTGACGAGCTTGATCCCGAAGAGACCGACGCGGTTGCAGACGAAATCGAACGGTTCTTGGGATCGCCCGTGCTCCTTGGCTCATTTGAATATCAGCCGCCCCTTCGCGTGGCGACGCTTCATCTGGACGCCGTCGACCGACAGCCCGTTTCCATTTTGAACGAACTTAATGCGCTGATTAGAGAGGCGCCACAGGTACCGGGCACCAAGCTGGACTAGCGTTATGGGGCGCATGATGGTTAATTTCCGATCTCGGCGAACACATCAGGCAAATAGGTCGTACCCGCAGTTAGCCGAACGCCCCCCCCGCAGTCCCTAGCGGGCCCGGGGCACCGTTTTCCCAGTTAAAAGAATGGTGGAGATGCGTTTCGATGTGTCCGGTGGCCATACTCCGCCCACCGCCCGACATCTTTTCCCGGGCAAAGTCGAACGGTCGGTCCGCCTATTCCGTTTCCCCTAGGCTAGGACAGCGGGGGTTCCGGAGCCGCCCATTACATTCGTTCGAGAGGCGCTAAATTCATATGGAACGCGAAAGAGTTGATCACCCGATTATTATGCCCGCCTAAAAAACAACCAAATATACGCCCCAATATCATTCCAGCACAACCAGGAATCCATTATTTGGCCAATTCAATAGCCCCCTCACCGCTCATTACCAAAATATGATCGGCGACATCGAGCAATCTAGAATCATGCGAAACGATCAAAAAGGCCTGACCTCGCTTATTTTGTTTAATGTACTCTATCAGGCGATCCGTCAAGATCATTGGTCGGCTCATCGAGAATTACAAAATCCGCTTTTCGGCATAACGCCATAGCCAAGCGCAACCTTTGCAGCTCTCCTCCAGATAGATTAGAACATTTTTCCCATCTTTTTTTATCAATTGGTTCGAAACCGCATTCCTTGAGAAACGACGCCATTAACTCATAGCTAATGCCGTATTCATGCAAATAGTCTTCAACTGTGTCGCCGGGGACGAAAGCCGTTTGCTGCATAGCAGAGAAACACTCCGACCGAACTCGGTCAAGATTGATAGCGGTCAACTTTGTGCAATCGTACTCGATATTGTCATTTGCATGCTCATAAAAACCCAGGAGCAGCTTTAATAGTGTGCTTTTTCCAACACCATTAGGGCCTGTAATTACATACGTTCTGCCCACGTCAAATTGAAGATTCGCCCCGCATGTTATATCAACCAGCTCTTCATCGCGAATTAAACTGAAGTCTAAATCTAGGACCTGTATGCGGCCCACATTATTAAGCGCAAGGCAATTTCGGTAATCCCGTTTTCGCGCCTTTATTTCATTCAGCCTAGCTATTGATGCCCTCGTTTCCTGCAAAGACTGAAAGACGCCGATATAGTACTTGCCACAGCTCATCAATAGGGAATAATAAGAATTTATCATGGTAAATTCCCCAATTGTCATAGCTCCTGTGGCTATTCTTGCTCCCGAAACCAGCAACAAAACAGCTTGAAATCCCGCCGCCGCCATACGATCGCTAGAACTTACTATACTTTGTACTTTCGCGAGTGCGAGAACTGAAGGATAGTACGCAGCATCAAACTGTTTTTCTACATGCTCGAAGCTGCTGTCATAACCGGCTAGCAGCTTAATCTCGAACGTTCGTTCGATACGTGATGCTATGGAGCTGAACAGGAACCCATCTTCCTCTTTCTTTTGAAATGAAGCGGCAAGTAGTGAGGGCTGGAGCATAAGCACCATAATGCAATACGCCCCAAGAAGCGTTATGCCGACGGTGCATATCGATAAATCGAGAGAAGCGATTAGCAGAAAAACCGCAATCATTGTAATCGCATTCATGAACAATGGAATCATGTTTATGACAACAAACGATGTTATTGAAGAGGTGTCCGAGTTTATTTTCTGAGCAGAGTACAACGGGGAAGTCGACTCTATGTCTGTAAGTGGCAAATGTTGAAAGTCTGACACGATTTCTTTTAAAAAACTGAAATACGAGAGGTTCAGGACTGACGTCTGGAGCATCTTTGCAAAGTAAGAGAAGACCGCCGAAATAATCCCCAATAATGCTATTGCAAAGGCTAAAATATAAATTGAATGCATGTCCTGACCGTAAACGAGCATATCAACAAACTGTCCGTTCAAATACGGTGACAGCGATGTCAGAGCATAGCTCACCAGAACCATGACCATCAGCATCTTTGCACCGCGGCATGACATCGTTGTTTTGACCACATGCCAGAACAACGCGCACTCGTCTCTCCGCCATTTGAATTGCATCATTATATCAACCACGCCTCTGAACAGGGCCTTTTATTTGAGTTGTCAATTATATTCAACCCTCTATCCAAAGAACTGTCCTTTCGCAGCCGTAACACATAGTAATAAACGCCTGCAGTGTGGTCATTTCGATAGAGTTCGTAAACATCATCAATTGCCTCATCTACTGATGTCCACCTTGTTGGATTAGCCAAATACGCACTCCATGCAACACCCTCAACAAACGAAGAGCATGGATAGACCTCGTCATATCCCAGCAAAGACATCGTTCCCGACAACTCGCTGCTCATTATGTCTTGCACTATTGAGACTGCATCCAGACTGTCCTTATCAGCACAAGCCATCATTCCCACCATCAGCGCGGTACCATCATCGCTTAAATAATCAGGGAGCTTTTCGATAATCTCGTTGCTAACTCGGCATCCATCAAATCCCCCATCTCCGACAAAAGGATATTCAAGTCCATTGGGAATGGGGACCAGCGGAGGATTTGCAACAATATAGTCGTATTTACTATCAGGTTCGAGCTTCTCATACAAATTCCCTTGAACCGTTTTTATCGCACCGTCCAGACCATTCAACTTGGAATTAAGCATGTTAGTTACACAAGTTTCGGCGTTTATCTCCACCGATGTAACCGTCATGCCACCCGCTGCCATGATCAGCGACTGAATCCCAGAGCCCGCACACAAATCAAGCCCCTTCTTCCCGAGCTGAGGAGATAGCCGCCTGGCAAGTCCTAATGAATCTGGGCCGAAATATCTTTTAGGGTTTGGCTGCGGAGCATCCGCGACAATCCAGACACCTCTATATCGATTTAAAACCAGACCCGCTGAGCGGACAATCCCGTCCTCTAAAACAACGATGCCAGCGTCCACTAATAGTTTAATCAGCTCAATAAATGGCTTCATTTCAGCTTGCGCTACAGACTCTCCAAGATACAGAAGCCTCACTAGTCCGCGATATTCTTGGTTTACTTTACCCGATGCAAATAAGTGCTCAACAACATAAAACCTATCCCCCGCCACGGATATGCCCTCGAGTAAATCTGTTAAGCCAACCCTATCAAATTCTTTTGACAATCGACTGTATTGGTCCATTTTGTCGTCCATCCCGCTTCCGCTGGCTATCGCCTCATAAACACAAACCTAACTAGCCGCACGAACGACAAAGAGGCCAAGCTGAACAGAAGTAGAAACAAAACTTCAAAAACACTGGTATTCCAATCGCGTACCCAGCCCTCTACCGCCAACAAAAAAAACAGCAGCCCCATCCATAACGTCACAGAAGAAATCAACTTTGCGTAAGGGCGTATATCAATCCCGCTCTCCCTTTTTGTGACATCATATCCAGCAATTGAGCAGAGCCATCTTCCTCTTCTGTATTGGATTGAAAGGATAATCAGGGCAATCGAAGTCATCAAGCAGACAGCATCCCCTGTTTCCATAGAACTTCCTTTGCTTTCCGTCCTTGTTACGCATTCACAATCGAATCAAACCAGGTGTGAATTACTCGATAGCAACCGCCTTCGTATAAACCATAGCCGCTGCAGCAGCATTAACGACTGCGCCGTAGTTAACACCAACTACGATGTCATAAACTGCAACTGCCCAAACTGCAGCCGGGAATATAGCAACTCCCACCGCTGGCTCCGGATCTTGACTGCCACCATTTAAGTTAACTGGACCAACCCGCGGATCAAAATCCATTTTTTACCTTCTTTCTAACTTGGCAATAGTCTCCAAAACTACAGATCAATCTGCAATTCTCTAATCTCCATATCACCTTCCATTAACTCATTAGGTATCACTCCCTTCAAGAGAGTGGGCGGCAAAAGACACCGATCTGTTTCGCTCACCGAATAGATCAGGTAATTCAGATCTCGCATTCCATCACTTTTCAAACCCTCTTGAGTCGTTTCGCTCTTAAAAACAAGCTCAAAGACCGACATGTAGTCTCGAATTCCCTGCCATTGCTGCAAGTTCGGAATTACGCCAAATATTGAATATAGGAAGTAGGCATCTTCAACAATCGTTCTTACAAAAGCAATTTGCGTCATACACTCTTGCTGGTTGTCCTGAAGCTCCAATACGACTGATGATGAGCCGAAGTTATCCGAGATGTCATTGACCGTTTGAACTATAGACCCATCAACAATCGGAGACAGATACGAACATCTCAGTGGAGCGGCTTTCGCGTAGTAGGGAATATACATGATATTGTTACGCTGATACAGAAATCTAGGTGCAAGATCGTCTAAATCGCCCTCGAGAAATAAGCCTGTTTTCCATATTTTCAAAATTGTATTTAGAACTTTTTCGGCAACGATTGACCTATCGCTGCCGGACAACTTCTTATTGGCGCAAATTTCGTTAGCGATATCTTTAATGCACCGTCCTCCATCTATCAAATTAACGATAGCGAGCGCATCTTCATTGAGACGAATATAGTAGCTGTTCGCGGTCAAAACGCTACCGGTCTGAGTGTGCCTTACGCGTACGGCATACCGCATTCTCGGAACAGCACCCAGCATCTCTCTTTTCTTCATATTTCCTTACCCTACCTCTAGGAAATAGTAATTCATGATTCCGTTCGCAAGTTCTACCGACACCGACCGTTTAAACCCAAACTGCTCGAGCCCAGATTCGCAGCCATCCTCAGTGATAGCGGCTACTCGACATGGCGTTTCCGAACCTTCCCAGCGCAACTCCGTAATTTGAATCCCCCTTTCCAATATAAATAAAACCAAACTGCTAGACCTGCCTCTTAGTGCAGCGCCCTTAGCCGTAATCAGCATTCCGCAAGGTTCGATGGAATCAGCCCTGATCAGGCAAACCTGATAACGCCCATCAAATAGAGTCTGCCTAATTAGACGTCCTCTCATCTTTCCATTTTGTATAGTTGAGAATGGGTCAAGCACGACATATTGATCCATGCTTTCATTGGCTCTATAAACAAAAGACAAAACCTCTTTGCAGTCGCTCTCTTTAGCCCTAACTGCTTTTACGCAACTTACCCCCGTGCACACGTGCAGCATCCTCCAATTCTTGAGATATATCTATGTTCCTTTCTTTGAAAAGAACAGGAAGCCCCTGTTGGATACTTGTGAAGTCCGAAAGCTCCTCTATACGAGCTAAGCACTTCTCGACAATTGGGTGCCGTAACGCATATCTATCTATTTCGAGATCAATATAGTCCTGCAGAGTATTTCGATTTAGATTCCAAATGGTAATCGGCAGGTAAGGAGACACCGAGAGCTCCCCATACGCATTGACGCATATTTGCGGAATTCTCCCTGTCTCCCTATACATATACAAATGGTCTACGGGGTCACCCCAGGTAATCTGCATTTGAGAAACGGCATTGCGCGCGCTCAAATATGCAGCAAGCGCATCATTTTGCTCGGGCGTTAGGCACAGATCCTTATAATTCAGCTCACCTCGTCCGAGCGGCATCAAAGGCTGTGCTCTAAAATCACTTACACCTTCTTTTTCACAAAAACTAATTATTGAAGGGTATTCCCTTATATTCCTAGCATGGGGAAGAGAAGCAACTGCGACCCTTATTCCGTGTCTTCGTGCGATCTTAATCGCATCCAGTACTCGATGAAGCTTACCGTTACTCAACCTCACATGGTCATAAGACGCATCTGAAAGCCCATCGAGACTAAACTGCACTAAATCCAGTCCATCTCTTTTTAGGGCGTCAGCAATTTCATCTGTCCAAAGAATGCCATTGCTGACCATTGACACGAGAGTGCCTCGATTAAGCTCCTTAACTAACCTCACGGCGCGACGAATCAAATCAAACCTAAGAATGGGCTCTCCGCCACAAATGCAAATCGAGGAAAGATCAATCAAGGCAAGCTGTCGAAAAACGCTGATTAGTTCGTCATCATTCATTTCCTCATAGACACATTCCCCGCCGAAATCAAAACAATGCCGACATCGCAAATTGCATCGATAGGTCACATCAACTGAGGCCGAGCTAAGATAATTCATATAGAATCCGCCCTCTTTCGTGCTTACAAAATACTTAATTGCAATTATGGACCTAGCAATTCTCGTTTATTTCTAATTATTTGTAATGAATATGTAATGGATTCAAAAGCTGTAAGTTTGAGTCCTACATATTAAAGACATTGACGACTTCCTCGGACCTAAAGTAGATGGCAGATTCCCCAATCATGGAAACCGTTATATAAGCCCACTCTAAAACTCAATTTGATTTTTATTATAGGACAATCTTTCGCCTCATCTTTGTCTGTTTAAAGAAAAAGGACGATATGAAAGAAATCGGAGAATTTGTACCCTTTGGCTTGCTCTTTTACAAACGTATTCCCAATACGTTTTAAACATGCAGCACTCGCCTTAAGGTCGAAATATAAACGGGGCGAGGCCGGACTACGTCACGTACCGCAGGACGGGGGGCACAGATCAGATTCACCTATCATGAATTCATCTGCGCGATAAAACTGTGCATGCAAATTTACCGCACTATGAACTACATCGTGCAGGACATGAAGGAGTCGACGACCCGCTAGCTTCACCCGCTTGAAAACACCCGCAAGCGACGGCAGCGTGAAAAGCAATTGGCCTCCGGGGAAACCTCTACGGAGTTCTCGATCTCCGTATTTGTCGAACTGCCAGTTCTGCCACGCCGTCCACTTCCTGCCCGCCGAGGTCATTCCTCAAGCCGCACAGCAGCCCGCCTTCTAAGACCTCAGAGTTCGCCATCGAAGGCGACCTGCCCAGACTCCTCACAATCGGCTTGCATGAGGCCCCGCGCTCCAACATCCTCTGGACCGTGTCCCTTTCGTACCTGGTAAGCGAGCCCGCCGTTGGCTCTCGGGGCCGGCTTCCCGGTCCCGAGAAACACTCGGATGAAGCTACCGATCGAGACGGGGCGCATGATGGGCAGTCGCTGGAATCGCGCCCCACGTCATCTGCCCGCTCGTGCGATAATCCTCCGCAGAAGTCACCAACAACAGAGGGAGTTTGCGATGAAGGTTCTTTTGGTCAATGGCAGTCCCAAGGCAAACGGCAATACCGCCCGCGCACTCGCCGAGGTCGCAGGGCAGCTTAATGCAGAAGGCATTGATACCGAGGTGTTTCAGCTGGGCGCCAAGCCCATTCGCGACTGCATCGGCTGCGGTCAGTGCGGCAAGCTTGGCGGTCGCTGCACCTTTGACGACGACGTGGTGAACGAGCTGATCGCTGCCGCCGAGCAGGCAGATGGCTTTGTCTTTGGCTCACCCGTCTACTATGCGCACCCCAGCGGACGCATCCTTTCGGCCCTCGATCGCGCCTTCTATGCCGGAGGCAAAGCCTTTGCACACAAGCCGGGCGCTGCCATCGCCGTCGCCCGTCGCGGCGGTACGTCGACGACTTTCGACGTGCTCAACAAGTACTTCACCATCAACCAGATGCCTGTGGTCGCCTCCACGTACTGGAACAACGTGTTTGGCGCCATGCCGGGTGAAGCTGCCCAGGACGCTGAGGGCCTGGCCACCATGCGAAACATCGGCAAGAACATGGCTTGGCTCCTGCATTGTATCGAGGCAGGACAGGCTGCCGGCATCGAAGCCCCCGAAGCCGATCGCGAGCGCACCAACTTCATCCGATAAGTCCAGCGGTGGTCACCTCGATGTTCTATCAATGTCAGCGAGAAGCCAACTGACGAGGCAAGGTGCCTTGAAAGAGGAGGACGCTGGGCTTTTGCCCGCGTCCGACGATTGAAAGGCAGATTGCCCGTCAGATGGCTTCGCAGCGTCGAGGTGACCGTCGTTCGTTAGAACGACGGAACTACGAGAACGGCGGAACATACTATGAACGTGCAAATCTTCGGGACTAAGAAGTCCTTCGATACCAAGAAGGCCCAGCGCTATTTTAAGGAGCGCCGCATTAAGGTGCAGTTTATTGACCTTAAGGAAAAGGAGATGAGCAAGGGCGAACTCACGAGCGTGATGCAAGCGGTCGGCGGTATCGACAAACTGCTCAACCCCAAAGCCAAGGACGAGGAGACGCTCGCGCTCATCCAGCACCTCACCCCTAGCCAGCGCTTCGATAAACTGCTCGAGAATCAGCAGGTTCTAGCCGAGCCCATCGTGCGCAACGGCAAAAAGGCCACCGTCGGTTATTGCCCCGATGTGTGGGGAGCCTGGGAGTAGCCTGTGTTATTTGCCGGCGCGTGGGTATAAGAGCAGGCGTTTGGCATAAGATTTAACTGTAAGCCATGTCTAACAAAGGAGGGCACATGCCCAACAAACCCGTGAAGATCATCATGCTTACCGGATACCTCGGTGCCGGCAAGACCACGCTGCTCAACCACATCCTCGCTAACGACGGCGGCATCCGCGCCGCCGTGATCGTCAACGATATCGGCGAGATCAATGTGGACGCCAGCCTTATCGCCGACGGCGGCCTTTCCGAGACCGACGACCTCATCCCGCTCACCAACGGTTGCATCTGCTGCACGCTTTCGGACGACC
>ENA-OQBV01001664-OQBV01001664.1-human-gut-metagenome-genome-assembly--contig:-NODE-1664-length-10570-cov-3.178301_pt1 | contig 10570 bp, 9 predicted proteins | sample MGYA00242750_ERZ504559 | MGnify/ENA primary metagenome ERZ504559 (study PRJEB26092, sample SAMD00036230) | human gut metagenome | host: Homo sapiens | study: EMG produced TPA metagenomics assembly of...
CAGGAAATAGCGGAAAATGAAAGGGCTTTGGCTGAAACTCTGGGGATATACAAAGTCTTCTTTCTCTCAGATTGTTACGGGTAAAGTACCTCTTTCCGAGAAGTTTATGAAGCGAATTTGTTCCCTTGATGAAAATATAAACTTTGTTTGGCTTCAATCAGGCGAGGGAGAAAATGTTCCTTTCTAATAATCTGAACAGTGAAGACGGCGGGGTGGCTGTTCCTAAAGATGCTTGGGAAATCATCAAGCAGCAAGCGGAAAGCCTTTCAGTCCGTGACAAGCAAATAGATGAATTAATGGAAATGCTGAAAGAACAGATTCAGGAAAACAAAAAAATCAATGCCCGCCGGGAAGGGAATGCAAGCTCTGCCGTTGCCGTATAGCGGTTGTCGGGAAAAGTGTTTTCAAAATACCTAAATATGGATATGAATAGAAGACTTCAAGATATTATAAAGTATAAGACTGGCGGGAGACAGACCGCCTTTGCAGCCCTTTTGAATTGGTCGCCGCAATATCTGTCTAAACTTCTGAAAGGTGTTGATTTCGGCTTGCAACCCGTGGTCTCAATCATTGAGGCTTTGCCCGAGATAAACGCCCGTTGGTTCTTGACAGGGCAGGGGGAAATGCTGAGTGATGAGAAACAAGCGGACTTGCGCCGTGAAGCCCTTGAACACGTTTTTCAGGTCATGGAACTTGAACGTTTCATTCCCGTTATGACACCCGATGAACTCCGCATGTTTGAACGTCAAGTAAGAGAGGGGGAGAAAGCCGATTTCAGCCCCGACACGCTTCAATCATGGAGGGAACGCCTTAATCTCCGGGAGAGAGAAATTAACACCAAATTTGCAACCGCAGCCGCTAAATCAGATGAATTATGCAGACAGAAGACAGCCAAAAGGTAGTACGCCGTTTTTTTGAGGCTCTTTACCGCCTGAAAGATGACGGGAAGATAAGAGGAAAACAGACTTTTACACGTGAGTTTGATATAAATCGTTGGAATTTGAACAAACTTGAAAAGAACTTGGCAAGTGACATTTTTCAACCCGCTTGGTTGACTTATATAGTGAAAGAATACAAGGTTTCCGCACGCTGGCTTCTGACAGGCGAGGGGGATTTCTATGAAACGAGGACGGGGGCAAAGCCGTGAAGCTGCCCCCGTCCCTTATTCCTTGTTGTCATCAGCCCCGAAAATATCGGGTATCATCGCAACCGCCTCCTGCTTTTTCTTATCAAGGATTTTCGCGTAAATCTGTGTTGTTGAAAGTTCCTTGTGCCCGAGAAGTTTCTGAACCGTGTAGATTTCTGCGCCGAGGTCAAGCATGAGGACAGCGAATGTGTGCCGCCCTGAATGGAACGTGATGTCTTTTGTTATTCCCGCCCTATTTGCCCACATCCTTAACTCAGCTATCATATAGGCACTGTATTTGAAACCGACAAAAACCCGGTCATCAGGTTCACGGCGAACCCCCATGTATTGAACCGCTTGTTTATTGATGTCAAGGTATTCTTGCCCGCCCGTCTTCTTCTGTTTGAAGATTATCCGGGTAAAGTCTCCTTGCTGCTGAACTTCACGCCAACGGAGTTTCTCAATGTCTGATTTGCGAAGACCTGTCAGGCATGAGAACATGAACGCATTTTTCAAGGCTGGGTATTTGCAATGGGCAGTCAGCCATCGCCTTGACTTCTTCCAATGTCAGATAACTTCTTTCCGTTTCAGCTTGTTTGAAACCCTCAATGCCACGAAGTGGGTTATGCGGTATTATCCTGTCTTCAAATGCTTGGTTGATGCAGGCACGGAGTTTGTTGAAGTAACTGACCTTGCTGTTTTGTGAAAGCGGCTTTGTCACTTCTTCCGTTGTGATAATCTTCCGTTTGTCTCTGCAACGGGCGTTCTTGTCAAGGTGTTCACGAAAACCGATTATCCATTCAGGTGTTATGTCCTTGAATGTGGTGTTAGGCTTGCAATACCGTTCAAGGTGTTTGAGGCAGCTATACCAATTACCCCAGTTTCCCCGGCTCTCGGGGTTGCCGTGACGTTTCTCACACATAGCCCGGTAATAGTCAAGAAAGTTCGTTTCAAGTTTGTAGGCGGCGTTAAAACCGTATTCTCCGTTTTGAAGTTCAACAACCCGCTTGGCTTTTATCGCCTCGGCGAGTTGAAGCGTCTGACGGTTCTTCTCCTTATCCTTTCTGTTCGTTTCAGGGATAAGATAGAGTTTCAAGTATTCATAAGACCTTTTCCCGTTCAGGTAGATGTCGAGGTATAACGTGATATTCCCCGAAGCGGTCTTTCTCTGTCTGAGCCTTATCGGTTCTTTCGATTTTCCCATAATTTTTGTTGCTTTTGTTGCTGTTTTCGATACGAGCAACAAAATAACAACAAAAAAATAATAAAACGGGTATAATCAGAGAAAAAATTTTATATCGGTTTATATGGTGTGTAAAACATTGATTGATTAACTGTTATCTATCATTGATTACACCCGTTTTGTATGCCTTTTGCTTTCCGTTTTACTTACTTTACTTTCCGATGCAGCATATTATGCTAATTGACTGTCAATACTTTATGGCTTAAAAGGTAGAAGGCTCAAAAATTTACTTGTTTTTTGCCGAAAATCGAAGATTTAACACTTTTAACCTTAGTTTATCTTCAAACGAAGGGGAAAAGAGAAAAATAGCTCTCTTTTGCTCCGAAACCTCCGGTTCGCAAAGATAAGGCATATCGGTGATTATTTCGCCGATTGAGGCTGCAAAATCGGAGATGGATTTACGGATTTGCAGGTTGCTTTTGTGTCTTGATGAGGGGCGAATCTTGCTTCGCTTTTGAGTTAGGATTTCGGATTCTTTTGCAGCCAAAAGAGAAAATCGGTAGATATGGTTCGGCTCGGCTTTGGCGAAGCCATTTCTTTTTCTCCCTCTGTTAGCTTTACTTTAATGAACGTATATATGAATACGGAGATAAAGTAAAGTTGCTTTCGATACAATCACCATCTTTGACCGAATCAATTTAACAAACTGTATACCATCAAAAATACAAAGTTATCTAGAACAAAAATAGAAAAATAATTGGCTGAATGAGATGTAATCACTATTTTCGTAGTTAGTCTCGAAAGAGATAAAATATCTGGTTGGCCAGTTTCACTTGAAGATATGAGTTTAGATACGAAATTACTGATAGCTAAAGATTATGAGGAAGTAATCTGTGACGAGGATATTTCGAGGGTGGGTAAGACACACCGAAATCCAGCGTTGACAAGACTGACTCTTCATGCATACGCAAGAAACATCTGTACTTAAAAAACATACATGCTTGCCGATGTCGCAGAGGAAATGAAAGGGCTATCTATGCCCACGTTTGATGATTATGGAGTGCATTGGAGAAATTTTTGTCATAGATGATATTGAAGCGTGGTCTTTGGCTATTCGCTCAAGGACTGTAATACGAACAGGAAAGAAATGTTGTTTCGTTGATTCTTCGATTAAGGCTTCGTGAACCAGATTCGCTAATTGCCCTCACAGGTGGAGAAATGGCATACACCCGCGAGGATGGAATGAAAATAATCCTAATAGATTGTTTGAGAGACTGATTACATTGTTATAAGTTAATAAAACATATATAGAAAATGGTCATAGAGATTCTTTAAGCAGGTACTGGTGATAGTATTTGGGTTAGTCACAATAAGAAGAATATTGTGATTGATGGTGGAAAATCTACAGCAGCTATTAGGGCCAAGTATAGCAAATGCCACAGGATGAGATTATTGACCTGCTTGTGGTGACTCATATTGATTCTGACCACATAGCTGGTATCATAGCATTGGTTAAACACATGAAAGAAATTGGAGAGACACATAGGCTGAAACAAGTTTGGTTTAACTTTCCCAAGAAAGAAGAGACAGATGAATATTCTGTAGGCGAAGGAAATGAGTTAACGTCTCTTCTTCTTGAAATAGACGGATTGTCCTGGAATAATAATACTTCCGAGTTACTTGGTTCTACGATAGAGTTTGGCGACATAAAACTGCATGTATTAGCACCTGACCATGATGTTGCATATGAAAATAAGCCGAAAGAACCTGATGAGCTTGGAGTTCGTTCAGATGATTGGTATATTGATTTAAGGACCTTGATTGATAATGTTGATGATGACGATATAGATGAAGGAGGTACCAATAGTCAGTCAATTATAATTCTGGCTGAATGTGAAGGCAAGAAGTTATTGTTACCAGGTGACAGTACCCCTAAGAAACTATGTGATGCGCTTCAGTCTTATAATAAGACTAACGGTACACCTCTTGAATTGGATTTTATGAAACTTCCCCATCATGGGAGTACGCGAAATGTTACTAAAAACATCCTTAACGAGGTAACATGTTCAAACTTCATAATTTCGACAAAGAAGAATAATAAATATTATTTTCTAAATAAAGAGACTATTGCCAAGCTTATTCGCTACAGAGACAGTGCAGATAAGGCAATCAACGTGTATTTTAACTATCAAGAATCTCTTGATGTACTTGGAATAACAGCAGAAGAGTTGACAGAAAATAATATTAATCTCAACGTTTGCAATGAATTCAACTTTTGACATACGCAGTAATTGTGTTAAGATAAAGGCTGACATCAAAGGAAGAGGACTCCAGTTTCGAGGAAGTGGAGTCCTATACCCATTAGATGGAGATGACGAGTATGATTATATCTTTACAGCTCAGCATATTTTTAAAGATACTAGAAAAAAGAAGTTGAATGCTGTTCTTGATAAGATAGGAACAATCGAAATAGAAGTATTTGAGGATGGCCATTTTGTAACCTATAAAACCATTACAAAAGACACTATTTCGAATTCTTTACTTCCTATTGGTGAAGATTTTCTTATCATTAAGATTGACAAGAGCGAAAAGCATTTTACTCCCTTCTTGTTGGCGGATGACCTCATTGAAGAAAAATCCATGCAACTATATGGGGTTTCAGGTGAGGCACAAGATATAATTACCAGACTGGACTGTAAATGTGTAGATAGCAAAGTAGATTTGGTTAATATCACTTCGCATGTAGACAAGATGGACAGTTTACATGGAATGTCTGGTGGTGGTGTTTTTGCCCAGAATCAACCATTGATGTATGGTGTACTATGGAAATATGCTGCGACGGAAGGTGAGTTTCACAATGTAAAGATTACACAGGTATTAGAAGAAAAGATAAAATCACAGTTAACGCTACGAAGATGGAAATCTATCTTAATTTCAATACAAAATAACACAAGATGATAAAGCAAGCAATTGGATTGTTGTTACGGTAGCTTGTTCCGTGATGTCAATGATTCAATACTGGTTAACCGTAATAATACGCGGTTCCCTCTAGAGGCAAGATTTGTAATGCCTGACTTTATTGATGAAGTACAAAGCTTATATTCTGATGATCAAGTGAAACCAGAAGAGAAGTTTGTTCTGGCTGATCCGACAAATCTCTATATAAAAAGTAGTGAGATTCAAGAATATAGTGAGCAATATCTTAAAGAATTCTATAGCCAACTGAATAAAACGAGCAATAGAGAAATCAGAATCCCTGCATCAACCATATTGAATCCCAGCAGGAATATATTACTCATTGTGGGAGGTCCCGGCTCAGGCAAGTCTTCTTTGCTAAAGTATCTTACCTTACAACTACTAAAAGGAAAAATGGATATCTATGACGGCTACTTACCTGTATGGATGCCATTTTCATATATGGCAAGGAATTGCGATAGTGATATAAAGAGCATAGTTCGGGATTGGCTTCAAGAAAGTAAGTTATGGGAGAAAAACAGCCATTATCTGGAATATGCATTTGAGCAGCAAAAGATACTATTAATAGCTGATGGAATAGATGAATGGGGTGATGAGCCCTTACAAGCAGATAGAATTATTCGTAAAGTGAAGGCGGAGACAGAAGCTGGTAATTTACTAGCCATTTTTTCAAGTAGGGAATATGGCATTGCAAATATCAATTCTCCCTTCAGTACAAGCGACACATATACAATCGCACCATTGTCTGCGCTACAGCAGGATGAGCTTGTGAAGAAATGCGTTGATCATTATAATGGTCTGGTTCGCGAAACAAAGAGGACAGCAGAGTTCCTATCTGCTAAGTTGAGGTCGCTACATGACGTTGATCGTATGAAAGAGAACCCTATGCTGCTAACCATCCTTATTGGGCAATATCTACAGGGTAACGAACTTCCTCACAACAATATTGCAGCCATGGACTGTATAATGGAGCAATTGTTTGTTAAGCATCAGCAGTCACGCAAGTACCAGGCTTACGACTATTCTGGGTCATTTGACTACACAAGTAACAAAATGATGCTTGGAGTTCTGTCAAAAGAAATGTTTGACTATTACAATGATGGCAGCATGGATAAGACCCAGGCAGAAATACTGCTTAACCAATATCTGAATAGTCAGACATCAGGGCAGGAACTGAATAATGCGCGTATTGTTGATGATTTATTCAGGCATGATACACATCAACTGGGCGTTATAGAGGAAAGAATAGGCTCTCGCATCTCCTTTATCAATAGGCAACTACAGGAATTTATGACTGCCAAATACCTTTCGGTAGATATAGAGAGGGCTAAAGCGTTTATTCGAGATAATGTTTCGAATACCGGGCTACACCAAGTTGTTCTCTTTCTTTTCGAAATGATGCCAGCATCAGCTTTTGTAGGTTTGTACAATATCTTAAAACCTATAAGAACAAACGATTATAGGGATTATTATTTGTATAAGTTGAAATTAGAGGTTCTGGTAAGATCTGTGAAAGCACCCAAATATTTCTTACTCGAAGAAATTGAAGAATACATACAAAGGATTGAGTGGGAATCTGATTATGACTTCAAACATGATTTACTGGAAATCCTGCTCGATGGTTTGTATAATACCTCATTACAGGCTCGTATTGAAGACTTTATTTCCAGATATATCCCTTCGGCTTCCGTATATCATGACATTAGGTTATCTGGTTTGGCACAAGTGGCTAACTTGACGGAAGAAGATCGCCAGTTTGTTGTTTTGACTGTTATAAATGGTGATGTGAGCAACAAAATACTCGCATCTAAGGTAATTAGGAATCATATCGCTGGAGATGAGAAGTTGCTGGAGATGGTTAATTCATATATAGTACCATCAACATTGCCAGAAGTGGTAGCCTTCTTCATTAGAAGTGTTATTGTAGATGGGATAGATATAGATCAGGAAAACGAGCTAATACGGAAAGTTGTGGCAGGTGACATCTTTACTCACTTTTATCAAATGGAGTTTTCTTTATTTAAAGGTGAGCCCGTTTTATCTGATGGAATCCTTGAATTAGTTTCAGAACTACCATTTTCAATTCGAGAGGAGGCTAACAGGTTATTGCAGCAATATTTCCTACAAGACGATGCTGTCATGCAAAAGGCTTTAAAGTCGGTTAGCGCACCCTACAGAGAACAAGGTAGTATTAGCAAGGATATAGCCTGGAAATATCTATTGACATGTTGGATAAATCATCCAAATGTTATCAAGGCCATCAGGGAGGAACTTAATAAGGAATATTCTTTTAATTTTGGGAATGGATATGAATTGTGGGCGATTATTCAAAGACAAGAACTATCTTCTGATTTGCTTCAAGTTATAACCGAATGGGCTGTCAATAGGGACAAAAATCATTTTATGTGGGGTGCTGAGTCCCTCATTGTAAATACCATTGTTAACGATTCTCGAATTAAAGCTAAACTTCTTGAAGCATTAGAGGGGATGAAAAGTTATCAGCATATTGTTGTCCATCCTCTCATCCAAAACTGGGGACAAGATGCTGATGTTATCGAAAAACTTCAGCGATGTCTGGATGAGATGCCGTTAAACCAATCTTCGTGGATAGCAGGATATGCATATGAAATATACCAAGGCAATGACGAACGTATTAAGGCATATCTAGATAAATGTATCGATAATGCGAACAAGGATATAATGAAAGACCGTGCAGTGTCTGTGTATATAGAACATTACAAGGAGGAATTTGCAGAAAGGTACATACCACGGATACTCAATGGCGAAATCTCGATGAGTGACCATATCCTCGGTTCAAAATGGGGCATACTGGAAGCCATTATACAGAATTATTCTGAGCGTCAGGATGTCAAAGAGTACCTTCTGACTAATTATTCTGACGACTATAGATTTGCTGGTCAGATTATAGTAAAATATCATGGTTCTGAGTTAGCCTCTCGAATGCTTAAGAAGTGGTATCACATGGATACGCGTTTAAGACTCATGATGATACATAAGATTTCCAACCTGTCGAGTATGGACGAGCATTTAGAGGGAATGTTACACCTATTCAAACAGGAAGGGAATGCCTATGTCCTTTGTGATATGGTCTTATGTCTAGTTGTTCATTTGAAAAGGACGGGGAGGGATACAGACGTATTCAAAGTTACCGAGGAGGTGTTCGATACGGCTCAGGTGACAACAGAATACACATACAAAATGCGATTCTGTATATATCTAATGTATCATAAGCTTGATGAATATGTGCAGTTAAACTTGAGTTCTGGTGGTAAAGAGTATGAATTTTCCCAGATGCACATTTTCTACAATGATAGTCCATATATTGAGAAAACAATCGTTGATGAGGCTGATTATTTACTTGCCGATGATATGGCTAATTTAAAGAAAATTGTTAAGGAAGACAAGTGTATCTATTCCTATGTTGTTTTCTTCTTAAAATATATTAACACAACATCAGACGCGGCTCGAATCATTGTAAAGTATCTTAATGAAAATAGAGATAATATTGACGATGCAAATATTCTGCTGTTCTTAATGAAAGTGGGAAACCAGAAACAGTTATTGAAAGAATTGGTTATAGCCAATATAGATAATACGAATAGCGAAATGTCTGCGACATTGGCTCAAATCATTGTCACTGAATTTGATAAAGATGAAGATATAAAACAGCTTCTGAAGCTGGAAGAGTGGAAATGGCATGATGATTCCTTTAATAGAATATCAATTAATTGTTCACTCAACACTAACGTGGAAAATTTGAAAGAGATTTATAGCGAGTTAAAAGAGAACAAGTATGAATTGACTAATTGTTATGCCTCATACAACTTCATATTCTCAATGATGGATGATAACAAAGTTGTGGAGAACCTGAAATACTACTTGACCAAACTTCAAGAGACTTTTGTCTATCGAATGATTGTTACCCCCTTGACCATGAGGTTGAAACGAGATAAAGCAACGGCTGATAAACTATATGAAGAACTATTACAGACTGAAGATCCAAGAATCAGAGTGGGCTTCTATTCAGTTCTTTCATCAGCAGGTGTAAAATCGGTAGAACTAAGGGGTTGGAGAGAACATCAATATCAGCATCTTGATGAATATGGACATGATATTGTGTTGAATAGAGATAGGAAGTTGATTGTGATTGTACAATGACAATGACTTAAGATTAGGTATATAAAATATTTTCTTTGTATGATAGCACAAACTCAATTGAAAAAGCCAAGTAACTGGCAAGACTTTGAAAAACTCTGCAAATTATTGTGGGGTGAAATATGGACTTGTGAAGATACAATAAAACGACATGGTTGCCAAGGGCGAAATCAGCATGGTGTTGGTGTATTTTCATATGTTGAAAAATATGGCGGATATTGTGATATTCAATGCAAAGGTAAGGATGACTATGCGAATGCTCAGTTAACAGAAGGTGAGATTGATACAGAAATAGAAAAGGCACTAGGCTTCGAGCCCGAATTAAAGTTGTTGATTTTTGCAACTACTGCGAATAAAGATGCCTATGCTGTATTATAGTGGTTGATTATAATGGCTTATTATCAGTGTTTTATGACTTAAGATATACTGCTCAAAAATCGAAGATTTAACACTTTTCTTCGTTGCCTATCTCAAAACAGAGGGAAAATGGGGAAAATCGTTCTCTTTTGCCCCGAAATCTCCGCTTCGCAAAGATAAGGCATCTCGGGGATAATTTCGCCGATTACGTCTGCAAAATGGAAGGCTGGTTTACGGATTTTCGGGTTGCCTTTTGTGGCTTGGCAAGGGGCGAGTCTTGCTTTGCTTTTGAGGTAGGAGTTGGGATTGTTTTGCAGCCCCCAAAAGAAAGTCGGTAGATATGATTCAGTCTGGCTTTGGCGAAGCCATCTCTTTTTCTCCCTCTGTTAGCTTTACTTTAATGAACGTATATATGAATACGGAGATAAAGTAAAGTTGGTTTCGGTGATTTATACTGTGATTCGCTTGAAAAAATGTCGTGTAATGGGGATGATTCGTTGGAAAAATGTAACGAATTCGGTTTATTCGCTTGAAAAGTGTAGAGCTACTGTATTATACTTGCATTCAACAGAAAAACATTAAGCCACAATATATCATATAATATATGAACACGTGCTTTTTTTGTTCACTATATGATATATTGAGGCTTTAAAGTGTATTACCGGCGAACCTATGCCTTTCACAAGACAAGGCACTTGTCCGGAGCAAAACCATTGGCGATATGTTCATTTTGGAAAACATATCCCATCTGA
>ENA-OQBV01001666-OQBV01001666.1-human-gut-metagenome-genome-assembly--contig:-NODE-1666-length-10558-cov-3.088199_pt1 | contig 10558 bp, 14 predicted proteins | sample MGYA00242750_ERZ504559 | MGnify/ENA primary metagenome ERZ504559 (study PRJEB26092, sample SAMD00036230) | human gut metagenome | host: Homo sapiens | study: EMG produced TPA metagenomics assembly of...
CTTCCGGGGGATGTTGTTACACGGCACAGAATTTCAGCTTGTCGTAAATCTCACCCCGGAGAGGGAAGATCGTCTGTTACCCGACCATCGGGCGTAAAAAAGCTCCGTTTGCGAAGATGATTCTGCGCTCACGCAGAAATTCTTCACAGAACAGAGCTTCATTGATGTTCTGCCGTCAAACCAGATCGGCAGATTCATATCCGGCATTTTACCTTTCTTCCCCATGGGACAACCCCTCCTTTCGTTTCCGTGCCACATAGTTCCGAAGGAAAGCAATCTTGCTCTCCTTCATTAGCTCGTCCACCACGGCACCCGTTCTTCTAAATCACCGACTGTCAAAATATCTGCCAGATATTCGATATAATCAATCATCTGGCAGGCTTCCACAAAACGGTCATCCAGATCATCGTCCGGTGTTTTCGGTGCATATCGCACTTTCCAATCTTCCAGCAGATGCAGATAATCCGTCAGCACCCGGAAACACAGCATTTCATCCTCCCGGAACTGACGGATATAGGGACGTTTGGGCTTGAGCATAGCTGCGGAAGTGGGCGGTTTCGGGTCAAGCCCAAAATCCGAAGCCAGCTTTTGTGCTGCTTCATAGCTGCTCAGATCGAACGACCTTGCCACGAAGTCGATCACATCCCCCTTGACTCCGCAGCCAAAGCAGAAGAAATAATCCTCATTCAGCCTCATGCTCGGATGCCTGTCATTGTGGAACGGGCAGCAAGCCATGCCGTTTCGGTTGACTTTCAGCCCGTAGTGTTCGGCGGCTTGCTTTACGCTGATTGCCACCTTGATGGTTTCATAGATTGTCATAGAAAACCTCCGTTCATAGTATTCAGAAAGCACGAAACACCCGCCGTGATTGGCAGGTGCTTCGCTCCGTCTACTATTGTTATGCCGGATTTTTCAAAAAACAGGCTAATCGGTGGACAACCCCATTTCAAAAAACAGGACAGCTTTTCGGAGGATGTAGATTTCTTCACATTTGCATGATATAATGAAAGAAATGAAAAACAGGACAGGAGGGCAAGCATGAATCAAGAATTGATGACATTGGATTTTTGGCAGGATACAATCATATATGAGGACAAAGCACTTCCTATCGGCACTCTTGCCTGTGATGCGCTGAATGTTTCGGCGGATACTCTTGCCAAAATGAATGAACAATGCCAGAAAATTAATCTACTGCTTGGAATGCTGAACGCCGGACAGGACGCTTCTGCACTCTTTCCTATGGCAAAGGAAGCTGCATTGACAATGTTAGAGATTCTCAGCAAAACGCCGCCGTTCTCCTATATGGATATACCAAAGCACCGGGAACGGATAGAAAAGGTTTTTACTGCGGACAGCGCACAAAAATATGTGGAGTTTGCTACAAAAGCTGCAACCAATTCTTTACCGTTCGAAGAAGTTCCGAAATATGCTGATGCGGCGATGCTCCAACGTTATACCGCTGTATTCGGACATTTGGCATATTCTCTTAGGGAATACCAAACCGCAGTGCTTGATTTTGCGGAAAAATCAGACAGCAACGAAGCAGACCGCACCGCAGAGGGTTTTGCAAAAATGTTCGGCAGCTATTTCCCGCCGGAGTTCTCTATCACGGAGGGCAATGCCTGGATGTCTGTTGCGAACAACTCTATTCAGTATGTGACAACTGTCCGTCCCGGCGAGGATGTGGCGAAGCTCGTCAAACGGATGCACTATGTATCCTTTGTGGGAATGTTCCGTTCTGATCTCTTTGAGGGCTTGTGTGTGGGTCATGCACCGAAGAAATGCCGGATCTGCGGCAAGTGGTTTCTGACCACCAACGCAAGGCACACCAATGAGCTGCGGCGGTTATGCACCGGGAGATAAGCTGCACCGCACTTGCCGGCAGATCGGCAATCTGAAAGGCAGAGAACAGCGGGAGCTTGCGGACGATCATCCGCTGAAACAGATTTATGAGAAGCGGCTGAACACCATAAACCGCTATGTGAAGCGTGGTACTCTGGACGCTGATCTTGCAGAGGTTATGAAGAAACTGGCGAAAGATAAAATGCTCCGGGCCTTGAGCAATGTTGCTTATGCCAAGGGCGATTATGAAAAGGAAATGGGACAGGCTGCCTTGAAAAAGGAAGCTTACAACAAAAATGACAAGGAGATAATACATGGCACGAAAAGCTGATGTTAAAGGCGGTAATGGTGATGTGGTATTCGATACTGAAACCGGAACTGCGAGAAATACCTTCGAAATACGTCTACCGTTGAAAAAGTCGCACGCTTCAAACGAGAACTTGCTGTATTTCAGGAATTATGCAAGAATCCAATTCCCAATGTTGTTGAGGTGACGGATGTTTATATTAACGAGGATAAAATTGCTGAATCTTATGTTGAAATGAAAAAATATGACGGTTCGGTATACGATATACTCGAAGTTACCAAGGGAATGTTAAATTAGCATTTGAACTGCTTTTGCCGGTCATCAAAGCACTCTATACACTTTCAACCGGAAATCCGCCCTTGTATCACAGAGATATAAAGCCGGATAATATCTTGTTTTTGAAAAAAGGTGATGAATACACACTGTATCTTACAGATTTTGGAACGTGTTTTCTTAACGATGGGAGCGAACGACTGACACCGGAAACTATGGCAGTTGGTCCCAGGATGTATATTGCCCCAGAATACGAAACAGGTCGTGTAGAGGAAGTAACTGAAAAAGGAGATATATTTTCTTTGGGTAAAGTTCTTTGGTGTATGATCAATGGTGAGCCGGAGGACTTTATGCCTTCAAACTTCTGGTTTGTTGATGAATATGATTTGACCAAGCGTTTTCCCGGAAATGCTGATATGATTGTTGCTAATACAATTATTGCATCATGTTTGAATATTGCTCCTGATGAGCGCTGCGCATATTCAAGTTTGATTGGACAGATTGAGAACTTCATTGCAGAGGGCAATATGACGCCAGGGGAAGAAGAACAGTATCGAGTACGAGTATATCAAGAGAAACGGAATTTAGAACTCTTGGAGATAAAAGAAAAGAATCGGCTAATTGTAAATTCCTTTAGTCAGTATTATATAAAGGCGTTAGAAGAATTACTGAATACATACCCTGATTTTGAGCTGATTCAAAAACTCTACGATGAATACCGTAAAAATTCAAAGGATGGCATTGATTATACATCCGTAAATGTTGAAAACAATGCCAGCCATTATCTCTATAGCGGAACTTATGACCGAATCTATTTTTCAATTAATTATGAACCCGCTCGTGGAACTGATAGGTATTGCAGCATCACGATAAAATACACAATAGATAGTTGGAAGACGATACGGTTCTATTATTCCGAAGATGGTACGATTTTAAGTGACCATAACGGCGTAGTAAAGCTGATGTGCGTAGAATCATTGTATAATATTTTGAACTCCATAATCATGGAATACATTTCATAAAACAGAATGGCATACAGAAGGGAGGTGCGCTATGCTGAATGATTTTACATGGAATATGACCGGATACATACCAAAATACCAAGTCAATCCGCACGGTGACGGCATCATTCCCTATGTGGCAGAGCGCATCTTCCAACTGGAACCGGAGCCGCCATCAGTGGGCAATCTGAACGAATATATCCTGTCTGCTTTGCATGAAAAGAATTTGCTACATTTTTCGTTCTTTCTACATCACTACGAGCCGCAGCTTAATAAGCGCATCAAGAGCTTTCTTGGTGTGGATGGCGGCGATTTGTACGATACAGACCGTTTTCTGGATATAAAACTGTCCTGCCGGGAGCAAATGCTCCAAAAGCTGATGGACTATGATCCTGCCAAGGGTGCGGAGTATGCTACATACATTTTTCCGTTCATCCGGGATGCTATGCTCCGTTTCCGCATGGGCGAAGAAAAATGGTCGGTATCCTCTCTGACTAATTACAAAATGGTGCGGTCAATGGCTTGGCTGTACCACAATACCAAGGATGCGGTCAACGAGTTTTCCAAGAAATACAACTGTGATCTTGCTCTTGCCGAAGAATATCTGAAAGTTGTCCGAGGTATCCGCAATCAGCAGCCATTCTATGTGACAGACGAGGACGGCGAGGAAACTGGCGAAGATGTCGCCCTTGACGATAGTTGGAAACTATACCGACATCCTCTGGAACGGCATACAGGCAGAAAAGGTGCAACGGGCATTTGAGAAACTGAATTACCGGGAGCAGACCTTGCTCGAAAAACGGTTAGCAATTTGCATGACCTGTGGGCGTGTTGGCTCATGGAAGAACCGCCCCACCTTTGAAGACCTGGCGGTTATGTTTGAGGGCAGCACAGCCAGCGGTGCAGAGCGGGCTTACCGGAAAGCGATGGATAAGCTGACAGAGCTTCTGGTTGCCGAGGGTGCTATCCATGCAGTCCGGCTGAAACAGAAATCCAAAACCAAGCGCAAAAAGAAAATCGCCGCCGCAATCTACGAATATCAGGCAGACTGCGACGGCGAATGGGGCGAAATTTCAGTTGATTTTGAGAACGGCACAGCAGAAATCATTCGGCTTGCTGATTGGGATACAATTAAAACGAACTGGTTTGCCAAGGAGGCGATCCGGTATATTTTATCATTGTCGCCTGATGCTCTTACAAAATATATGCTCGTCCCCCTTGAGCCGCCACTTATATCTTGAATCCTTACAACCACTGTAAGTGGTATTTGCTGTGTTCCCATGCTATCATTTTATTACAAATGATAGGAGGTATTCACATGAAACCCATTTTGAATATTGAAAATTTAACAAAAATCTATGGCAATGTGCCAAGTCAAACAAAGGCACTGAATGGGATCACCTTCCAGGTGATGCCGGGAGAGTTTCTCGGCATTATGGGAAGCAGCGGTTCCGGTAAATCCACACTGCTCAATTGTATTGCGACTGTGATTCAACCCACAGGTGGAAGCATTCAGGTGGAAGGCGATACTCTGCAATCCCTCAAGGGAAAGGCTCTTGCAGAGTACCGTGGCAAAAAAGTTGGTTATCTATTCCAGAACTTTGAATTGCTGGACAACCTGACTGGCAGGGAAAACATCCTGCTCCCGACTTCCTTGCATGGGGTATCCGAAGCAGAAAGCAGCCAGCGGCTGAAGCAGTTGGCTGACTATCTGGAAATCACTGATGTTCTGGATAAGTTTCCGTCCAAGATGTCCGGCGGCCAGCGTCAGCGTGTTGCGGCAGCAAGGGCTCTGATCTTACATCCCCAAATGATCCTTGCCGATGAACCGACGGGTGCGCTGGATTCTAAGAACGCAAGAAGTCTTATGGAGAAGCTGTCCGGCCTGAATCGTGACGAACAAGCTACGATCCTGATGGTAACCCATGATTCCAATGCCGCCAGCTTCTGTAAGCGCATCCTGTTCATCCAGGATGGCGTGATCTTTCATGAGCTTCGGCGTGGAGACGAAAGCCAGCAGGAGTTCTACGGGCGCATCCTGAAGGTGATGGCGCAACTGGGAGGGGGCAGCGCAAATGTTCTCTAATCTCATTCTTCGGAACAGCCACCGCAGCCGAAAGGAAAACGGTCTGTTTTTCAGCTCCCTGGTGATTTCTATTGTTGCCTTTTACATGATTCTTTCCATCTCCACTCAAGATGTGATGCTCTTTTTGCAGAAAATGGAGAGTGACGCAGTTGACAAACTCCTGCTTCTGATTCCTGCGTTTTATGGGATGACCCTCGGTATTCTGTTCTTTTTGATCTATTTTGCCTGCAAGTATCAGTTCGAGCGCAGACGGCATGAGTTTGGTGTTTATCTAATGTTGGGGATGCGTAGAAGTAAACTGTTTGGTATGCTTCTGGCGGAAGATTTCCTGACCAGTATTCTTGCCATGCTCATAGGCTTACCTGTGGCTGTGGTGCTTTCAGAAATTGTCAGTCTTGTCACCGCCAAGCTGGTAGGCATGGGGATCATCGGTCATCAGTTTTCTTTATCCTGGTCTGCAATTGAATGGACGCTGGCAGGATTTCTGGCAATTAAGCTGACGGCACTTCTGATTTTGAGTGGACGAATCAGCCGCCAGGAGATCGGTACTTTGCTATCCCAGCCAACGAACCGCCCCAAAAAGCAAATGCCATCTGTTATCTATGGACTGGCTGCTATATGCGGAAGTGTGATGTTGGCAGTGGCTTACTACATGGCGATTCAGGGAATTGCATGGACAAAGGTAAGTATGATGGGACTGACTTTGCTGTTGGGCATAGTTGGTACGATGCTGCTTTTCTATGGGATGCGTGCGCTGATTGCTTTGATTGTTAAGAAAGGAAAAGGAAATAAGCAGCTTCATGTATTTACCTTCCGGCAGATTCAGGAGAATGTTATTCATCAGTCAACCTCCATGGCCATCAGCTCCCTGCTGATTCTGGCGGCGCTGTGTTGTTTTGGTGCGGGCGTAGGAATTGCAGGAACGAATAGCCTGTCTTCTGGCCATGTAATCGACTATACTTTTGAAGATCATACTGCAGAAGATTCATCGCAGGTTCTTCCGAATATAAAGGCAGCCCTGAAAGAAAACGGTTTGGAAAATCAATTTTCAGAGCTTTTTGAAATGAGGGTTGGGCGTATTCGCACCACAGAAGATTATGATAATGCCTACAGCATGGACGCTGTTATGGACTCTCTTCGGAGCCTGCCCCAGTCGGAAGACCGGGATGTCCTTCTGAACAATCTTGGTTATGCCACATACCCATATTTGATTTGTTTATCGGACTATAATCGTTTGTTGGAATTGTCCGGCAAACCGGCTCTCCAATTAGGCGAAAAGGAGGCCGCTGTCTATATTGATACAGAGTTTACTACGGTAAGTCGTACCACAATGCTGAACCAAGTATTGGCCGGACAGCCCAAGGTGGAACTGGATGGTAGTCCGATTCATCTTACAGGAGAGGTTCAGTCTGTGAATTTGGTCACGGACCGTTCTATAACCTTGTCCTTTGCATTGATTCTTCCGGATGAAGCATTCCTATATTATAGCCAGGGAATGTATGATACCTATGTCAATGCGGTGCTCAGTGAGCAGGCTCTGGATGGAAATAGCCTTATGACTGCATATTTGGATTTGAACGAGAAGCTGGACGAAACTGGCATTGAATATGAAAGCTATCTTCAGAATATAGGTCGTCAGCTTTTCTACACCATAGCATCCAGTTATATTACCCTCTATCTTGCGATTGTTTTCCTGGTAGTTGCCAACACCATCGTGGGTGTTCAGTTCCTGATGAGTCAGCAGAAAACCGGGCGCAGATACCAGACCCTGATCCGCCTGGGAGCTACTTACGAAACCCTTTGCCAGTCTGCTGGAAAGCAAATTACCTGGTTTATGGGACTTCCTGTATTGGTTGCGGCTGTCAGCAGTCTGTTTGGAGTCAGGGCGTTATTTACAGGGATACTCTCGTCCCGAACCCGTGGGACAGTGTCTGAAATGCTGCTTGTATCTGCTGCTATGATTTTACTACTTTGCGTGATAGAATATATTTATATGAGAGTGGTCAAGCGCTCCAGTGATCGGTATTTGCTGACACTGATGCAGCCGCAGAGAGAAGAATAATTTGGAAGGAGGTGCTGTCATGAAAAAAATCGTATTTGTGTGTTTAGGAAATATTTGTCGAAGCCCCATGGCGGAGTTTGTCATGAAGGACTTGACCAACCAGTATGAGATTGAAAGTCGTGCTACTTCTAACTGGGAGCATGGGAACCCTATTCACCAAGGGACTCAAAAGATTTTTCGCAGTCATGGCGTGCCCTATGATGTGTCTAAAACATCCCTTCAAATCAGTGACCAAGATTTTCATACCTTTGACCTGATCTTAGGGATGGATGAAAACAATGTGGCTGACCTCAAACGAATGGCACCGCCTGGAACAGAGCACAAGATTCATCTCTTTGCAGATGAAAGTGTCCCAGATCCATGGTACACAGGAGATTTCGAAGAGACCTATCGCCGTGTCCTAGCTGGTTGTCAAGGATGGTTGGAACGATTAGAAGATTAGTTTCGGACTTGCTCCTTAAATGAGCAACCGGTTGAATAGAAACAGAATGAACAGAATATGGAAAAAATAAAAGAACTATATGAGACCTATAAGGTCTATGTTACGAGAGAGAATATTGAACGATTGTCCTTGGGGATTATTGTTCTGTCTGCTTTGTGGGTTTTTCTTTCCTCCATTCCTCACCGAAGTGTTTTGACCTTGGATAATGGGGCTATTCGCTATGATGGAAGTGTCGTGCGAGGCAAAATGAATGGAGAAGGAACAGTAACCTTCCAAAACGGGGATACCTACAAGGGGAACTTTGTCAATGGAACTTTCAGTGGCAAGGGAACTTTTACATCTAAATCTGGTTGGAAATATGAGGGTGAGTTTGTCAATGGTCAACCAGAAGGCAAGGGGACCCTGACAACAGAGCAAAATGTTGTCTACAAAGGAACATTTAAACAGGGGATTTATCAAAATGCGCATTAAATGGTTTTCGCTCGTCAGAATCACGGGGCTGCTTCTAGTTCTGCTTTATCATTACTTCCAGGGCGTTTTCCCTGGCGGTTTATTGGCGTGGATATCTTCTTTACCTTTTCTGGTTTCTTGATTACTGCTCTGCTGATTGACGAGTTTGCCAAGAGGAAAGAAATCGATATCCAAGGCTTTTTCAAACGGCGTTTTATCGGATTGTACCGCCTCTGGTCTTTATGATTTTGGTCGTTATGCCCTTTACCCTCTTGATTCGTAAGGATTTTGTGGCTGGGATTGGGACGCAGATTGCAGCCGTTTTTGGCTTTGTGACCAACTTCTATGAGATATTAAGTGGCGGAAGTTACGAAAGTCAGTTCATCCCTCATCTTTTCATTCATACCTGGAGTTTGGCTCTGGAAGTTCATTACTCGTACTCCTGGGCTCTTTTGGCTTGGTTTTGGTAAAAAGCTAAATCAGTTGGCCAATATAGAGGTTATATCTTCCTATCTTCGACAGGCCTCTTTTTGGTGACCTTCCTGACCTTCTTTGTCGGAGCACTGGTCACGAAGAATTTGTCCAATGTCTATTTTTCTAGCATCGCTCACGTCTTTCCTTTCTTTGTGGGGAGTGCTTTAGCGACAGTAACAGGGATTACAACGACCAGCCCAAATCTTACTCAATTAGTGAAGAAGTTATCTCTACAGAAGACCTTAGCGATTTTAGCAGGTGCTTTTCTAGTCTTGTTGCTCTTGACCTTTATTCTTCCGTTTGATAGTGTTTGGACCTATTTATTTGGCTTTTTACTAGCGACTCTTGCTGCATCTGTGATGATTGTGATGACTCGTGTCCTCCATGAAAAGACGCCAGATCAGAAAGAGCCTGCAGTGATTACCTTTATTGCGGATACAAGTTATGGGGTCTATCTCTTCCACTGGCCATTTTACATTCATCTTTTCTCAATTAATGACCAATGGCTGGGCTTCTCTGCTAACAACACTGGTATCCTTTAGCCTTGCTGCTTTAAGTTTTTATATTATTGAACCAACCTTGGCTGGACGTGAACCAAAGATTTTTTGGCATTTCTATGGATCTCAGAAGTTTCACGAAACCACTCTTTTACAGCGCGATTCCGTTGACCTTGCTCATGTTTGGGATTGCAACTTTTTGCGCCACGCGTCGGAGCCTTTGATGAAAACCTGATTACCGAAGGGCTTCGTCAATCCGACAGCAAGATGCAGATTACGCGTGCCCAAGTAGACAATGCTTCAGCGACTTCTTACAATGTGTCAGATGGAGTGACCATGATCGGAGATTCTGTAAACCTCCGGGCATCAGATTATTTGAAACAAGTTATGCCGGATATCCAAATGGATGCCTTGGTGAGCCGCAATCTGGACTCAGGCTTAAAAGTATATGAAACGGATATTGCCAATAGAGTCTTGCTCAAGAACGTGGTGATTGCACTTGGAACCAACTCTTCTAATAATTATCAAGAATTGTTGGATAAGTTTGTTCAAGAATTACCAAAAGGACATCGCTTAATCTTTGTGACACCATATGACGGGCGTGAAGCCAATGATAGCAATAGCGTCACCGTTCAGACTCGACAGTATGAGCTGGAGTTGGCTAAAAAATATGACTATGTCTATATAGCAGACTGGTACCAAGCTGCTATCGATAACCCAGCTATTTGGGCTGGAACGGATAATGTTCACTTTGGTTTAGAATCAGATGGTTCCATCGATGTTGGAGGAAACCTATATGCCAACGTTGTGAAAGAAGCAGTTGATCAAGCCAATCAGGGGCCAGTTAAACCGTAGAAATTTACTAAGCTATTTAAGCAATTTTCACTTGAAGAAAATTGCTTTTTTTAATAAAATTAAGAAAACGCTTACAAAAATTGCGTGAAAATATTTGCTTGTGAAATTGAAGTGCTTTCTCAAAAAAATCCTTCAATTTTTTCTTGAAAATACTCCTGTATAGAAGGAGAAGGAGGATTCATGATAAAAAGTTAAAAAAATCTTTGTGAAACTATTTACAAATTTTCTAAAATAGAGTACAATAATATTGTGAAAAAATTAACAAATCG
>ENA-OQBV01001668-OQBV01001668.1-human-gut-metagenome-genome-assembly--contig:-NODE-1668-length-10551-cov-2.882483_pt1 | contig 10551 bp, 7 predicted proteins | sample MGYA00242750_ERZ504559 | MGnify/ENA primary metagenome ERZ504559 (study PRJEB26092, sample SAMD00036230) | human gut metagenome | host: Homo sapiens | study: EMG produced TPA metagenomics assembly of...
GCAAGATAGGGTTGTGGGGACTTTCCCGCTATTAAATAGAAGTCGCGCAAATAACTTTCACGCCTTCGAGTGCTGAAATCTGAGCTTTCAATGTATTTCACATCTCTAGCCTTGTTTACGCAGAGTCTTTATTTGTAATCAGCATTTTTCTTTTTGATATCCAACAATTCCTTCTGCTTATCAATCGATTTTTTGAGCAACTTCATTCTCTTGCTCAAGCATCTTTGTATAGAGATCAACAATAGAATCTTTGTAGTCTTCAACAACGCCAACAGAGCTTGAAATCTGATCGAGAAATTCTTTTTGCTGCTCCTTATATTCACTTGTTGAGATATTCCCGTTCTTTAAATCCTCATCAAGCTTCTTCAATGCCTCTTGATAATTCTTGATTTGCTGTTTCGCAGCATTCATACCCTGACTAATCAAAGACAAATTTGCAATACCATCTACAGTTAAACCGCCGTTCTTATCAAGAAAAGCATCACTATTTAAAAGTCCTCTTAAATCATCTGTCTGGTCAATCAGATCACCTAATGCCTCCTGTCCATCAAAGAACGGTTGCCATCTTACTTCCCAGATTTTATTTTTGAGGTCTTCAATATTCTCCATTGCATCAAAGATAGCATCATCAAGACCCTCAATCTCTTTTGCAATTTCATTATATTTATCAGAACCTACATCATATTTCGCCTGTTCTTTAAGCAGTTCATTCCGCTTATTATAATTCGCCTGAATCTGTGCATTCGCATTATCAATCTGCTTTTGCAATTCCTCCTCAGATACCTGTTCACCTTTTGATTCTGTAAGGTCAGAATTGTTTTCCAGTCGTTTTGCAGTTCTGTCTAACTCATCAATAACCTGTTGCAGTTTTAGTAAATCAAGTTCTCTTAACTGATCTTGTAATTCAATCAGTGTTTTCTCAGCTTCAGCAGCTTCTTGTCTGAATCCATTTAATGCAGCTTGTGCTTCAAACCATTCCGTTGAGTATTCAGCCATATACCCATTTGCCATGAGTTTATTGATTTCATCTTGATATGATTTAATCTGTGACTGTAATTTACCTGCAACATCCTGTTGATTTTTAATAGATTCTTGCAGAGAGCCATACATATTGTCGGAATATGCAGATTCTCCTTTTGCAGCTGCTAACTCACGTAATGCTTCCTGATAATCTACAGCAGAGGACTCAATTCCGGTCATCATATCGATGTAATCTTCAATATTGTCCAATGCTGTCTGTGCCAGTTCACTCTGTTTATTTAAGAGGTCATCGTACTGTTTATTACAATCTACGAGCTTATCATAATAAGACTGCAACTCGCTGATTATTTTTTGAGTATCCTGGTCGTATTTTGAAATATCCATAGACCCGTTCTGAATCTGATGGACGATAAGTGGGTTTATTCCACTCTGTCGCACAATAGAATCAAAATGACTTTGATAAGTCCCAATTGCTTGCTGAGTTTTGCTCATTAGTTCACTATTCTTAGACATTGCCTCGTATAACTTTTCTTGTTTATGCGGAAGATGAGCAATACGTTCCATTTGGCTCATCAGCAAATCATACTGTGATTCTAAGCGTTTGAATAATACATCTACCCAGTCTGTATATCCAGATACTGCTTCTGATAATTTCTCGGCAGCTTCTGATGTGTCTGATGCTGCTTTGGCGAGGTTATTGGATGCAGAGTTGAGATTGTTGGAAGTAATGTTGGATAAACCCGCTACATTTTTGTTCGCATTATTGACACCGATACTTCCTGTCACATATGCTGTACCAGATGCATAGGCTTTCCCTCTTCCACCATTAGAGGTTACATATCCATTTTTAAGATTTCTTCCGTTTGTTTATGATTAAAAACAATTGCATTCTTTGGAATATGAGCAAATTCAGCCCCTCTATCACCAACTGTCCACCATCTGTTCCCGGAGACAACTAGCTCACGACCAATCTCTCCAGTTAAAGCAACTTCATCATTCTGAACTCCCCACTCTCCATTTGCAAGAGCTTTATGAATCCCACGATGTACTTGCGCTGTTCCTTCTACATGAGCAGTTCCATTTACTTTGGGCGCAGAACCATTCGTTATAACATTATAAGTTACTGTTCTCTGCAAATTAGACGGATTATAATTATCTACTGCTGTAGAATTTAGATGATATGTAACTGTTGCATCTTTGTTCTCTGGTGTGTAATTTTGAATTGCAGTATCATTCACTCCACATTTCACCAACATCTCTGGTGTAATTGCACTAATACTAGACACGATGCTTTCAATAGATGATGCGTCAAAACTACCACTAACCTTTGCCTGAATTGTAGGTTGCATTGCTTGAATTTCAGAAGCAAGAGAATTTACTTTTGCCTGGGCTTCTGATGTGTCAGCACCAACAGATGCTTGCATATCCAATTCATTTTTCGCATTTTGAAATTCCTGCAATTTTGCAAGAACATTCGCTATCTCTCCTTCTACTTGTGACGTGTCTACATTCATAACCACAGGGTTGGTCAACTGCTGCTTCTGCGCGATACAATACTGGATAATATTATTCGCATTCTCAATGGAAGAAGCATCAACATCCGGACGTGCTTTTATCTCATTCATTTGGGCAATTGTGCTATCCAGTGTTGTAATCTTGCCCTCTATATCTTCAATTCCAGATACATCCATTTTAATATCCAGATTTTCATTTTCTTTCAAACTTTGTAATGCATTTGCTGATTCATAGGCTTTCACACCTAAATCTCCAACTGTTTGTACTGCTTCATCCGCCCAGTTAAACTCACCACCAAACTCTTCCATCTCTCCAAACATTGCTTGTACCATGGATTTAGACAGATTCAATTTCTCTTCAAAATCTTCCATTTTGATTCCATCTGCAAGATTAAAAATTTCTTTCCCATTGATATCTGTTTCCACATTCATCAACCCGGCATTGACTGCATTACTGCAAAACTGAGCAATGTCCATTCCTACTCTCTGACCATTTTCATCATAATCAAAGTATCCACCGATACTATTCATATAACTCTGAACAGCTTGCTCATCTTCGTGATCGATAGATTCTGGTACAATAAAATCTACTGCAGCCTCGTATCTTTTTGTCCCGACTCTTCCGTAATCTTCAGAATTCGGATCTGTCACATTAGAAATTGCCTGCATTGCATCCAGAGAAGCATCAAACATATCCCCAGATTCTGTTGTGCTTTGCTTATCCAACCAGTTCTGATATGCACCTGTTGCTTCTTTGATTGCCGATGTGAGTAAATCATACTGTTGACACTCTGTTGCAATCGCAGAATTCGCAGACATTAAGGAGTCTAATTCTGTCCTTGTCTGATTGTAATCATCTGTTCCCTCATTTAAGGATTTCAATTTTTCTCTAAGTTGCTCAATTTCTCCGGCATTTTTAAATATTCTGATTGTTTCTGCGCTTTGTTTGCATTGTTGGTTGCAATTGCTTCTTCTGCTTTTGCTTTTGTAATTTCTATAACTCGATCTTCATTCAGCCGCATTGTACCATTTATATATTCCAAAGCTGACTGATAATCTCTTAATTCATCAGAATCAAATGTTTCTATATCAATCGATTTCCCTGTAGATTGTCCTGATAATGCTTCTGATGCTGCTGAAATTGTCTTTAATGTTGTCTGTGTAGAATTTGCCAATTCTTCAAAGGACTTTGCAGACTCTTCTACATTTTCTCCTGTTTGCGTAGTGACAACTCCTAATTCTACTAACACATCCAATAGAGGCTGAATTTCTTCTGCAGATGTCCCAGCAATCAGTCCCATATCCAAAGCAGCCTGTGTCAATGCCTGAATTGCAACCTCTCCTTTTTGTGACCCTTCTGTATCCAATGCAATCTTAAAATCCAAGTCACTCAATCCAAGGCGCTTGATATTGTTTGCATATGCTTTTGCTGAAGACTCAAATCCTTTGATTACGTCATCGGTTCCATCACTTCCAAGAATCCCCTTAAATTCTCTCGCTGCAATTGATGCTTTTGCTAACTGATCTGTTACACCATCAAATACAGAGGCATACTTATTATCACTTCCGACAACAGAGTCTACTGCTTCTTGTACTCCTTCGAAAGATGTCTTTGCTTCTTCAATTTTAGAGGTATCCCCACTTGATAACGCTTCATTATATTTCTCTACTGCATCTGCATAATCTTCATATAATTGACCGTAAGATTTCTTGGATTTATCGTAGTCTACAGAAAACATCTTTTCATTTGCTACCATATCCATCTGCAAGAATGTCTGATAACTCTCTTGATAATCGTCCAAAACCTTCTTATTTACACTTAATGCTTTACTTGAGTAATTCAGAACAGATTCTATTTTCCCTGTCGCAAAATCCTGTCCTTCATATTCTGACTGTAATGCAGATACACGATTCATAAAGTCATTGATAACTTTATCCGCTTTGGATGCATCCCCATCAAATGAGATTGTAAATATCCCGGTGTTCATCCCTGTATCCTGTAAAGTAATTCCCTGCTTTTCAAATTCCTTTGCGATATCATAGATGTCTTTCCCCACACCTTCGATTTCATTCGTAACACCTGTATCACCAAGACTATAGTGTCTCTTCTTAGTCATTGCTTTTTCTACATCTTGAAATTCTTTTCTGTTTTCATTCAATGTAGACTTTGCATTTTCAACTGCAATCTGCTGTAACAAACCAAGCTGTGTCTGAAGGTTTCCATTGACCAGATCCACTCCTGCTGCCTGTTCTGGATATTGAGAAGTAATCTGATTTTGAATTTCTAAGATTTGTTGCTTAACGCTATACTCTTCCGATTCAGTTAAATCACCAGAAGCTAATTTTGCTTTTAATTCTTTATATTTGGAGATTTGTTCATCCAGACTGGATGTAGATTCTTTCCATGCATTCGATGCATCTTTGGCTTTCTGAATGGTTTCTTCCACAGACTGCCGATATGCATTCCAGATAGAAATACCTGCTGTTAATGCTGTGGTAATCAAGACAATCGGATTCGACATCAACGTTGCACCGAGCCCTTTTAATGCGCCACTAAATGTGACCGTTGTTGCTGTTGCCGCTCCTTCTGCCGTAGCCAATCCCATAGTAGATAATTTTGCAGCAGCTTGTGCTTCGCTCAGTCCGGTACTCTGTAAGATTTGCATTCTTTGAGCATTGGTTAAATTTTGTGAAGACAGCACTGCCTTTAATTGACTTTTAGATAGTCCATCTACCAAGGTGGTCAACTGTTTTACACCATCTGTACCGATATTACCTGTTTTCAATAAACTCATTGCATTGCTGAAATTTTGCATTTTCATAGCTGCTTGCGTGATAGATGTTGCCAACATTGTGAAGCCTTTGATTGCACCACCAACTGCCAAGCCAGTCAACGCAGTCTTTAACAGGCTTGTTTTATCCAGAAACTCTACCACTGACTGTGACGCTTCCAAGATTCCAGAAATAGATTCTTTGCTAATCAAATTCATGGATAAAGACTCAAATGATGCTTGCAGACTCTTCTTTTTCGCCTCCAGGGAATTTAAGTATGCATCATTGAACTTCTTCATTGCCATTCCGCTAGAATTCTGAGCTGTTTCTGTCAAAGAAAGTACCTTATCATAATTATCAAATAGAGAAATCAATTTATTGTATTGATACGCGCCAGCCATTGATGTGGCAATTGCTTTTTGCGTGTTTCTATCAAACATTAACCATTTTTTACCAACATCATCAAGAATGGTTTCTGCATCCAAAAATTGACCATTTACATCTCTCATATTGATGCCAACTTCTTTTAGCACCTTTTCTGTATCATTTAATGCTTCTCCCGTCTCCGCATCAATAAACTTGCCAGCTTTGATCTGATTCATGCGAGATAGCAATGATTTAAAACTCGTTCCAATTGATTCATCGGAATCCTGCGTAACTTCTTTAATCGTGGCAATTGAGGCAGCAGTCTTTTCCAGCGATAATCCAGCATTATGTGCCATAGATGCTGTTTTGGTTAATGCTGTACCGATGCCTTCCGCATCAACTGAACTTGACAAATCAATGCTCGATAAAATATCATTTACGTGACTTGCCTGATCTGCTGCCAACTGGAATCCATTTAAAGTTGCGGTCAGCACTTTAGAACTATCCTCAGAAGACATCTTGGCATTTTTACTGAGTACCATGGTATCTTTAATCAACATATTTGTCTCTGCCAGTGACTTACCACTTCTCAACCATGTATCAGCGCCGGATGTAACCTCTGTTGTAATCGCCCCAAGAGATTTTGCCATGTCATTATATCCACTGACCATATTTCTGACTTCAGAATAACTATCTCCTGAAGCAATCTGCAAGTCTATAATAGCATTATCAATGTCCGAAATTGCTTCTACGGCTGCTCTTGCTGACTGTTCAATCGTCTGAAATGACAGTCCTAACTTTGCCAATTCTTTTATAGATGTTCCTAATCCCTGCGCGCTTTTCTTTGCTGTATCATAGCTTTTTGCCATATTATCTACAGAATTTGTACCCTCTACATTTGCATTGATATTGATTTTACTCTGCTTTAGATTGTTAATCTTTTTTACAGCAGTATCCAATTCTGACGTATTGACATCCAACTTAATTTTCTGGTTATTATTTTTTCCAATATCCTCAATTTCTTTGGATGCTGCTTTTAATTTTGACGCATCCACATCAATTTTCACTTTTTGTTTCTGCTTGGTCAAATCATCCAATTGCTTTTTTGCTTTGGACGTGTCCAACTCTACATCAACTTTTATTTTATGATCCGACATATGCCCTCCTTATAATTGACTAAATGTTTTTTCCAAAATTTTAGGAACAGCTTCTTCCGTCCTCTTAAAATATCCGTGTTTACCGAGTGTTCCTGAATGTCCTTGCTCTGTTGCGTCAATTACTTCCGCTCCAGAAAATGTTCCTGTATGATAAGAAATATTATCATCCAGATAAGACTCAAATGTAAAATGATTTCCTGTACCGGAAACCGGAGTTGTTTCTGGGGATGTCAACAATGTTCCAGTTCTTTCATATTTCACTGGATTTCCAGAACCATAATAGTCCATAACATTATCCTGCAATTCCTTATCTATTTCATTTCTGGCAGACTCAGCAGCCAACCCGACATCCTTGATTAGCTGCTGTTCCAAATCTGAAAAACTACGAAATGTCGCCATATCTATTTCTCGATCTTACTTAATGCGCTTCCGACAAGTGCCATCCCAAATAGTGCGCCAATTGCTTCTGCAACATTTTTCTTCTCTGCCTCTCTTTTTTCTTCCGCTAATTTATCAATAACCTTTTGACTGTCCATCATGTGACTAACTAATGTTTTTAAGCCATTTGTATTTTGCACATATAGTACTTCATCTAACAAAAATAATCTGGACGCATCATCTAACTTTTCCCAATAGTCTACAATATATCCCTGGATTTCTTTTACATCTACATTGCATCCAAATCCTAACTTTTCCAATCTATTATCATTGATTTTGTATTCCATGACATTATCTCCAGATATGGAATATTGATATGCTTTAGCAACTTTACTTGTATCTAAATATGCAACACTGTCAACTATTGTTTTTGGTATGTTTACAATCAAAATCTGTTTATCCTCGATAATAACTTGCCCTGTATAATATCCTACTATTTCCATGACATCCACTATTTTTTTCTCTTCGTCCACTACTTCCTCTATGATGAATTTATAAAATTCCCCAATTTTTAACTCATTTACATTTACCATTTAACATTTCCTCCTGTTTGAATAATTTATAATTTCTCATCAGCAAATGAAACTTCTTTGCATCTCCTATCCCTGTTCCAGCAAAGACAATCCCTAATATAGTGCGTTCCATTGTTGTCATCTCGTCCCATGTATCTGTCATTTCCTCAAGCAATTGCTCTCCTGTTTTTGGCATACCACTTTCATCAAAAATACGGAGCCTTGTTTGTTCCAATAGCGCCTCTATGTTCTCTAATCTCTGCTGCCCAGAGTCATTACCTGCAAAATAACCTGTCCATTTATCATAAATTGCCTGAACAGTTTTTTCACATACCTCTTTTTTCTCTTGTGTCATTTGTTCCAGACACATTACATATTTATCAAAATTGTTTTGTTCCAATACTTACTCCTTATTATTTTATTAAATAGGATTGTTCTGTGACAGATTGTCACATATGAATTAACCGAATAGCTTTGTATCCAGCCCAATAGATTCTAAAATTGATTTGATTAAATAAAGATTATTTACTTGTTCTTCTTTATATTTCTGTTCCAACAAGATTTTACGCAGGTATAAAATCTCATCTTCTGTCAAATTTACTTGCACGTTTCATTTTCACCTCCTATCTCAAATTGCTTCATCTGCACTTAGATAGTACTTTCCACTTAAAAACGCATAAATATTTTTCATGGTATCTTCCTTCATTTTAATTTCCGGATTCCCATTCAACCATTTATTCACAACCGCATAATTCCTACCAATGCACTTAGAAAAATGCGTGATTGTAATTCCATTCACAGACAAATACATTTTTACCACTTCTCTGATGTCCATTTTTATGTCCTCCTACGTCTCTTTTCTTGGATAAATATATCATAAAATTATGATGTTTTTCTCCCTATAGATATCCTCACTTTTCAAAAAAACAGGCACAGAACCCCTTAAAATAAGGATATTCTGTACCCATAAAAATTTTTCAAAACTCCATATGTTCTATATGTAGTATAACTTATAATTTTTTATCTATGTTTTGATTTCACACATGATATTAGGGATTCCTAATTCTTTACAAGCTCGTACTCGTTGATGTCCGCAAGTTACATCTATTTTTTGCTATTTCTTTTATACAATAACTCACTGCATTTATCACTACATGTTTTCCGATTTCTTTTTGCAATAAATTTTTGTCCGCACATTTCACAGATTTTAACACTTCGATCACCATTATATTGATACAGATCAATCAATGGATTGGCTGACTTCACACAAAAAAGCGGTGTTTTTATCCGGTTCTGGTAAATAAAAGAAAATTTTTATATATTCTTTCAGCTTCTCTTGTTTGATCTGTCCAGACTTTTCCAACCTCTTTAATCCTTTATCTGCAATCTTACTGCCGATCCATCTATCAATGGTTACTCTTTTGATTCCTTTCACCTTTTTCCCTGTTGCCAGTAAAAAACAATCCACTTCTTTCTCACTTTTCGCAACGTATCTCTGATACAAAACATATAAAATATACAACAACTCACGGTCTTTCTGACAATTCTTTTTACATTCCATATTAAATATAGAATCATAAATATTTTTTGCGATCGGAACTGCCACTAATTCTTCCTGCTTCTTCTTGATCTGTTCAATTCTTTTTACAATCTCTTCTGTCTTTTCTTGGCTTGTCTGATATGCCTTCCGTTTTAAAGGCAGTTCTATGTTTTGTTTCACGTTCAGTTCCACATTTTGAACTAAAATATTCCCGTAACACCCCCAAAGGATATCCTTGTTACAATCTTCTCTAAATTCTGGCTGATAATATTCCATATCCACCAAATAGGATGCTGCCACTTTTCGATCCGGAATCATTTTATCAAATTGCTTTAGACAAAAAATATAGATCAATTCTTTCGCAAGTATCTTGTCATTATATGTCTGGTTATATTCTGATATTACCCCCTTTAGATAATAGGATACTCTCATTTTCAGTTTCGGCAGAAGTGTTCTCATCTTCTTATATTCTTTAGAATTCCTCTTGACCGTGATACTTCTATCTTTTAGAGTCTCAGGATTAAAACCGTTTATATCGTCCAGACATGAAATCTTGGTAATTCCATTGCTTGTCTTTTTTCTTATATATTCTGATATCCGATCTACATTGTGATAGGAATGAAACTCACAGCACAGATCGCTTCTTCTATCTTTGGCATACTGGAAAAAATATGGTGGGAGCATTTCCTGCTCTTTATACTTATTATAAATCGGCGCATATCCTTTTAAATCCAAAGACAATTGTGTCTTGGGGAAATCAATCACATAATTGTTATATGCACATAAAATCCTAATCAATTTGATATCAGGATTTTCTTCATTGAAAATCTTTGTAATTGCATTCGACACATTCCCTATATTTTCATTGTCAAAGCTGCGCTCCAAACATTGATACTCTTCTGTCCTTGTAATCTGAGATTTAGGCGCAGAACCCATCTGGTAATACAAAGGTTCTTTCTGTTCGCCCAGACAATCTAAAAATGCAGAATCAGAAATAACAAACATATGATCTCCATCCACATCCGCCTGTAGTGTTTTTGTCAGCAGATCATGCGTACTTACGACTATATCATCACCAGAGAACCATTCCTTGCATTCCTCTGATTTAATCAATGACCTAATACCATGCTCACAATCAGACAAGTGAGGATATCGGATACAGCACACTTCTGATATCTCTTGCTCGTTATAATGCTTGCTATAGACATGATTTTCTGGTATCAATCCCTTTGGATTCTCTTCGCCACAAAACGCCACTGGCAGAAGGCATA
>ENA-OQBV01001669-OQBV01001669.1-human-gut-metagenome-genome-assembly--contig:-NODE-1669-length-10550-cov-2.103617_pt1 | contig 10550 bp, 9 predicted proteins | sample MGYA00242750_ERZ504559 | MGnify/ENA primary metagenome ERZ504559 (study PRJEB26092, sample SAMD00036230) | human gut metagenome | host: Homo sapiens | study: EMG produced TPA metagenomics assembly of...
TGAGCGCTTTCGTAATAGGATCTTGTACATTAACACACGCAACGAAAAAGGACACGCACTGTATTCAGTGCATGTCCTCTCCAGGAGTGCATAGACACTTTAGCACCCCAAAATTTGACAAAGAACCGTGGAAGGTGTTCCATCGCCCTGTTGGCTGATTACTTCTTTCTATTTCTCCATCCATGCGGCCTTCCCCTCTGTCACTACAATTTTTTGGGGCGTGATCACAAGGCTGCATTCCGGCCCGTCCAGGGCATAGGCTTCAAAGTAGACTTGTCCTGCGTCATCTTTCTTGCTAACAACAATGGAAAAGCCGTTCTTTTTAGCAAAGTGAAGGGCAATCTTTTTATCGTTCATCGTTTTTTCGTTCTTTTCTTTCGTCATTTTTTCGGTAACTATGGGGCTTTTTCCAGTAGGCTGCGGCCATTGTCGATTGAAGTCGCGGGCAGCGCGGCTTAAGGCCGTTCCTTTTTTGGTAGCTTGCCGTCATGGACCAGCGCAGGGGTGTTTCAAAGGAAAAATAGCGGATGCCTTTGGTGAAGTGACGGGCTGTCGATTCGGCGACGATGCCGCAGGAAATGCCGGCCCTGACCATTTCGAGGATGGTGGAGGGGTTCTGCGTTTCAAATAGGACATGGGGCGCAATTCCGCTTTCCCGGAAGGCGGCGTCGATAGAGGGACGCATGGTTGTTTCCTTTCGTAGAAGGATAAAAGGATAATCTGCCAGTTCGGATAGGGGAAGCCGGGGATACACGCTTTCTTTTGGCTTCAGGATGCCTGCAACTTCAAGAAAAGCGGGTACGGCAAGCAGGATTTCCTCTTCAAAAAGGGTCTCGTAAGCATCCGGGGTTTCTTGATCTGGAAAGAGGGTCATAAAGCCAAAATCGATGTCTCCACGGGCAATGAGGGGCTGCATGCGGTAAATATTGAGCTCATAAGGGACGACGGCCATGAGGGGATATTTTTTGTGAAAGCGCGGATAGACGTGGACGAACATGTCGGGACCGCGGACCGGAGTCATGCCAATGGAAAGGGTCCCTTTATAGCTGCCCGTAAGGTCGCTGATTTCGGCATAGGTCCTGCTTTTGGTGCGGAGGATCTCCCGCGCGCCTTTAAGATAGATTTCGCCAGCCTGGGTGGGAATCATTTCCGTTTTGGCGCGGCGAAAGAGGGGTATCCCGAGCTCCCGCTCTAGCTTGAGGAGCTGCTGATTCAGGGCGGACTGGGTGAGATAAAGCTTTTCCGCCGCCTTGGTGATGCTTTTTTCCTCGGCAATCTTGATAATATGTTCAATAAGATGAGTATCCATGGCGCTTCTCCCTAGACTTGATGCTGTTATTATACTACAGTGCTTTTTCAAGGCAAAAAGAGGCCTTCCCCCTGAATGTAAGGGAGAAGACCTCCGAAAGATTTCTTGTAAGGAAGTAGTCAGAACTTCCAATTGAATCCAGCTCGCAGGCTGTAGGTGCGATGAAAGTCATGACCAACGTAGCGTTCCATATCAAAGTACATGGACTGTTTATCTCCGGTCTTGACGCTGTAGCCAAGGCCGATAACGCCCCAGGTTCCTTTTTGATCATTTGTTGTGATATAACGGTCGGTGCCATATGCCGCTGTTACATCATCTCCATCGAGGAATTCGTGGAGCAGGGACGCCTTGAAATAGCATTTGCTGTCAAGTTTCGGGTCAAGGTGCTTTACGAGGTCAAAGCCGAGGCGCCCCACGAGGCTCCAGCTGTGGTCCGCGGAGAGGGAAATCCCTTGGGAATCCACGGTATCAACCCCTCCGAGGTAAGAAACCTGGACCTGGGCTTGCGGAACGACGCTCCAGTCTTTTGAGAGCTTGTTGACCCGCCCGTATTCGGTAGAAAGATTGACTGAATGTCTGGTGTAATCGGCTGCATAGCCTGTGCCTGTTATTGCATCAGTGACACTGTAGTCTTCCTTGCCATAATGGTATTTGAGATAGCTGTCCCAGTAACTGTAGGTGCCTTTTTTCCAGTCGGCTTTCCTGGTGAGCTCTGTCGGGGTGTACACATGGGTATCATAAACGCTGATGGCGGTATCACGAAGCCCTAGGTTTCCGCTGGTTCCTTCAAAGTGACCTTCATTTTTGGTGTAGGCCACAGAGGTACTCAAACGATGCTTATGAGGCTCCTGGTTCCGTAAGACTGTTGTATAGCCAAGTTCATAGGTGTTGCCGTCAAGTTCGCCCGTCCCATCAATGCCAAGATTGCGGTAACGGAAACGAATCCAAGCCCCTTCGTGAGCGTCCGGCGTGAAGTACTGCGTGTGACCGCTTCGATTGGTAAAGGTATCCAGGTCGGTGAGGTAGCGCCAAGAAAGATCTGCTAGACGGGAGGGTGTCTTTGCGCCTTCATTGTGCTCGCGGCTCTTGACGACATAGATATTGACGGCGCTGTCCCCATTATAGAGGGCTTCCACATTTTCCGTACCGGGTTTTGCGAAATTTAGAGGACCGACTTCCTGAGAAACAGAGTAGGTCGAACCGCCGTTTCGGTCGTTATTGTAGGCAGCCGTATTCAAGGCGTCGGACGAAAGGGAACGGTATTCCGTCTTGTAGAGGTTGTTATAAATGCCGGAAGAAAGGGCGGCGACGAGTGTGCCGCTGCCAAAACCAAAGCCCGGATTCTTTACTGTTGCAAAACGAACGGCGTCACCCGGTTCCATCTCCTTATCCAAGGTGCTGATGTTTTTAATGGCGAGGGTCTGTTTATCACTGGTTCCGTTCTCGACGTAGAGCATATCGCTTTGACTGCCGTCATCGGCATCAAGGTCCATGGCAAAGGTGTGACTCCCCGAAAGGGTTCCGATTTCAAGGGAATCTCCACCGCTTTGATACTGCACGACCCCGCCGTCGCCCGAAAGGGTCGTTACGGCAGAAGCCTCCGTCATGTTCCATGTACTGCCGGCGTCAAGGGTGAGATCAATGGCTCCTATTCCCGGCAGGGGAGGATGAATGATATCTTCTCCTGAAAGGAGGCTTTCTTCTGACATGGAGGCCGCCATGATGCGCTCATTTAGAAGCCCCGTATCGGCTTGCCCCGTAAAAAGGGAGCCGTCACTGAGCGTAAGGGAAATTGTCCCGCCCGGAAGGGCTGCCTCAGGGTCCGTCGGGAAAATCCGTGTTATATTTCCAAAGTCGCTGCCAACGGAGGCATCCTCTCCATAGGCATACAAGTTGCCCGTAAGGGTGAGGGTTGCACCATCTGTGGGTGCCATCGTGATGGTGCCCTTGTCGTAGGCGAGAAGATGGCCCTCTACAGAGCTCCCTTTTCCGTAGGTTACAGAAAGGGTGCTCCCATCGCTTGATTTAGCTGATTCGGAGGCCGTCTCATTTTCTGCGACAAACAAATTTTCACTAGACGAAGGAAATCCGCCCGTGGAATCATCTCCAGTTCCGTCCCATCCGGGAACTGACTGACCGGAGCCACTGGCATCTCCTTCCTGAAAAGGGATCGGGGCACACCTGGGTCTACATTGGACGTATCCACGGCATGGGCTGCCAGGAAGGCAATACTACTTTTTACGGAAAGGGAGGCATTCTGATTTCTGTCTGACTGCCCGTAAGGGACGCCGCCGCAATAGGACGCGCCACCACGGCCTCAAATTCCTCACCTGTGGCATCATCTGTCATCTTAGCCATGATAGGCTCTGTGCCCGTCGCAATTGTAAGGGTGCCGCCCTGAGCATCAACGCTTGTTTGGGACGCGTTCCGCGTCATGATGCCATAGAGAGGGGCTGTAATTTTTGTGCTTCCCGTGAGGGTCAGCTTGGCGTCCGTGCTCAGCTGGGCCCCTGTGCTATTTTCAGCGGAGATGACGTTGGTCCCTTTTGCGGATAGACTGGCTTCCATGCCATTCCATAGGTTGACAGCCGTCTGTTTCGCATCAATGATATTGTCGCCCTCTGCTTTAAGAATGACTTTCCCGGCAAGGTAAGATGTGATAGGGCTGCCTTCCGCCGTCACATCGATGCTGCTATAGCCACTCCCGCGGATGCCATAGGTAGCTCCGGTGACTTGGTTATTGCCACCAGCTGTGAGGGTGACGGTCCCAAAGGCCGGGCCGGCTTCTCCCCCACTTGCTATTGTCCCGACACTGATGCCGCTGCTGTAGGCATCGTTTGAATTGACAGAAATGAGATTGTCTTTTCCTGCCGAAAGCGTTACATCAGCACCGAGGAGGGTCTGGATGCCTGAAATACCGTAGGGGTTTTGATTCTGCAGAGCATTGCCTGCCGTGGCTGTGATTGTGTTGCTGCCATTTGTTGTAAGGGTAATCTGGGTGCGTTCATCCGTATTGATTCCACTGGGTGGCATATCCGGATTGGTTGGGTCATAAGGAAGTTCGCTTTCCCAAAAGCCATCAGAATCATCGCTCGCATCGGGAAAAAATCCTGTATCGTTATTGTCGCTGGGTCCACTCGCATAAAGGCCATGGTTGAATCCTTGCAGGGTAATCCCTTTTTCTCCTTCCAGAGTCACGTTTCCCCCTTCCGCGTAAAGGCCGGCTGCTTGGAGAGGGGTGAAAAACCAATTAGAATCATCGATGAGCTGAGTGTTGGTGGTGGAAGAAAGGGTCAGTTCCTGGGCTTTCATGGTGAGCGTCTTGCCGCTTGGCACATAAATCCCAGCCCGCGGACCCTTAACAGCAAAGCTTCCGTCCGCATTTGTAATGGTCACTTGCTCCGAGCTATCGTTATCCCATGTGTTCCCGCTCCCCATGGAAAGAGTCGATTCGCTGGAAGCATTTTCGAAGACTGTATCTTCCGCATAGGTCATTTCTGAATCAGATCCTATGGTAAGCACTTCAGCTGATGCTGCCGGTGATAACGATAGCACATAGAGCAGCACGCCTAGCGCACTTGCTGCAGATCGAAAAGAACCGCGATGTTTCATGTTACTTCCTCTCTTTTCTATTTAATAATGTGAATATTTGATGAAATCGTATATGCCGTTCATTATACCACAGATAAATGAAAAAATAATTTAAAAGATAATTATTATTGAATGTAAATAAAATAATGAGTATTTACCATAAAATGAGGATTAAAATGAAACATTGGGACGGATCCCTGTTAAACAATGGCACTTCGAATCACGGCTCCACGGACGCCAAGAGCCTCCAGAAGGGATGCCCTTGGATCGGGCCAGGAAAGGCCTCCCAAGACATAGATAGGCAGGGGGGAAGAGTGTATGAAGTTGGGGAGAGGCGTTAATCCGAGGGGAAGATTGTTGGGTTTGCAGGAGGTCGGAAAGAGGGGGCTTACAATCAAGTAGGAGGCTCCTGATTGAAGGGCTGTTTCAACTTCACTTAGAAAGTGTATGGAAATTCCCACGCCGTGGGGATAGGGCAGCTTCGTTTTGCCCTTTTCCAATAGGCATCCTGCTTCTTGAGGATGCATCTTTGACCATGCAGTCCAACTGCGTAAGGGCATATGAACTCCAGCAATTGCATCATCAAGGGCCAGATCCGGATGATTATGCGCAAGGAGCGGAAGCTTCCAGGCTTTGCAGAGATGAGCCGTTTCCTTAAATAGGTCCTCGTACGCCTCTTTTGATAGATCTTTTTCGCGAAGGATGAGGGCCGACGGGAATGGTGAAAGGTCAGGGATGCGTTTTTTTAGATAAGGAATCAAGGGCTCGGGATAAATCGTGCGGTCCGTCACAAGGACGTAGGGAAAGGACGCGTTCATAGGAAAATTGCGTCCGCCATGACGGGCTGCATCCCTTCTGATACAAGGTCGTTAAAGACGGCGTCTACGGAGCGGTGGTCGGCAATCTCAAACTGGTCGTCCCCTCTTCTTTTTGGTGGCTGTGGGCACCAATGCCCGTGCTCACGCCGGCGGAAATCTTTGTGGCCGCAATCTGCATGAGGTGATCCCTGACGCGGGGCACTTCACGCGTTGAGACCGTGAGGGCCGAACTCGGCATCAAGAGACGGTAGGCACAGCAAATCTGGAGGAGTTCCGCTTCGCCGACGCCCATGGGGTAAATGGTCGTATTGCCCTTGATGGGGCGCAGGCGAGGGCAGGAAAAGGCGATTTCCGCATGGGGATACTTGCGCTGAAGGAGGTAGCCATGAAGGCCTGTAGCAAAGGCGTCGCGGCGAAAGTCTGAAAGACCCAGGAGCGCGCCGAGACCAACGCCGCGCATGCCGCCTAAAAGGGCCCGTTCCTGCGTATAGAAGCGGTAGGGGAAGACCCGTTTATTGCCCGCAAGGTGCAGCTTGCCATAAAGGTCATGGTCGTAGGTTTCCTGGAAAACGGTCACAAAGTCGCAGCCGCATTGGTGCAGGTATTCATAGTCTTTTTGGTTCACGGGATAGATTTCAAGACCGACAACGCGGAAGTAGCGGCGTGCCATCTTGCACGCTTCTCCAATATAGGAAACGGGGGACATGTGGCTGCTTTCGCCTGTGAGCATGAGGATTTCCTCAAGACCTGTGGCGGCAATGGCCTTCATTTCTTCTTCCATCTGGGCAAGGTCAAGACGGGCCCGGTGAATCTTGTTGTGGCAGTTGAAGCCGCAGTAGATGCAGTAATTTTCGCAGTAGTTTGCTAGATATAGGGGCGTAAAAAGAGCAACACTATTGCCGAAATAGCGGTCCCTAACGGCTTTGGCCTTTTGCGCCATGGCTTCAAGGTAGGGCCTTGCCGCAGGCGAGAGGAGGGCTCCGAAATCATGGGGCGAAAGGACGTCCTTTCTAAGGGCCGCTTTGACGTCACTTGCCGAGTAGGTCTGCTCTTCAAATTCTTTCATGAGGCGCTCCACATCTTCCAGCATGGTGGATGGCAGCTGGTCCATGCCGGGCTCGTAGGTCATGGGGTCCTTGATAGAGGAGGCAAGGGTCTTTTTGGCTTCTTCCGTCACAATGGTGGGGTTGATCTTTTCTTCTGTCATGGTCATCGCCTCCTAGTCTTCGTCCCGCAAAAATCCCGTCAAGGGACTCGAGGGGTCGGCCCCTTTTTGAAGGACGCGGCCAAGCCCCGCAAGATAGGCTGTGCGGCCCGCTTCAATGGCAAGACGGAAGGCTTCTGCCATTTGGACGAGGTTTCCGCTTGTGGCAATGGCCGTATTGGCCATGATGGCTGTTACGCCCATTTCCATGGCGGCGCAGGCTTCGGACGGCTTTCCGATGCCGGCATCAACGATGATGGGAAGGTCAAATTTCATCAAGCAGGATGTAATCCATTCCTTATTGACAAGGCCTTTATTGGACCCAATGGGGGCGGCAAGGGGCATGATGCAGCTTGCGCCGGCATCTTTCATGGCGCGGGCCGCTGTAAGGTCCGGGAACATATAGGGCATGACGACAAAACCCTCCTTTGCAAGAGTCTCCGTGGCCTTGATGGTTTCTGCGTTGTCAGGAAGGAGGTAACGCGAATCCTTCATGATCTCGATCTTGATAAAGGGCGTATGGCAGATTTCTCGGGAAAGACGGGCGATGCGTACGGCTTCGTCAGCGTTTCGGGCACCTGATGTGTTGGGAAGGACTGTCACCGATTTGGAAATATAGTCCATGATGTTTGCCTTGCCGCCTGTATTGACGCGGCGCAGGGCAAGGGTCACCATTTCCGCACCGGCCCCTTTGATGGCCGCTTCGATAAGGGGCAGGGAAAATTTCCCCGACCCTAGAATAAAGCGGGACGAAAAGGTGTGTCCATCCAAGGTCCAAGTATCGTTTTCTTTCATGCTAAATTCCTCCGTATTCTTTTAAAAGGTGCGGCGCTTAATAGGCGCCGTTTTTTCCAAGCAGTAGCCACGTGACGACGTTTGCCATCATGGCACTGCAGATGGCAACGCGGGGCGCCATGAGTCCAGCACCGGGTTTAGGGGCCGAGACACTGTCGCCGCAAAGATAAAAATGGGGGCTCACTTCCCGCACTTTCATGAGTCCTGTTTTCCCAAAGCCCGCCATGCCGGAGCCGCTTACAAGATAAGCGTCCGGTTTTTGGCAGCGCACTTCACGGGCCAGCATGGCCTTTTGGTCCGCCTTATCAAAGGCTTCACAGATGATGGTCGCGTCCCCGACGCAGGATGCAAGGTTTTTCGGGGTGACGCGGGCCGTGACGGTTTCATAGGTAAGGAAAGGATTGATCTTCATGAGGAATCCTTTGAGGGCGTCCGTTTTTTTGACGCCCACGTGCTCCACAAAATAGGACTGGCGGTTGAGGTTTGTCCAGTCCACGTTATCAAAATCGACAAGGCGCAGATGGCCTACCCCGATGCGGGCAAGACTCACGGCGATATTGGAGCCAAGGCCACCGAGACCGCAGATGGTGACAAAGCCAGCGTCCAGTTTTTCCTGGACCTTTTTCCCATGGCGCTCGCAAAGGGCGCTATAAATGGCGCCTGCCACTGGATCCGATGTATTCCAAGGGGTGAGAACTGCCGTTTTTTCAGCCGCCGCCAACAAAGCTCACCACCTCCAGTCGCATGTCCTTTTTGAGCGCCATGGCGTCCCAATCTTCTTTTGGCACAAGTCTGCCGTCCACTTCTACGGCCGTGTAGATAGGTACGGCACCTAGGGCCTTCAAGGCGTCCGTAACAGTGGCGCCTTCTTTTAGGGTGCAGGCCTTGCCATTTACCATGATTTCCATTTCTTCCTTCCTCCTTTTTGCTGAAACGGCAAAAAAGGTCCACGAAAGTTTGGCACCCGAGGTGGTGCCCCCCTTCGTGAACCTTTTGGTTCAGTCTCAGCCTATGAATTTTTTCAAACAAAATAGCGGGGACCTTTTCGATCCCCGCCTGTCAATTGCGTCATCCCTACGTTGGCATTATCCAAATCAGGTTGTGGGTCGAAGTCGAACTTCCTCTCAGCAAAAAGCTCCCCAAATATTCTGTTTACCTTGTAAGCATAGTCCTTTTACATAACATTGTCAAGTCAGGCGCCCCTTTAGAAAGTCGAAATCTGGTGGCACAGGGCCTTCCCCACGCTTTCTGCCATCTTGTCAAGGGTCTTTACGCGCACCAGGTCCTTACCAAAGATTTTTTGGGCATCTTCCATGGAGCCTGCAATTTCGTCGTTGATGAGGCCCACGATGCGCACGCCGTCGCGGCGCAGGGACGCGGCTTCGGCCGCCGTGTCATCAACGGCCCGCTCGTCCCGGTATTCGTGCTGGCTAAGGGCTCCTTTGCCAGTATAAAGGGGATGGTCATCATTCGGAGACGCGTCCGTCAGCATGACAAGGATTTTTTTGGCATCTGTCAGGTCCCCCATGAGGACGCGGGCGCCGCGCAGGGCAAGACCGTCCCGGTTCCAGCCCGTGGCACAATAGCTAAAAACACTCGTGCTTTTTTCTTTTCTTCATAGCTTTGGTAGAGCGTCATGACTGTATAGCCTCGGAGGGTACAGAAGGAATAAATTTGGTAAGGAATGCCGCAGGCGCGCAGGGCCTCTGCAATGACGTAGGCCTGGGCTGCAATGACCCGCTGGTATTCGCCGCGCGACGCTGAGGCGTCGAGCATAATGTCAACCGTAAAGTTTGGGGTATAGACATCTTCCTGACCATAAAAGACCCTGTTGTCGTCCAAATAGAGTCCCCGCCAGATGAGCCCTGGCACAAGGTCTCCGCTTTTTGCTGGAATGGGCAGCTTCATGCGCGTCATCTGGAGCGCCGTGCGCAGCTGCCCCGTAAGACGGGTGATGCTCTTGCGATATTTTTCGTTATTTTCTTTGTAGTAGGTGATGTTGCGGGCGCGCTGTCTGCGGGCATTTAAAAGCCACTGGGAAGCATCTCCCGTTGCTCCTTTGCTCCCGAGGCGCCCCCGCGTAAAATGCAGGTGGGCGCCCCGATGGGGGCCGGTGCAGTATTGCCGTTCAATCGCAAGGACCTTATCGGCACTGTAAAGGGAGGCCCCAAAGCAGGTGACAATATAATCGTGGTTTTTTACGGCAGTTTGGCCGGTAATCAGGGCCATGAGGCCATTACGCTCCTTCTTGCCGTTTACGATTTCTTCCTCATCATGACGCACGACCTGGAAGTTCAGGATGGATTCATGCCGCGTCTTAAACTGCGGCACGAGAAAGTTCAAGATGGCGGCTACAGGGCTTGAGATGATGACCTTTTCCAAGCTTTCTCGAACAAGGAAGCGGGAAACAAAGTACTTTTTTGTCAGCTTGCGAAAATGGTCGCAAATTTCTTCTGCTGTCCATGACGGGTCAAACCGCAGCCCTTCATAAAGCCCCTTGGCCCAAGGATCCACAAGGCCGGTTTTTTCACCAAGAACTTCATGCCAGCGGGCCGCTTGCATTTCTTGGGCCACGCCATGACGGATGGAAAGGGGCCCGTTAAAATAGTTTTGGGCCTGCTGCCTGCGAAGATAGGCAAGGACAGGGCGCTGGGGGAGTTCCTTGACATAGGCGCAGCCTTCTAGCCCCAGCCACAAAAGGTCACTGAATAGATCGGCAAGGGCGGCGGTCTTCATCTCGTCAAAAAGTGCTTGCAGGACCTTCATGTCATAATATTTTCGAATAATGCCAATGACGGCATTGAGGTAGAGGTTCGGTTCGTGCGTGTCAGGG
>ENA-OQBV01001670-OQBV01001670.1-human-gut-metagenome-genome-assembly--contig:-NODE-1670-length-10548-cov-2.101046_pt1 | contig 10548 bp, 16 predicted proteins | sample MGYA00242750_ERZ504559 | MGnify/ENA primary metagenome ERZ504559 (study PRJEB26092, sample SAMD00036230) | human gut metagenome | host: Homo sapiens | study: EMG produced TPA metagenomics assembly of...
GTTATATAATGAAAGAGAAATACAAGGGAACATAAAGACTGCTATTTCGTACAATGCCTAGTAGTGGGAAATGTATAAAAGTTGTTAGGACATTCAATGGGCAGACTGAAAGGTCTACTTTTTTATTATCTAATATTTAAGTTTTATCTCTTTTGTTTTAACTAAACGCGGGCCCTTTGTTGGATCATAAAAATACCAGATGTTAAACTTCCGTTCTGAGCTTAATGTATCGTACATTAATTTATCCCATCCAAGATGCTTCGCTATTAATAGAGAAAGGGCTAGCTTCCTCTCCGAGGATATATCTTTTTGATAACTACTTAAAACAGCCCCCAACAACAAATCACATAATTGCACACCATGACAATATTTAGAATTAACCTCATTTAATTTCAAAATTGCATTGGGAATAGATGTTCTTTGTCGAATGATATTGTTAGCAATAATATGCATAGCCTCATCTGCTTTATGATAACTAAATGGTAATTCATCAACGGATAAAATAAATCGATTATCTCTATTTCTACGTAGAGAATTTTCAATTTTATTACAAATTAGCTCATTAAAATGCTTTTGTTTTGCTGTCTCATAATTCCCATTGTGAAAGGATTTATTAACAATAGACAATTGAACAACAATACAATTAAAAAAGAGATAATCAGACTGAAAAAAGAATTTAACAAGTTCATTATAAAAATCAGCATAACGTTTAGAATTAGCACTCTGCCACTTTATTTCATCCGTGCAAGAGTGTTTTTTTCGAATTCTCTCAATTTCTTTTTCAAAACGCTCAATATTATTCTCTTTAATCCATAATGCACCAAAGGCATAAAATGGCTTTCCACTTATACCTGATTCATCACAAAATAGGTGCCATATGCTCATTATAAATATCCTGTAATTCTGAAATTATTTTTTGTAAAGTACGCAAATATTGCCATTTATATTCATCAGTAACACAAGGTTGGAAAATCAGTTTATCGTCATCTTTGACATAGAGCTGTTGCAACATTGATAAAGTAGAATGTGTATACTTAGAATATAACATAACAGCTGAAAGCATATTTCCTCCTTATAGTAATCTTAATTAACTATATCCCTCTCGCTTTTAAATAATTCTCCACTGTATCCACAATCGCTTGTGTTTGCGGATCGATTTCAATATTTACTAAATCGCCAATTTGACGTTTACCGATCAGGGTTCTATGTAAGGTTTCAGGAATTAAATTCACGCAGAATTCATCGTCTTTTACTTCACCGATAGTAAGACTGATGCCGTCAATGGCAATAAATCCTTTTGTTAGGATATATTTCATCACGTCTTTAGTAGGTAATTTAAACCAAACCTGACGATTATTCTCGCTTTCAATAATTTGTGAAACACTTGCGGTACAATAAACGTGGCCCGATAAAATATGCCCACCAATTTCAGCGCCCATTTGCATTGCACGTTCAATATTGACAAAATCCCCTGCTTTTAAGCTGCCGAGATTGGTGATGCGCAAGGTTTCCTGCATTAAGTCAAAGCTCACAAGATCACCATGAATTTCAGTCACCGTTAAGCACACGCCATTATTTGCCACTGATGCACCAATTTCTAAGCCTTTTCGCATTTCAGCTGGTAATTTTACGATCTGTATTCTAAAATTATCGCTATCTTTAATTGCATGAATTTGGGCGATACCCTGTACAATACCTGTAAACATTATTATTCCTTCATTAAAAATTTTTCCAATATTATAGCAAAATTTATGAATTCTCGTCTTTTTTCTCAATACCGTATTGATATTAAAAACTTATCCGAATTGCGACACCTATCGGGCTTGCCCAGTTAGCTCAAACTGGCATGGGCACCGTGGATGTGATTATGGCGGGGCGTGTGAGCTCGGCTGATGTAGGCGGTGTTGGTATTGGTGCCTCTATTTGGCTACCTTTGGTACTTTTCGGGCAAGGATTATTACTCGCCTTGCCTCCAACAATTTCCTATTTAAATGGTTCAGGGCAGCGCCATCGTATTGCTCACCAAGTGAGACAAGGTCTTTGGATTTCATTTTTAGTGATGATTCCCCTTGCCCTTATCATCTATCATAATGATTTCATATTACAGTTCATGAATATGGATGCCCACATGGCTGATGTGACGATGAACTATTTGCGTGCGATGGTGTGGGGCTTGCCTGCCTATTTATTGCTGATTAATTTCCGCTGTTTGAATGATGGCATTGCCAAAACAAAACCCGCCATGGTAATAACCTTCATGGGGTTAATGCTGAACATTCCGCTGAATTATATGTTTATTTACGGCAAATTTGGTGCGCCTGCATTGGGCGGTGTCGGTTGTGGTGTGGCAACAGCTATTGTCAACTGGGCAATGGCAATCTTAATGATTACCTACTCTGCCAAAAACTATAATGAACGTAGTTTGAAAGTCTTTGAAAAGATTATTGAAAAACCAGACATCAAAACTCTGAAAAAATTGACCGCACTTGGCTTGCCGATCGCGATTGCGCTGTGCAGTGAAGTCTCACTATTTGCGTTAAGTAGTTTATTACTTTCCCCATTAGGTGCAGATGTGGTCGCCAGCCACCAAATTGCCTTAAACACTAGTGCTGTAGCCTTTATGTTCCCAATGTCTATTGCCATGGCTGCCACCATTTTAGTGGCGCAAGAACTGGGTAATCATGCACCACAAAAAGCCAAAATCATGGCTCACGCCGCTATTATTCTTGGCTTGATTGCGGCAAGTGTATTGGCGTTGGTGATTTGGGTATTTAGTGCAGAAATCGCTGCATTAATTGTAGGCGATAATGCTACCGTTATTGCCCTTTCAGGCAGCTTATTAGCGATGGCAGCGATTTATCAATTTTCAGATTCAGTGCAAGTCGTCGTGAGCGGTATTTTACGTGGCTATAAAGACACTAAAATTATTCTCTACATCACATTACTTGCCTATTGGGGCGTAGGTATCCCTGTTGGTTATATTCTTTCCCGCACGGATTGGATTGTTCCAAGCATCGGTGCAAAAGGCTTCTGGGTTGCGTTTATCATTGCATTAACCATTGCCGCAGCTTTACTCTTTATGCGGATGCGAAAAATCCAATCACAACCTGATGAAACCATTATTCAACAGTTAGAAAGATTGAAGTAGTTAAAGTAAAAAGTGCGGTCGAATTTGACCGCACTTTTATTCTTGAATTTAACGTTAGACGCTTTTTAAACTGCATCCTATGTATATAAGTTACCCTCATCTTCATATCGTTTATATACACACAGATAATTATCAAAAGATAATGATATAGGGTAATCGACTCTTATTAAATTCTCATCAATATTATAATTTTCATTGAAGTTAGAAATAATACTTGTACCAATTTCATATATCTCCTCATTCCAATAATCGGAGATTGGACCGTCAATCACAACACAAATACTGATACAATTTTTATCTATTTTCACATAAACGCCTCGAACTTCTTTTGTTATTTTTCCAAGTAAAGCATTCTGTGTAACAATTCTTAATCTTATAATTTCATTATTCATTGAAACCCTATACCTTTTTATCTCCCTAAAAATTAACGCTCATCAGGAAATTTATGCCATCAAAAGGTAAAAAGTGCGGTCGAATTTGACCGCACTTTTGTCTTTTACATCACCACCACATCAAACTGTTCTTGGTTGTAGTACTGCTCGGTTTTAACTTGAACTTGTTTGCTAATGAACATTTCGATCTCTGGCAATAAACCGTGCGATTCTTCTTTGATTAAGTAATCCGCCACGGCTGGAGAGGCATAAACCACAAATTGTTCGCTTGAGAATAAGTGGTTAACGCGAATAATCTCACGCATAATTTCATAACATACCGTTTCGACGGTTTTCACGCGTCCACGACCTTGACAAGCTGGGCATTCATCACATAAAACGTGTTCTAAACTTTCACGAGTACGTTTACGAGTCATTTCCACTAAGCCAAGTTGAGTAAAACCATTCACATTCGTTTTTACGCGATCTTTCGATAGCGCTTCTTCCAAGGATTCAATTACACGATTACGATGCTCATCGGTTTGCATATCAATAAAATCAATAATGATAATTCCGCCTAAATTACGCAGTTGTAGCTGCTGCGCAATGGCTTTAGTGGCCTCAATATTGGTGTTAAAAATCGTTTCATCTAAATTTCGATGACCAACGAAAGCCCCCGTATTAATATCAATGGTCGTCATGGCTTCGGTCTGCTCAATAATGAGATAGCCACCTGATTTTAAATTCACGCGTTTTTCAAGTGCATTTTGAATACCACGTTCTACACCATAAATATCAAAAATCGGCTGACTGCCCGTATAAAGCATTAATTTTTCACTTAATTCCGGCATAAATTCATCGGTAAATTCTTTAACCTCGTTAAAACAAAGTTTGGAATCGATATGAATTTTCTCTAAATTGGCGCCGATAAAATCACGCAAAATACGTTGCGGCAATGCGGGTTCACCATAAATTTTAGAACGGGTTGGATATTTGCCTTTACGCTCAAGCACTTTACGCCATAAACGTTTTAAAAATTCCGCATCTTGGCGTAACTCTTCTTCTGTTGCGCCTTCGGTAGCAGTACGAATAATAAAGCCGCCTAACTCATCACAAAAAGGCTCAACTAACGCTTTTAATCTTGCGCGCTCTTCTTCGCTTTCAATACGTTGCGACACACCAACATGGCTATTTTCCGGCATAAAGACGAGATAACGAGAAGGCAATGTAATATCGGTAGTTAATCTTGCACCTTTTGTGCCCAAAGGATCTTTCACCACTTGTACCACGATATCCTGCCCCTCGCGTACGAGTTCAGAAATGCTTTTTGCACGGAATTGTTTTTGTTCGTTTACATCCACACATTCGGTATGTGAAACAATATCGGAAGCATGCAAAAATGCTGCCTTTTTCTAAACCGATATCCACAAATGCAGACTGCATCCCTGGTAAAACACGGGTTACTCGCCCTTTATAAATATTCCCCACGATGCCACGTTTGGCTTGACGTTCAATATGAACCTCTTTTAAAACACCCGTTTCCACCAACGCAACGCGGGTTTCATTGGGCGTAACATTCATTAATAATTCAACAGAATCCATTTTTTCGACCTTAGTTTTAATGATATTAGTCTATCGAAAAGGAAAATAGAATAATAGTCCTAAATAAGGTAAAATGTGACCTTTCTCAAATTTTCACGACTTATTTTGGGGTATTTAATGTTTGGTTTAGACCCAACACTTATTACTTTTAGTATTTATATTTTCAGCATGATTTTAATCGGTGTCCTTGCCTATTATTATACAAACAACTTATCCGATTATATTTTAGGCGGACGTAAACTCGGAAGTTTTGTGACAGCCATGTCTGCTGGTGCATCTGATATGTCCGGCTGGTTATTAATGGGCTTGCCGGGTGCGGTGTATGTGTCTGGCCTGGTAGAAGGCTGGATCGCGATTGGTTTAATCCTCGGGGCTTATTTTAACTGGTTACTCGTAGCTGGTCGTTTACGGATCTATACCGAATTTAACAACAATGCACTCACATTACCGGAATATTTCCACCATCGCTTTGGCACATCACATAATCTCTTAAAAATTGTGTCTGCAACAATCATCCTAGTATTCTTCACCATTTATTGTGGTTCTGGTGTGGTTGCAGGGGCGAAATTATTCCAAAACCTATTCTCAGTCGACTACTCCACAGCTATTTGGTACGGCGCATTAGCGACTATCGTCTATACCTTTATCGGTGGATTTTTAGCCGTAAGCTGGACGGATACCATTCAAGCCACATTGATGATTTTGCACTAATTTTAACGCCTCTCTTTATCTTTTTAAGTTTGGGTGATGCATCACAATTTACTGGAGTGCTACATCAAGCAGAAATCGCAGCAAATAAAGACTTTACTGATTTATTTAGTTCTACTACACCATTAGGTTTATTAAGTTTAGCGGCCTGGGGCTAGGTTATTTTGGTCAACCGCATATCCTTGCGCGTTTTATGGCGGCTTACTCGGTGAAATCTCTTATTAAAGCACGCCGCATCAGTATGACATGGATGGTGATTTGCCTCGCGGGTGCGATTGGTATTGGCTTCTTCGGTATTCCTTATTTCTTTGCTAACCCTAATGTGGCTGGTGTGGTAAATAATGAACCAGAACAAGTCTTTATTGAAACTGGCTAAATTGCTCTTTAATCCATGGATTGCCGGTATTCTACTCTCTGCGATTTTAGCGGCAGTAATGAGTACACTTTCCGCTCAATTATTAATTTCTTCAAGCTCTATTACTGAAGATTTTTATAAAGGTTTTATTCGTCCAAAGCTTCTGAAAAAGAATTAGTTTGGCTAGGTCGTGCAATGGTTTTAGTTATCGCGGGTATCGCCATTTGGATTGCACAGGATGAAAACAGCAAAGTATTAAAACTCGTTGAATTTGCCTGGGCTGGCTTTGGTTCTGCATTTGGTCCTGTCGTGCTTTTCTCCTTATTCTGGAAACGTATGACTTCATCAGCGGCGATGGCTGGCATGGTTGTCGGCGCAGTGGTTGTCTTTGCTTGGAAATCGGTGATTCCTGAAACCAGTGAATGGTTTAATGTCTATGAAATGATCCCAGGATTCATCCTTGCTAGCCTGGCGATTATTGTGGTTTCTCTCCTTTCTGCAGAACCTGAAAATGAAGTTAAAGAAACCTTTGAAAAAGCAGAAAGAGCCTATAAGGAAGCAAAATAATGATTGATTTTCGTCCTTTTTATCAACAAATTGCCACCACAAATTTATCTGCTTGGCTAGAAACATTGCCTTTGCAGTTAAAAGAATGGGAAAAACAAACCCATGGTGATTATGCAAAATGGTCAAAAATCGTGGACTTTCTCCCTGATTTGCAGGCAGATACTATCGATTTAAAAAATGCGGTGAAATCTGACCGCACTTCCCCACTTTCAGAGGGCGAAAAACAACGCATTATCCATCATTTGAAGCAATTGATGCCGTGGCGAAAAGGACCTTATCATTTATTTGATATTCATGTAGATTGCGAATGGCGTTCTGATTTCAAATGGGATCGTGTTTTGCCTCATCTTGCACCATTAAAAGATCGTACCATTTTAGATGTGGGCTGCGGTAGCGGCTACCATATGTGGCGAATGGTTGGTGAAGGCGCAAAAATGGTCGTTGGTATTGATCCAACCGAACTTTTCCTTTGCCAATTTGAAGCCGTTCGAAAATTATTAAATAACGATCGCCGAGCTAATTTAATCCCACTAGGTATTGAAGAAATGCAACCACTTGCAGCATTTGATACGGTATTCTCAATGGGTGTGCTCTATCACCGTAAATCACCGCTTGATCATCTCACTCAACTAAAAAATCAATTAGTAAAAGGTGGCGAGCTCGTCTTAGAAACCTTAGTAGTTGATGGCGATGTCAATACGGTATTAAGTACCTTCAGATCGCTATGCAAAAATGAAGAACGTGTATTTTATTCCTTCTGTTGCTGCACTCATTAATTGGTTGGAAAAAGTCGGCTTTACTAATGTGCGTTGTGTAGATGTCGCCACCACAACATTAGAAGAACAACGTAAAACTGATTGGTTAGAAAATGAAAGTTTGATTGATTTCTTAGATCCAAATAATCACAGTAAAACTATCGAAGGCTATCAAGCACCAACTCGTGCAGTGATTTTAGCCAATAAATAATTGCTTAAATAAAAGAGCGGTCAAAAAATTCAATGTTTTTTTGACCGCTCTTTGCTTTTCTATTTTAATTATTTTAATGCAATATGCACCGTAATCTCTTCTCGATCGTGATACAAATGCTTAGCCTGAATATCAAATTCCAGTTCTTTTTCTGCCAACATCACTGCAAGATTTTCTAGGCACAACATCACTTCTTGATAACGTTTTTTCATTGGCAATTTCAAGTTGAAAATGGTTTCTCGGCACCAGCCGTTAATCAGCCATTTTCCGATTAAATTGGCTATGCGGCTTGGTTGTTCCACCATATCACACACAAGCCAATCAATATGCTTGCGTTTTGGTGGTTGGAATTTAAATCCGTCTTCTGGGCAATGTTCTATTCTACCGGTATCATGCAAACTGGCCGCCATTTTGCCGTGATCGACCGCATACACAAATAAACCACGTTTCACTAATTGATAGGTCCAGCCGCCAGGGCAAGCTCCAAGATCAACGCCAACCATATTTTCATTTAAGCGTTTACTTTCTTCATTTCGAGGAATAAAGGTTAAAATCGCTTCTTCCAATTTTAAAGTTGAACGGCTTGGCGCATCCGCTGGGAATTTCAAACGTGGTATCCCCATAAAATGGGTAGAGTTATTGCCAAGATAAGAATACCCTACATAGCAGCAATTCGGCTGAGTGAAAAAACAATGTAAAATCTGACCGCGCTTTGCATTCGGCTTACCTTGTAACCAACCTTGTTTTTTCAACGCTTGACGTAACGGCACGGTGAATTTTCGGCAAAATGTCGAAAGCTCTTTGGCTTCATTGGTATCTGCTGTTTCGACAAATAACTCTACCGCTTGCTTAAGATTAATGTCTTCTGCAATATGTTTATATTGAGCAAGAATTGGCGAGATACGATCTTGAGGATCGAGATTCTCTAAGAGATCTGACACAACGATCAATTTGACGCGCAAAAATCAAGCGATTAAAAGGGCATTTCTCGCGCTAAAACGATCCGCACACCGGTTGATAACATCAAAAATGACATAGCCGCTGATTTTCTTCTACGCGAGCAAAACCAAATACACCACGCTCAGAAGCTCGGTCGGTAATTTCTGCAGCGACTTCTTTTTCAAAGCCAATTCGACAATATAAAGCTAATTTATTCATGTTTTCCTAATTTAATTGAATCTTTAATCCATGTTCTAAAGGCTTGAATTTGTTCATCATCTAAACGATCTAAATGATTGACCACATAGAATGATTTTGGATCCCGCAATTCGGTTGGTAACACAATTTGCAAATGACCGTTTTCAATTTCTTGCTGAGCCAAAATACGATTTGCTAGCGCAATACCCTGCCCATGAACGGCTGCTTGCAATGCCATAAAGGTGTGGCTAAATAACGGACCTTGCTGAATATTCAAATCATCTAATTTGAGATAATCCGCCATCGCTTGCCAGTTATCTCGGGTATGCGTATGAATCAGCGTATGCTTTTTCAAATCATTAGGACAACTTACTGGTATTTTCTCAAGCAATGAAGGCGCGGCTAAAATCACGAGATTTTCTTCGCCTAAACGATCGACCTGTAAATTTTTCCCAATCACCTTTTCCATAATAAATGGCAATATCAATTTCTTTATTCAATAAACCTTCATCTTGATCGACGCCCTTCAAGCGTACCTCAATTTCAGGGTGTTGCTTATTAAAATCACTCAAATGAGGCACAAGCCATTGAATACCAAAGGTTTGTGGTACGCTAATTGCCAAATGTGGTTCAGCTTTAAGCGTTAATAAACGTTCGGTTGCTTCATTTAATTTTCGTAATATTTTATTGATATCAACAAAGTAGGCTTTCCCAAATTCCGTCAATTCGAGTGAACGATTTTTTCGAATAAAAAGCTCAACACCTAAAAAATCTTCATAATAATTTTTTTGATGGCTCACTGCGGCTTGTGTCACAAAAAGTTCATCTGCCGCTTTTGTGAAGCTTAAATGTCGTGCAGCAGACTCGAAAGACTTTAATGAATTCAAGGGAGGCAAACGTTTATACATAATTCTTCCCAACAGCTAAATTTTTAGTTTATAATAATAAAAGTTCAATTCGGATTAGTTTTTTTTATGCGTCAAATAAAAAAAACATCATTTGTCCTTCCATCACCTTCTACCTACAATACACCCATACTTAATGATTGGTAATTCCTTACAAGTTAATGAGTTTCAGACTTAAGTATGATGTTGTGTTTGCATATAGTTCGGTTCTCCGAGCTGGAGTAACAATTAAGTTACTCATTTACTTCCTATATATATTAAACCATTCTGGTTAAGCGCTGCTCGTTTCGAGCGGCGTTTTTTTATTCTTAGCATTCTAACATAAGCAAAATTTTTATTTCCTGACCAACTTCACAAATTTGAAAATCCAATAAAAATTTTGAGAAATCACAATATTTTTGTGTTTAAAGGTTTTCATAGTTATCGTAATGGTGTAGATTAACTGCATTTCCATTCATAAAATTTATTTATACAAATTAAGGAAGCAAAATGAAAGACTTAGACTGGAACAATCTTGGATTTAGTTATATCAAAACAGATTACCGATTCATCGCACATTGGAAAGATGGTAAATGGGATGAAGGTAAACTCACCACCGATAATATCGCTACATATCCAACGAAGGTTCAACTGCATTCACTACGGTCAACAATGCTTTGAAGGCTTAAAAGCCTATCGTTGTAAAGACGGTTTCAATCAACTTATTCCGTCCTGATCAAATGCAAAACGCATGCAACACACCTCTGATCGCTTATTAATGCCACAAGTGCCAACAGAATTATTTATCCG
>ENA-OQBV01001672-OQBV01001672.1-human-gut-metagenome-genome-assembly--contig:-NODE-1672-length-10539-cov-2.126104_pt1 | contig 10539 bp, 12 predicted proteins | sample MGYA00242750_ERZ504559 | MGnify/ENA primary metagenome ERZ504559 (study PRJEB26092, sample SAMD00036230) | human gut metagenome | host: Homo sapiens | study: EMG produced TPA metagenomics assembly of...
CGTTCTTTCAGCCGAGAACCGTGAAGTTCGCATAATCCGTGCGGGTACAATTATTATTAACTTACTTATTTACCAGTCCAGTGAGCAGGGTCTTTTCTCCAGGCCTGCAGAACAGGAATGTCTTCTTGAGGAGGTTGAAATGGCTGACAGAGGCAATGCTCGGCAGCGCTTCCCCGCGAAACCCCAGGGTCTTTAAGGTAAGTAGGTCCTCAGCCCTTACAATCTTGCTTGTTGCGTGGCGCAGTACGGCAAGACGGGCATTTTCCTCGTCCATACCGGACCCGTTGTCCTTGACGCGGATATATTCCGTTCCCCCCTCATAAATCGTGACATCCACATGGGTGGCACCGGCATCAAGGGCGTTTTCCACCAATTCCTTGACAACGGACATTGGCTTTTCAACAACTTCACCAGCAGCAATCTGGTTGGATGTATTTTGGTCCAGGAGCTGGACTTTTGCTTTCACGAAAGATTTCCTCCTTCCCGTTTGGCTTCTTCCGCCAGTTGATAGAGGGTATTCATGGCCTCAAGGGGGGTCATGGTCATGACATCAAGTCCCATGAGGGTATCCCGGATGGTATCGCCAAAAAGGCTTCCCTGCGTCTCATCCGTCGCCGCTTCCTTGGAAATCTCGACATGATGCGTGCCCTTATGGGAAAGCGGTGCCTCGGCGGCATATTCCTCCAAAAGCTCATCCGCCCGGTCCAGGACCTTTTTGGGCAGACCTGCAAGTTTAGCGACGTGGATTCCATAGCTGCGATCCGTTCCGCCAGGCACAATGCGCCGCAAAAAGACCACATCGTTGCCTTTTTCCTTCACGGCGATGGAATAGTTCTTGATGCCATCAAAAAGATCTTCCAATTCAATCAGTTCATGATAATGAGTTGCAAATAGGGTCTTGGCCTTGATTTTTTCGTTGATATATTCCACCACGGCACGGGCAATGCTCATCCCGTCATAGGTGCTTGTTCCGCGCCCGACCTCATCAAGGATGATGAGACTGCGGCTCGTGGCATTTTTAAGGATATTTGCCACTTCATTCATTTCCACCATGAAGGTGCTTTGCCCCGTGGCAAGGTCATCACTGGCGCCGACACGGGTAAAGATGCGGTCCACGGGGGTGATAACAGCTTCCCGGCAGGGCAGGAAGCTGCCCATTTGGGTCATGAGGACCAGCAGTGCCACCTGACGCATATAGGTCGATTTCCCGGCCATATTAGGGCCCGTCAGGATGATGAGGCGTTCATTCGTCCCATTTAAATGGACATCGTTGGGGACAAAAAGCTCCCGTTCGAGGAGTTTTTCCACGACAGGATGGCGCCCATCCTTGATGATGATTTCACCTTTGTCGCTGAGGCGCGGGCAGACATAATTTCCCTTGAAGGCAGCCATGGCAAGAGAATAGATGGCATCAAGCTCACCAATGGCACGGGCCGTATCCTGGATTGTAACAAGCTCATCACGGACACAGTCACGGATTTCATTGAAGAGATAATATTCAAGCTGCTGGATCTTTTCCTTGGCACTGAGAATCTTATTTTCAAAGGCCTTCAGTTCCGGAACAATATAACGTTCCCCATTGACCAAGGTCTGCTTGCGGATAAAGCTATCCGGCACTTGGGAAACCTGCCCTTTGGACACTTCAATATAATAGCCAAAGACTTTGTTGAATCCGACCTTTAGGTTCTTGATTCCCGTTTCTTCCTTGATGCGCAGCTCAAAATCCTGCATCCAGGCATTGTTATTTTCCGCAATATCATGGAGCTCATCCAGTTCGGCATTATACCCCTTACGAATCATCCCTCCTTCCCGGACCGTAAAGGGCGGGTCATCGACAATGCCACGGCGCAGTTCATCAAGGACGGTTTCATGACTGTCAATGCGGGAGGAAAGCTTTGCCAGGAGCCCATCCCGATAGGGGGCAAGCAGGCGCTTAAGGTCCGGTACGGCCAGAAGGGCAGTGCGCAGGGAGGCCATATCCCGAGCATTGGCAGACCCCACTTCGATTCGGGAAAGGATGCGCTCAAGGTCTGTGATTTTTTTAAGGGCTTCACCGAGCTCTGTCCGCAGCCGGGAATCACCTACAAGCGTGCCTACAGCCTGCTGCCGACTTGTAATGCGGGCCGCATCATAAAGGGGGGATTCAATCCACTGCCGCATGAGGCGGGCTCCCATGGCGGTCGCGGTGTAATCAAGGATATCAAGGAGGGTGCCTTTTTTCGTACCGGCCTTCATATTCCGGACCAGTTCCAGATTGCGGATAGCCGTTGCGTCAAGGACCATGGTCCGGTCTGTCGTAATTTCCGTGAGGCGATTCAGCTGTGCCAAATCGCTTTTTACATTGATATGGATATATTGAAGCATGAGTTCAATCGTATCCCGTACAAGCGGTTCGGTATACGCTTTCCCTTCCGTCCCAAAATGACGGGCAAAAGCATCGATTCCCCCATCTTTTTGGAAGCGGTTGACCATGCATTGGGGCAGTTTCTGTGAAAGTTCCTGCAGAAACCGTTCCGGCAGCTGTTCATCCGGGGCAAGGACTAGCTCCGCCGGCTGCATGCGGTAGATCTGATCCATCAGAAGATCTTCCCAATAAGGGCCGGATGCTTCGTACCAACTGGCCTCCCCTGTGGATACATCGGCAAGGCCAAGGACGGCCCGCCCGTCACCTATAGAAACAGCTGCAAGATATTGATTGTGCTCGTCATCAAGGACGGCATCGGAAAGAACCGTTCCTGGCGTCAAGATTTTTGTGACTTCCCGTTTGACGATTCCGACGGCTTTCTTGGGATCTTCCATCTGGTCGCAAATGGCAATGCGATATCCCTTCTTGATGAGTTTGGCCAAGTAGCCATCTACTGAATGAAAAGGTACACCGCACATGGGGATGGGATGTTTTGTATTGCCTGCGCGCTGGGTCAGCGTCAGATTGAGTTCCCTTGAAGCGGTAATGGCATCCCCAAAAAAGAGTTCATAAAAGTCACCGAGACGATAGAAAAGAAGCTTATCCTCATGCTGCTTCTTGATTTCCATATATTGCTGCACCATGGGGGTATACCCTTCACCAGTCTGCGTCATGGTTATGCCTCTTCCTTTCCTCTGATGAGCCACGTCTGGGCCCTTTCCATCTTTACATTGACAAGGTCACCCGGGGCATGGCCCCTTATCTTTGGCCACAGGACCAGATCATTTCCGTCCGTCCGTCCGCTCAGCATGGCCGGATTGCTCTTGCTGGGTCCTTCAACCATAACGGCAAGGGTTCGCCCCACCAGGCGCTTGTTGCGTTTAAGGCAGATCTCGTTCTGCAGTGCCATGAGACGATCCAGCCGTTCGTGTTTCACAGCGTCCGGGACCTGCGCCCCAAAACCAGCTGCCGGCGTTCCTTTGCGCGGGGAATAGATAAAGGTAAAGGCATCATCATATTCAACGGTACGAAGAAGGTCCAAGGTTTCTTCAAAATCTTTTTCCGTCTCGCCCGGAAATCCTACAATGAGGTCTGTCGTGATGACAGCGTCAGGCACACAGCGGCGGATAGTTTCTACAAGCTTTAAGTAGCGCTCCCGGTCATAGCCACGGTTCATGGCTTTCATGATGCGGCTGCTGCCGGACTGGACAGGAATATGGAAGTTCTTGCAAATATGCTGACTTTCGGCAATCGTCCTCACAACGGCCTCGCTCATGTCACGGGGATGGCTCGTCATATAGCGGATTCGCTCTACACCGGGGATAGCATCGACAAGCTCCAGAAGCTTGCTGAAGCCTTCCTCTTCGCCTCGATCCTTGCCATACGAATTGACATTCTGCCCCAAAAGGGTGAACTCCTTATAACCCAAGGCCACGGCCTTTTCAATCTCATGGCAGATGGCCTCGGCACTGCGGCTTCGTTCCCGGCCCCGCACATAGGGCACGATGCAGTAGGTGCAGAAATTATTACAGCCATACATGATAGGAACCCAAGCGGCAAAGCTGCTCTTGCGAACAAAGGACCCCTCAAATTCCTGAGGCATGATAGCAAGGTCATCATAGACGCTTTCAGCGCGGCCATGACCAGCAAAGTGATTTTGCAGGATGGAACTGAAATTGTTTACATGAGCCGTTCCCAAGACAAGGTCCACTTGAGGATATTTTTTTTGGAGGTCCTTGCCCCATTCCTGGGCCATGCAGCCGGCTACACATAGGACCATATCCGGGTTTTCACGCTTCAGGCGCTTCATTTCCCCAAATCTTTCCCAGAATCTTTTTTTCCGCGTTTTCACGAACGCAGCATGTATTGATAACAACGACATCGGCATGTTCATAGTCCGCACTGGCCTCATAGCCCAAATCAAGGAGCTGACCGGCATAGTGCTCGCTGTCGCTTTCGTTCATCTGGCATCCATAATTAATGATGGCGTAAGTCTTTTTCATGTTCTTCTCCTTTGTCAGTCTAACAATATATTATACTGTAAAATCGAAGAATTTTGTAGGGACCTTTGACAGAGAGATGACAGATCCCGCAGCCAATCATCTTCCTGACCGAAATAAAATAATAGTTGCCAATGCTCCGCCAATCAGAAGCCCCTTTCGGGGCGGCAATTCCCCTTCCTCTCTAGGTGACAGGGCACGGTCTTTTCCAAGGATCGATCATGTGCCCCCTTTTTAGATGCCGATCCTTTTCAGGAATATTTTTCCCTCATTAAATCCGTTTTTACTATAGGAATCTTTTTTTCTCCCTCTTTTAACTTTTTTTATTACATTTTTCTGATCAATTTTCCGATTTATATGATTTATTTCTTTTTATGTTTTTCTTATAGATACTTTTATTTGTTCTCATTTGTTTTGAAAATTTTCTGAATTATGTTATACTAAAAATCGTGATTTTTGTTACATTTATTTTATTTTGTTCCTTTTTCTCCCCGTTGACAGTAAAATCACGTATCTTCTTTACAGAAAGGAAGTCTGTTATGTTTTCCATTGCCTTGTTCGATTCCGTACGAGCAAATCTCAATGAAACGAGCGATCAGCTCAATTCCCTCTCCGCCCTGCCAGAAATCATGCATCTGTATCGTTACTCCAAATTTTCCAGTCTCCTTACCAGTCTCTCCCGTCAAGGAAAATTCCAGCTCATCATTCTCCAGAGCCTTTCCACGCCCTTTCCCGATCTGTCCCTTGCGCGGCGCATCCGGCAGTACGATCGGCGGGTTCCCATTATCATCGTGACGGACAATGAATCCTTATGTCTTGAGGGGTACGACGTCCCCATCTTCCAGTTCTATACCAAGGCCATGACGGTACAGCAAATGCGCATGGTTCTTGAGTCCCTCATGGATCATGCCCCCGATATGGGCAACCGGTTCTTTATCTTTTCATCGGACCAAAGTATGTATCAGGTTCGGCTTTCCGATATTACCTTTTTTTGAAGCCAACCGCTCCTCCCTTTTTTATCCACACTACGCAAAAAAAGCTACGCCTGCCGGGATACACTCAAGAACCTACAGACGCGGCTTCGGCGATTTCCCTTCGAACGGATCCATAAAAGCTTCATCGTAAACACAAAGTTCATCAGCTGCCTGCAGTCCGACTCCCTGATCCTCCAAGATGGCACGGTTCTGCCTGTAAGCAAGCATAAAATGGCGCCCATGCGGCACTACCTGAAGCTTCTCATGGAGTCGTCCCTGCTCTAGGGCTTTCACTCGATGTCGCGGATCTGGGAAACAGGGATTGGTGCCTTGTCTTCAAGGTAAAACGCCTGCCTTGATAAATCAATGCGATAGAGGCGGCCTGACACCGTTCGGCAGACGCCGCCGCTCTTGCGCCCGTCCGGTTCAAAATAATGAAGGGTCACATAAGGGCGCTCCCCTATCCGGTCCATGAGAAAACGGGTCTTTTGGTCGAGCTGTTCCCGCTGCGCTTCGTCAAGCTCTGCGGCTTGATCCGTGTAATGGGCCCGTTCCATGATGGTTTCTGTAAAGCCCGTCAGCGCGTCAAAAGGCGCAAACTGGGCCGCGCGCTGGAGCCGGGGCATACGGGGCCGAGGGATTCCAAATGGATAGGGATGATCCAAGATTGCAGCATAAGGATCAGGCATGATGACCTCCAATCTGACCATGACGGGTAATGGTCATGGCTTCTTTGCATAAGTTGCGCCCCTTGACAAGGGCATTGCGGCCAAATCGGCGATGGACCTCAAGGGCCGCTTCCTGAAGCCGTGCTTCCCGTGGATCTCCATCAAGAAGGGATGTTTGCTCGGCAAAAAGGAACCCTTGCCGAACAGGGTGCCTGAATGTCCTGGGAGCGCACATGGACCGCAGTGACACTCATCCGGCGCACCCATAGATAGGGATGGGCAAGGCGGTCATAAAGCGCCATCATGCTTGCCATGATAGGCTGTCCGGCATGGGTCCATCCAGCAAGACGAGCCGAGCCATGACTGCGGCCTGATGGTGGCAGGTCCCGGGAAAAACCTTGTGGCTGCGTCCGTTCATAGCCAATGGTAATGGCCACCTCATCAGTCACAAGACGTTTGCGGGCAAGGTCCAAGATGAGTTCATCCGTCATCTCCCATGCAATCAGGCGGGCATTTTCCGGTGAATAGGGCTTGGGCAGGACCTGACTTGTGCCGAGGCTGGAGGCTTTGGGGATATATCGCTTGATGTCGCTCATACGGCATGATTCCCACCCCCAGGCATGATCAATGAGCAGCTCGGCATTGATGCCAAACCAATCATACAAAAGGGAGGCATCGGAAAGACTGAGGCGGGCAATATCCCCCATGGTGTAAAGGCCATGAGCAGAAAGACGCCGGGCCGAACCGGGGCCAATACGCCAAAAGTCCGTCAGGGGCTGATGGCCCCACAAAGTCCTGCGATAGGCGGTTTCATCAAGAAAAGCAATACGTACCCCATAGGGATCGGGCATCAGGGCTTTTGCTACGATATCCATGGCCACCTTGCTGAGATAGAGGTTCGTCCCAATACCGCCCGTTGCCGTAATGCCCGTTTTTTGATAGACGTCGCGAATCATGGTCATGGCAAGGGTATAGGGCGTCATGCCATACGTCGAAAGGTACGGCGTGGCATCAATCATGACTTCATCAATGGAATAGACATGGATGTCCTGAGGAGCAATGTACTGCAGATAAATGCCGTAGATGTCCCGACTCATTTCGATATAGCGCTGCATGCGCGGCATGGCGACAATATAAGAAAGCGCTTTTTCCGGATGATGCCTAAGCTGTGAATCAAAATGGCTCATCCCCCGGAAAGAACGCTGGGGGCGCCTTGCTGCGGCGCAGGGCATTGATTTCATCGACTTTGCGGATCACTTCAAAGAGGCGGGGCCGGCTCGGGACTCCCCGTTTTTTTAGGGGCGGCGATACAGCAAGGCAGATGGTCCGATCCGAGCGACTCTTATCGGCAACGACAAGGCACGTATCAAGGGGATCAAGGCCCCGGTCCACACACTCTACGGAGGCATAAAAGGATTTGAGATCGATGCAGATATAATAGCGCAGTTTCAGATTGCCTCCTTCATAAACATTTGTTCGCTATTTATTATAGCACACTTCACTGAATAAAACAGCCCTCTTCCAGAAATTCTTTAGGAACTTCCGAAAGAGGGCTGCGTGATATCCAAATTGATATTCAGTTTTGTAACACTTCGGTCCTCTCCCTTTCCAAGTGGCGGAACAGGAAGCAGCAAATCAGGACAGAAAGAAGGGACCCCCGAAGCGGTCACAAGGCCCATCGGAAAAGGGAATCGGAAAAGGCCCGGGATGCCAAATAGACGAAAGGAATCCTCACAAGGACGATGGCGATAAGATTGTGGAGAAAAGAATAGATGGATTTTTTAGCTGCACAGAAGTAGCCGCTAAAAGAAAAATGGATTCCCGCAAAGATTGATGTCAAAGATGTATCCTTTCAGATAGGGTCCACCTGATGCAATGACCGCCTCATCAGAGGTGAAAAGACCCACAAAACGCGGCGCCATGACCTGTATCAAAAGGGACACCGAAAGGCCAAAGAACACGGCCGTCTTGATGGCATCATAAAGATAGGCGCGGGCCCGCTTGCGGTTATCCGCACCAAGGTTCTGGGCACTGAGGGCAGAAACAGCCGAAAGGAGCGAAGATGGGACAAGGAAGAGGAAACTGATGATTTTTTCCACAATGCCGACAGCCGCTGCGTCCGTCACGCCGCGCAGGTTTGCAATCATGGTGATGATGAGGAAAGAAATCTGGATAAACGCATCCTGGACGGCAATGGGAATGCCAACGCCGAGGATTTCACGGATGAGGGAGCCCGAAGGACGAAGGACGCTTTGGAAAGACCAAGTCCCATGGGATGGCGCTTCATGACAAAAACGCCGACAAGGACGCTGACACCTTGGCTGATGGTCGTTCCTAAAGCAGCCCCCAAGGGTCCCATAGCAAAAAGGGCCCCCATGAAAAGGAGATCAAGGGTCAGGTTGATGACGGCCGCAAGGGCCACAAAATAGGTCGGTGTCCGGGAATTGCCAAGACCCCGAAAGATAGAGCTGATGAGGTTGTATCCCGTAATAAGGGGAATGCCTAAAAAGCAGATAAAAAGATAGTGTTTTGTCCCCCTGACGGCTTCGGGCGGCGTTGCCATGATGTCCACAATACGGGGAAGAAAGTTAATCAAGAACCCTGCAAGGACCACAGAAAGGATACCAAAAATGAGCAGCGTCTGCCCGATGGTGCAGCTCACCTTCTCTGCTTCTCCCTTCCCTACAGCTCGAGCAATGGCAATGGTCGTCCCCATGGAAAGCCCCACAAGAACAACGGTCACCATATGCATGATCTGGCTGCCGACGGCAACGGCCGTAATGCTCGCCGGTCCTTCAAACTGGCCGATGATAACAAGGTCTGCCATCCCGTAAAGGGTCTGCAGGAAATAGGAAATGACAAAGGGAATGGAAAAAGAAACAAGGCTCTTCCAAACACTCCCCGAAAGGGCATTGACAGCCATAAAACACGCTCCTAAAAACAAAAAGAAGGCCCCCACCGGGAAGGTATCTCAGCCTTCCCGTGAGGAACCTGGCGTTCTCCTTACCACACGCCGTGCCTTAGTGGTGGAACAGGCGGCGGCCCGTAAAGCACATGACGATACCGTACTTATCAGCCGTTTCGATGACTTGGTCATCACGGATGGAACCGCCAGCCTGGGCGATATAGCGGACGCCGCTGCGATGGGCACGCTCTACATTGTCGCCAAAGGGGAAGAAAGCATCGGACCCCAAGGCAACATCCTTGTTCTGGGCAATCCACGCCCTACGTTCTTCCCGCGTCATGCGTTCCGGCTTTCTGTAAAGAGCGTTTCCCAGATTCCGTCAGTAAGGACGTCATCATCGTCGTCGGAAAGATAGACATCAATAGGTATTATCCCCGGGACCGGCTTCGGCGTATCAGGCTTAAAGGGGCAGGCTGAGCGCTTTCGGGGACTGACGGAGCCACCATTTATCGGCCTTGTCGCCAGCAAGGCGCGTACAGTGGACGCGGGACTGCTGTCCGGCACCGACGCCGATGGTCTGTCCGTCCTTGACGTAGCAGACGGAATTTGATTGGGTATACTTAAGGGTAATCAGGGCAATGAGAAGATCCCGTTGGGGCCCCTTCGGGAAGATCCTTGTTTTTTGTGACGATTTTTTTGGAGGCAGTCCTTTCCAATGGAGTCCGCATTGCGGCGCTGTTCAAAAGTGACACCGAAGACTTCTTTGGTTTCCATTTCATGAGGAACATAGTCGAGTCAATCTGGATGACATTGTAGCGACCCTTTTTCTTTGTTTTGAGGATGGCAAGAGCCTCGTCATCGTAGCCTGGAGCAATGACGCCATCTGAGACTTCGTGCTGAAGGACTTTTGCCGTCGCTACGTCACACACATCAGAAAGGGCCACGAAATCGCCAAAGGAACTCATCCTGTCCGCACCGCGGGCACGGGCATAAGCGGAAGCAAGGGGTGACATTTCATACCCCTCAAGATGATAGACCTTGCGCAGCGTTTCCGTCAGCGGCTGGGCCACCGCAGCCCCGGCAGGGCTGACATGCTTAAAGGACGCTGCAGCCGGAAGACCGGTAGCTTCCTTGAGCTCCTTGACGAGCTGCCAGCTATTGAGGGCATCCAGGAAATTGATATAGCCAGGGCGGCCATTTAAAATCGTAACCGGCAGGTCACTGCCATCTTTCATATAAAGTTTCGCTGGAAGCTGATTCGGGTTGCAGCCATACTTTAATTCGAATTCCTTCATCTTCATTCCTCCCTCATATAGAAAAAAGCCAACCTCGGGCCCTTTTCGCCCAGACGGTCGGCTCACTGCGATCATGCTCCCTGTGGGTACCCCCACTTCCGTCAGTTACATGATCTGATAGGGTCATTATAATATGGGAGGGGCAGGGGTGTCAATGTCGGGTATTTAATTCGACTTACAAACTACGAAAGAGGTGATGAATTGGGGAACTAATGAATCTTACATTGCTGACGCATCTTACGTTAGCGGTGGTGATGGATTTTGGAAACGGCAGGATCAGTAACCGGCTGATT
>ENA-OQBV01001673-OQBV01001673.1-human-gut-metagenome-genome-assembly--contig:-NODE-1673-length-10536-cov-3.180613_pt1 | contig 10536 bp, 8 predicted proteins | sample MGYA00242750_ERZ504559 | MGnify/ENA primary metagenome ERZ504559 (study PRJEB26092, sample SAMD00036230) | human gut metagenome | host: Homo sapiens | study: EMG produced TPA metagenomics assembly of...
CATCTGTATCCACATTTACGATCCTTAAGAATGCTTCAATCAACTCCCTTTTGGAACGCAGCTGTGTTGATGAGTCAACAGCCCTTCAGGATACGTGCAACTGCTTCTGCATCCAGACTGTTATCATCATGATATTTTGCTACCCAGTGCCAGGATATAATCAATGTTAACTTCCACCTGTTTTACAAGCTCCATCTCAAACACAAGATCATCAGAAATATCTTCTTTCTGTTTCTCTTTCGGACGCCATTTATCATACAGATCAATATAAATTGACTGATAATCCTGCACATCTCTGTCAGATAATAAACGATCTGACTCAAACTTGTCAAATGCATTCAGGATATTTGTCACTCGAAGAAGGCTGCCATACAGACTGATAAATTCTTTTTCTTTTTCCTCGCCAACAATCTGTGTACCAATTGGAAATTTACTTTCAATCTCTTCTACAAGACCTTTATATCCTTTATGAAATTTACCATCGTCTTCTTCATATCCATTGTAATAATCATCATAAGATTTTAACAGTACAATACTTTCCGCATCCTTATCACCAAATAGGCTGATCGCTTTGTCAACCTCTTCCTGCAAGTTACGGAAACACACAATGTTACCGTAAGTCTTAATGCTGTTCAGAATACGATTCGTTCTACTGAATGCCTGGATAAGTCCATGCATTTTCAGATTCTTATCTATCCAGAGTGTAGATAATGTTGTCGCATCAAATCCGGTCAGGAACATGTTTACAACAATTAAAATGTCCACTTCACGGTTCTTAACACGCTGACTCAGATCTTTGTAGTAGTTCTGGAATTTTGCTGCTGAGGTATCAAAATTCGTATGGAACTTGACATTGTAATCCATGATTGCACTCTCCAGTGCATCACGACTGCTTGCATCCATACCGCTTGTATCCATATCTTCATCATCCATCATACCACTTGCAGCATATATATCATTTGCTTCATTTGCAGCGAAACTATAAATCGTTGCAATGGCAAGATTCGATTTTTTATCCGCGATCTGCTTTTTAAATTCGTTATAATAAGCAATCGCCATTTCTACACTCTGACAAGCAAAGATGCTATTAAATCCTTTCACATGTTTTCCTTTTACAACATAGGATGCAGTTTGCTTTGTTTTACGATCATAATTATCCAGTACATAGCTGACAACCTGTTTGATGCGCTTGCTATTACCTAATGCACTTTCTGTATCGATCGCTTCAATCTTCTCATCCACTCCATCTTTCCGCTTGATCGTATTTACATAATCAATACGGAACGGCAACACATTCTCATCATTGATTGCATCAACAATCGTATATGTATGAAGTTTATCTCCAAACAACTGAGGTGTTGTTGCAAACTTTGGATTTGCACTCCTATTTGCATTTTCTGCAAAAATCGGTGTACCTGTGAATCCGAAAAGATAATAATGCTTGAAGAACTTTGTAATCTTCTGATGCATTTCTCCGAACTGACTTCGATGGCATTCATCAAAGATGATAACCACTTTCTTGTTGGCAATCTTATGTCCGGCATTTCTTGATACGAAATTCGTCAGCTTCTGAATGGTTGTAATGATAATCTTATATTCATGCGGATTACCATCCTTATCTTTATCAGACAGCTGTCTTTCCAGAACATTTGTCGATGTATTGCCATCTGCGGACCCTTTTTCAAACGGTCATATTCTTTCATCGTCTAATAGTCAAGATCTTTTCTGTCTACAACAAAAAGCACCTTATCAATATCGGGCAATGCAGATACCAATTGAGCCGTCTTAAACGATGTTAATGTCTTTCCAGATCCTGTCGTATGCCAGATATATCCACCAGCTTTAATGCTGCCATCATATTTATAATTCGTAGCCAGAGTGATTCTTTGTAAAATACGCTCCGTTGCCACAATCTGATATGGTCTCATGACCAGCAGCAGCTCCTCTGTCGTAAATACACAATACCTGGTCAGGATATTGAGAATCGTACGCTTTGCCAGGAACGTATGCGTAAAGTCAATCAAATCCATGATTGGCTTATTGTTCGCATCAGCCCAGTATGATGTAAACTCAAAGCTATTGCTTGTCTTCTTGGACGAACCACGTGAACTGTTCACTTCTTTGATACGGCTCTCACGGGTTGTATTGCTGTAATATTTTGTATGAGTCCCATTACTTACAATGAAAATCTGCACATACTCATACAAGCCAGATGATGCCCAGAAACTGTCTCTCTGATAGCGGTCAATCTGGTTAAATGCTTCTCTGATTGCCACACCACGGCGTTTCAATTCACTATGTACCATAGGAAATCCATTGACCAGGATTGTTACATCATAACGATTGTCATAATTACCATCGTTATTCACATACTGGTTAATCACCTGTACATAGTTGTTGTGAATCTTCTTTTTATCAATCAGTGTAATGTTCTTTGATGTACCATCATCACGTCTTAAGACTTGGACATTATCCTGCTGCATCATACGTGTCTTTTCAACAATCCCGTCATTCGGATTTGCAAGGATGTTTTTGAAAAATTCATCCCATTCGTTATCCGTAAACGTAATATGATTCAGCTTTTCCAACTGATGTCTAAGATTTAAGATTAAATCTGACTCATGATGAATCTGTAAATATTCATAGCCCTGTCGCTGTAACAGGGCAATAAATTCGTCTTCCAAGTCTGCTTCTGACTGATACTGGTCAGACTTTGACGCAGACGGAATATATTCTGATACTACAGTCGCATCATCAGATGAAGCCAGAATGTTGTATGTAGATTTTGTTGTATCTACCGCCATTCGGCATCACTCCTTTCTTTTGAAGGTCAATAACTGGTCTCTGTAATAAGCGTACTGCTTTTTACGAGACTCTAATTCGGTGTTAATGGCTGAAATTAATAATCCAAACGTTGATTTCATTTCCTCTATTGAATCAACAATTTTATCCTGTTCCTCTAATGATGGTACAGGTATTACAGCCTTCAATATATTATCATTATACAATCTAGCTATTGTACCACCTTTTTCAATATACCACGGTGACATTTGATACATACAATTCAAATATCTATTCGTTACTTTCGTTTCATCATGCTTTAGCCACACAATATTACTATCTTGAAAATAAGCTGGTTGCCCATCAAATACAATAGTTCTGCCAATTGTTCCTGCTGCTGATATTAAAATATCCCCTTTTTTGGGATAATTATATTTGTCTCGATATTCCTCAAACAATTCTTCTGAAATATATGCATTTGCTACACCGCCAAATGTTCCAATTTTATAAAATGGAACGCCACCTATATCATTTGTTTGACTTTTAAGAATGCGTTTGCACATACATACTGTTCCAATATCTCCTAATGAAACCATTGAAACATCATCACTCATCGTCAGCAACTCATCTCTGTACCACTCATACTGCTTCTGTTTCAGTTCAATCTCTTCTGATAGCTTTGCTTCCAGTTCAGCTTCCAAATTTGTATATTCATCCAGAATACGCACGATTTCGTCCTGTACAGGAAGTGGTGGAACAGGAATTTCAATTTTTGACAGAATTTCACCTGTAATTGTAGCTCGTGTAGTCATATTCGCATTTTCTACAATAGTCTTTCTGAAATCACCACTATTAAAACAATAAGAACAATATTCAGGCATTAACAAATCCGTTATTGGATGTCCTTTGATTAAAAATCCACTGAAAACACAGTTCTCAATATTATCTACAATTACAGATGCACGACCTATATCTTCTTTTGTTTCCGACGTACGTGTAAAAAAACAATCACCTTTACACACACCAAATCGTTTTAACTCAGAATCTGTTGCATCCACAAGCCCCTTAATCATTGTACTGTATAATCTAACATGATGATACACATCAGTAAAATTTATAATAGGTTGTCCATGTCCAAAAAATGACTTATTTTTACTAATACCATTTTTAAAACTGAACAATTCTCCCAGCTTCTTATATTCCACTCCATCAGGACATAACGTCTGAATCAATTCGTTAATCTTGCTCATAGCCCATCAGCTCCTTCCTTTTTTAAACAAAGGAACAATATTTATATAAAATTTTTTCATGACACGTTCCTTTCATCCAGTTATCCATTGCCATATACAAACTGCCAATGATAGCCATAAGCAGTGCCCTTTCCCTTACGACAACAGTGATATACATTAGACGAATTACCGTCAACTGATTCTGCCGCTTCTTTTAAAGTATCAAACAGTTCGCCAGTATCTATATTCTGTATTTTTCTTCCTCTTCGACCACTACAATACGGACAACATTTCATTTTTATCCTGCTACCTACAGTAGCTTTATATGAATGACCATGATTACATGTCCACCAATAAGTCTTATTGCTACGCCAAAACACAGTATCTGGTGTTATTCCATTATTTCTTTCAACGTCAAACTCATCAGCTACATCTGGACGATTATGCAATAAACTTCTATTCTCTGCTGAAATTAATATTCTTGACTCAATTTCTTGTCTGTCACGTTCTAAATCCACATCACACTGAACATTATAAATATTAAAAATCAATTTTTGAATATTTTTAGCTAAATCAGACTCACCAGCGATAATAACATCAATAGAAGAATCTTCCAGCTTCATTAGCGGTGACTCCCGAAATCTAATCAGTTTAATGCCTTTTTCAACACATTTTTGATTTTTATGTATATCCCTTTGTTTATTTTGATGCCAGTAACAGCCATCATATTCTATAGCAATTTTTTTGTCAGGAATATATACATCTAATTCAAAACCGAACAGATTTGTGTTTTGAACAACATTACTATCTATCTTATTAAGATAATAAAATATGGCACATTCAGGAAAGGATTTTCGTTTACTATTGTTACAATACGGACAGCCATGCCCACTTGTTCTATTGTATATTGGAGACTTCCATGTATGTCCGTTTTTGCATTTCCAATAAACAGATATGTTAGATTGCGGTAAAACATCACTAGGTGTCAAATCTACATTCTTTTTATAATCCCATTCTTGAGCTAATTCAGGATACAAAGTGCCTAAGTCATTTTCTCCCGGTATACTATACCTGCCAGAACAATACGGACATCCTGTACCTAATCCAACTCTATGATGAAGTGTTGCTGTCCATGAATGACCTTCTTTGCATTTCCAGAACACCTTTACATCACTATTACATACCGACAAATCAAATGGGGAAATGTCATTTTTATCATAATCCCATTCAGTCAGCAATGGTGAATTCGAATTTCCAAACGAATTTCCATTATTAGACGCACGTTTCATACAACTGCAAGCTGTCTGTCCTTTACGCAAAAGATGCCCGCTAATAATATGCGTTTTTTCCAAAATCGCATACACATTCCCACTTGTCATCGCCTAAGAACTTTTGGACATTTATAACGCCAAATTTTTTGTCCCTTTAAATCTTTCAATGGATGTTTGCCACGTTTACCGCAGTTATGAGTCTTATTATGCAACAATTGATACCCAGCCTTTTCAACCACTTCACCACAATCACATCTGCACAACCATTTTCGTTTACCCACATAATCGATAACTTTAAGAGAGCCAAATTTCTGTCCTTTCAAATCAATCAACTTCAACTTTTATCCCTCAATCTGTTCAATAATTCTATCAATCTCTTCTCTAAGAAATTCTTCTTTTTTCACAGTATCCTTAATTTTAATATTGAGTTCGTCAATATTAATTTTTTCGCGCGTATCTTCCTTCGACACATATGTTGACACGCTCAAATTATACTTCTGAGCTGCAACATCATCATCTGTAGCCATCTTTACACGATATTCTACATCCTGACGTTCTGCAAACCAGCTAAGAATCTTTTCAATATGTTCCGGCTCCAGCTTGTTTGCATTCGTTACTTTCTTACACTCATTAGAAGCGTCAATAAAAGCAATCTTGTTATCGGTCTTATTCTTCTTTAGAATTAACAAACATGTTGCAATGGATGTTCCGTAAAACAGATTGTCAGGCATCTGGATAACTGCATCTACATAGTTATTCTCAACAAGATACTTACGTATCTTCTGTTCTGCACCACGGCGATACATAACACCTGGGAAACATACGATCGCTGCTGTTCCTTCGTTAGAAAGCCAGCTAAGACTATGCATAACAAATGCAAGATCTGCTTTAGACTTTGGTGCAAGTACACCAGCTGGGCTAAATCTATCATCATTAATGAGAACAGGATTTGCATCGCCTTCCCATTTTACACTGTATGGTGGATTTGATACGATAACATCAAATGGTTCATCATCCCAGTGTTGAGGATCTGTTAATGTATTTGCACAGGCAATATCGAACTTATCATACGGAATATTATGTAAGAACATATTGATCCTACATAAGTTGTATGTTGTGATATTGATTTCCTGCCCATAATAGCCCTGTTCTACTTTTTTGTCTCCGAGAATCTTTGCTGACTGCAATAATAACGAACCTGAACCACATGCAGGGTCATATACTTTGTTGATCGTTGTACGTCCATTAATCGCTAATTTTGTTAAAAGCTCCGATACCTCTTGGGGCGTATAGTACTCGCCTCCGGACTTACCAGCATTTGATGCATACATAGCCATCAGATACTCATACGCATCACCGAACGCATCAATCTTATTGTTTGCACCTTTTAAATTCATGCTACCAATACCTGTAAGCAGTTTTACCAACTTATCATTACGCTGTGCTACTGTAGCACCTAATTTATTACTGTTCACATCGAAATCATCAAACAGGCCTGCGAAGTCCTTCTCTGATTCTGTACCTTTGGAAGAATCCTCAATATTCTTGAAAATAGTCTCAAGAGTCTCATTCAAGTTCTCATCATCAGATGCACGTTTTACTACATTACAGAACAGCTCTGATGGATATAAAAAGAATCCTTTTTCTTCGATAAGACCATCTCTTGCTTCTGCTGCATCTTCATCAGACATCTGTGCATAATCAAAATCTGTATTACCAGCTTCACGTTCGCCATCATTAATGTAATCTGTCAGATTTTCTGAGATGTATCTATAAAACATAGTGCCAAGCACGTACTGTTTAAAGTCCCAACCATCAACTGAACCCCTCAACTGACCGGCCAGCCCCCAGATACCTTTATATAATTCAGCTCTTTCCTGTTCTCTACTCATTTCTGCCATATATTCTCCTTTTGGACATAATTCTATGCCCATTATATCATAAAATTTGCTTGTTTATCAGGGTTATTTCAATAACCCAAACAGATAATCTCTGTACCACTCATACTGCTTCTTACGCATTTCCAGTTCTTTTTCCAGTTCTGTAAACTTATCCAGAATACATACAATTTCTTTTTGGATTGGAAGTGGTGGGATGGGAATTTGAATATTCTCAACAACATTGCTCATCAATTTACAATTTCCCATTGCCTTGTTTACAAATTTAGGTGCTTCTACACCTAAAACATAGCTTACATATTTACAAGAAATATTACTTGATACACACTCAATCATTCCGCAAACATTTGTGATGTTATATTTTCCACTCCTGTAAAATATAGTCCTGGCTTTTGCGCCATCTGTAGTCCAAGTGATTCTCTCACCATCAACATCATATGTATCAATACAGCCAAGGCAACCGTCATTCTCTGTTTGTGAAGAATATACTGGATATTGCCCCTGATGCTCAGCGATATATGACTTTGAAATAACTACGCCTCTTGAGATTCTAAACAATGATGTGTCTCCCAGCCTTTTCCACTCACATCCATTCGGACAATACTGTCTGATTAAATCTTCAATCTTACTCATATTTGTTATATACTCTCCTTTTAATACGAGACTCCATAACTCATTTAAAGGATGATTTATGAAATCTACGATTTCTACAACAAATATGAGAGAAATTTTTAAAAAGAAAAATCACATATAAAAAAGACAGATACCGAAGTACCTGTCCCTTCCATTTATTATTTTGCTTTCGAATATTTCTTTATATATCTATCCTGCTCTTTTAACATTATATTATATTCCGCAAGCATATTGTAAAATGTTGCTTTTTTTAATCCTGTCTTTTCTATAAATTCGGCCGATGTAATCTCATATTTTTCCATTTTTCATATAATTCGTCCCAATTATCTGGGAATGCAACCTTTTTCTTCCTGCATTCCCTCTTTTTTTTCTGGGGGATCTCAACAATATCCTTTTTTGTATTTAATGCTGATTGCAATAATGTTGTTAATACGATTTTATTCATCGGCTGCGCTATTCCATATTCATATGTTGTAGGATATTTACAAATAAAAAGAGGAATATCGTGATCTATAAACCAATTTAGATGATTTACAATATCTTCAGTTGATAAACCAAGAGAAGATAGATCGGCTATGACCACTGCTGCCATTTTTATATCTATATGATTTAAAAGATATTCTAATTCTCGATATGATCTTCTATTTTCTGATATAACCTGAATTTCCTCTACTTGATCTGCATAAAGGTTCATGATCTGATCAAATATCGTAATATCTTCAATTGTTTTATGGTATATGTAAAGCTTCATTTACACTCTCCTCATTTCTTTAAAAATGGAAATATATGTTTTTTCAATTTAAAACCAAGACGATCTTCTAATTCCTTGCGATTCATTGATATAAAACATGATCCGTCTCTCATTTGCTTGGATTTTGCTCTCATTTCTGCTGGTAATGTATTCTCCCATGATTTAAATTTTTTCATTGCATCTGCCCCACCAGCTTCAATCTTTACAATTTCCCTTTCAATTACAAATGCATCTGGATTTTCTTTATATTCCTTCTTGATCGCTTGAATCGTACTTTCAGCAATATAATTTGCCCCATAATAGTCTCTGTTCCATTCTAATTCTTTCATATAGCTAGGAATATCATATCCGTTTTCTGTAAAAATCGCAAGCAAGATCTTGGATGAAATATTTACAATATCAGGATACCATGTATCATTTTCTTCTTGTGGCCTGCCTTCATCGATCATATCAATCAGGTCTGATATTGCAACAATCATCCTTCCTAAGTATTCTCGATATAGTGCGGTCCCGACTTTATTAATGATCGTATTGCTTGCTGTACGGAATCCATTTTGATCCACTGTACTAGGGAGAGATCCATTAATTTTGAAAAAGACCATTCTTTTTCTTGTTTTTTCATCAGGTTCTTTTAAATCATTCCCTGCCATAATAATGATTGGCATTGAATCTTGATTATAACGTTCGCAAATGAATTCATCTTTGATTAGTTTTGTAATTTGCGTAAATGATGATCCATTAATTTCGTCCACAAAATACGGAACTCCCTGTACCCCGCCATTTATAATAGTTCTAAGAAAATCCAATTTTGCATTTTCATTATTTCCAGCAAGATTTTTTTCTCCTGTCATCATTTTTAAAATGAAATTCGTCATAAAGGTTTTTCCAGAATTTGCTGTGTCTGATGTTTCTAATGCAAACATTGGTGCGCTCATTGCACTAATTCCACGCGCTGTTAACTCGCAATGAAGCTTTGAATGAAACGGAGACTGAAAAATAAAACTCATAAATTTAAAATGAATTGACTGCAAAGTATTCGTTTCATCTACGAACATTTCAAAATTCTTGAATACTTTCATAACCTCATCAATATCTTTGCAAATATCTTCTGCTGTTGGATGTAAATTCAATTCCTTTTTGTTCATATAAGCTTTCTTTTCATTCCAGTCAAAGGTTAAGCTTGGATAATTACGTTCTGTGATAGAAATATTTACTTTTCGTTTTGCATTAAACTTCTTTAATCCGACATTAATTTTTTTCTAAGACACGTGGTTTTAACTCAACAATTCCGTTTCTATTTTTTGCGCCACTACCGTTAAATATTTCTTTATAATCTTCTTTTACTTTTTTATGGTCAATCATAAATTTTGTAACCTCAATGTTCACAGGATTTGGTGTGGTTTGTACAACAGTTACTTTGTTTGTTCCTTTCGCTTTTTTAATAACTGGATTCTCATTGATGTATTCATCATTTTTCTTTCCAGTTACCATTGTATACGGAATTTCATTAGAATTTATCCAAGCAACCTCAAAGTCATTTTCAAACTCTTCATAGCAAAATAGAGAGTCATCATATTCATAATATTCCATCTGATCACCATTCCAGGCACGTCCTGACATATTTGCAGATGCTTTAATAACTCTAGTTCTTCCATCATCGGCCTTCAAGAGATAAATCTTTCTATGATCTAATATATAGTTTGCTGCTCTTAAATTCAAATCACCATTTGATAACATATCGACCAATCGTTTTTGATTTTTAACCGCTTGCGTTGCATCATAATTATTTGCAGCAACTTCTAACAGATCATTTAATTTTCCATCTTTTTGTACCATAAAATCAGCGCCAAGAATAATTTTCGCCATACTGGAAATATTGCATCAAATGGTTTATAAACGGAATATCATATGAAAAGTGATCGCTTTGATCGTATCAAAATCACAAGAACAGCTCATCAACATTCGAAAATTCT
>ENA-OQBV01001675-OQBV01001675.1-human-gut-metagenome-genome-assembly--contig:-NODE-1675-length-10523-cov-2.819738_pt1 | contig 10523 bp, 12 predicted proteins | sample MGYA00242750_ERZ504559 | MGnify/ENA primary metagenome ERZ504559 (study PRJEB26092, sample SAMD00036230) | human gut metagenome | host: Homo sapiens | study: EMG produced TPA metagenomics assembly of...
GCGAGGGCGTTTCAATTTGAGGTTTTCGTATGTTAAGGTACGTACCTCAATGAAGATATCTTGCTCCTGTAGGTACGTACATGTCAACAGCTAAACGAGACCCTAACAAATCTAAATCCGGAAAAGCACCGACTTTTCAGATTCGCATTACGCCAGAGTTGAAGGCCCAGTTTGAGGCTGCTGCAAAGGAGGAGGGGATGAGTTTGGGGAATTGGTTAAAAACTTTAGGTCGTGATGAACTGAAACGCAAAGGCATAATCCCTGTAAAATAATGCCTAATTTGATAACCTAATAATTTATTTGGATTATGAAATGAATAATCTAGAGCTTAAGACACAATTAACAGCAATATTCAAGTCACGTAATGCAGGTCCATTTTATTTATAGGTTCAGGTTTTTCTAGAAGATACCTAGGATTATGTGATTGGAAATCCCTTCTAGAAAAATATTGTATTTTTGGTAAACCGTTCGAATATTATTTAGCTACTGGTGATTCTACTTATCCAACTGCCGCAAGACTTATTGCAGAAGACTTTAATCAAGAATGGTGGCAGGACGCTCGTTTTGCAAGTAGTAGGGAAAAGTATCATAAGAAGGTAGTTGATAAAACATCCGCACTGCGTTTTGAAATTTGTGAATATTTAACAAATGCTCTCGATGTTTCTCTTACAGAAAGCAAGTACTACAATGAAATAAAATTGCTTTCAAATTTAAATGTTGATGGGATAATTACAACAACTGGGACTGTTTCCTGGAGCAGCTATTTCCAGATTACAAGGTTTATACAGGCCAAAATGAGTTGTTATTTTCAAATCCTCAATCATAGCTGAAATTTATAAAATACATGGAAGTGCCCATAAGCCAAAATCACTAATTATGACCGATACTGATTATCATGAGTTTAATTTGAAAAATCCGTATCTTGCAGCGAAGTTAATAACTATTTTTGTTGAGCATCCTGTGGTTTTTATTGGTTATTCACTGTCGGATAAAAATATTACGTCCTTACTTAGCGCCATATCAACATGTATTGGCCCTCAAAATGTAGAACAATTGCAGCATAATCTAATTTTTGTTGAAAGAGATGAGGGTTTAACCGATTGTTCAATATCAAACACTTACACATCAATTGACGGAGTTCAAATTCCAATAACACTAATAAGGACAGATGATTTTATTCCAATATTTGAATCTATTGATGAAAATAAAAGAAAAATTCCAGCGCGAATTCTTAGATATTGTAAGGAGCAACTTTACAATTTAGTTCAATCGAATGAGCCTGAAAAAAAGATTTGTGTTGTGGATATAGATGAAGTCGAAAAACATGCTGATGTTGAATTTATTGTCGGTGTGGGGGTTGCCGAAGCAAAGAGAAAAGAAATTGAAGTTGGAAGTTGCGGTTATACTCAAATTAGCAGCATAGACTTATTTGATGACTTACTGCATGATAATAAAAAATATGATCCGAATGCGATTATTGGCAGCGTAATTCCATCTGCAAGGTAGATATAGTCCAAATATTGTAGTGTTTAAATATCTTTCCACTATTGGTATCAAAAACCAGAAAGAGTATTTAGATTCTGGTTTACCTTTAGATAAATGGGTGAATCGGACAGCTATTAGTTATCAGTCCTCAAATTATTTGAGGGCTTTTGTGAAGAAATTTAAAGATAAAGATACCTCTTATATTATTAACCATTCGACACCGGAGTCGGCCGCGATTTATCTTCCTTTCCTTTGGGATAAATTAGAGCTGGATGTAGCGAAGGAATTCCTCATTCAGCATCAAGAAAAGCTTAATAACGAAAACTCAAGCTATTCAAGTTACTTTAGGAAGTTAGCATGCTTATACGATAGGCTTACTCATGGTTGGTAGATGAGCATTTTTGGCGGAAGATCACAGGAGTCGAACCTGCCCGGGAACGCTGGCGTCCCCAACAGGATTTGAAGTCCTGCCACCTCACCGGAGATGACGACCTTCCGTTATTGAAATTGCGGTTACTTTAGCGTAAATTAGTTCGCAATTCAACGCCATTTTGAAATAGGAATTAAAAATGACCGCACTTTTTCAACAACTTCCTTCGGTAGATAAATTTTTAAAAACACCAGAAGGTGAAATGCTTTTAACTGAATTTGGTCATTCAGCTGTCGTGCGTGAATTGCGCCAATTATTGTCTGAAGGGCGCGAGTTTATTAAACAGCATCAAAATTTACCGCACTTTTTTGCCGATCATCTAAGTACATTGCATTATTTACAAGAACGATTGACTCAACAAAATCATGTACAAATTAAATCAGTTCATATTTAACAGGCACGGTATTACATACAAATTTAGGACGAGCATTATGGGCTGAAAGTGCACAACAAGCGGCACTTCATGCGATGAAAGGTAACGTTGCGCTGGAATATGATTTGGAAGAAGGCAAACGCAGTCATCGAGATAATTATATTAGTGAACTACTTGCGCAACTCACAGGTGCAGAAGCTGCATGTATTGTGAATAATAATGCGGCAGCCGTACTCTTGATGTTAGCTACTTTTGCAAAAGATAAAGAAGTGATTATTTCTCGTGGTGAGTTAATTGAAATCGGTGGCGCATTTCGCATCCCTGACATTATGGCTCAAGCCGGCTGTAAACTGGTTGAAGTCGGAACTACAAACCGCACACATTTGAAAGATTATCGTCAAGCAATTAATGAAAATACCGCCTTCTTAATGAAAGTACATTGCAGTAACTATCATATTAGTGGATTTACTGCTTCGGTTTCAGAACAAGAGTTGGTTGATCTTGGGCGAGAATTTGATATTCCTGTTATTACGGATCTGGGTAGTGGGGCATTGATTGATCTAAGCCAATATGATTTACCGAATGAGCCAACGGTGCAAGAAAAAGTCGCACAGGGCGTAAACTTGGTGTCATTCTCGGGTGATAAATTATTGGGTGGAACACAAGCCGGTATTATCGTCGGTAAAAAAGAGTGGATTGCTCAGTTACAAGCTCACCCATTAAAACGCGTGTTGCGTTGTGATAAAGTGATTTTAGCTGGGCTTGAGGCAACATTACGCCTTTATCTCCAACCCGAAAAACTCACTGAAATGTTGCCAACTTTACATTTACTCACCCAATCGATGGATGTATTAAAAGAAAAAGCCGAACAACTTAAAGTCTGTTTAGCAAACCGCTTAAAAGATTACCAGGTTGAAATCGAAGAAAGTTTTGCTCAGATTGGGAGTGGATCTCAACCGATGGCGACGATTCCTTCTATTGCGGTAACGATAGCTGAAAAAACAGAGGCAAAATTGACCGCACTTTTAACGGTATTCAAAGCGTTAGAACAACCAATAATCGGCCGCGTTGAGAAAGGAAAAATTTGGTTAGATTTACGTAGCGTGGCTGATTTTAAGGCATTATTAGATACGGTGGAAAAATTATGATCATAGTAACATCAGGGCACGTCGATCATGGTAAAACAGCCCTTTTAAAAGCACTGACAGGTACGAATACCGCCCATTTGCCGGAAGAAAAAAAACGTGGCATGACCAATTGATTTAGGCTATGCCTATTTACCTTTAAAAGAGAAAGTGCTTGGGTTTATTGATGTACCTGGCCATGAAAAGTTTCTCGCCAACATGTTGGCCGGGCTTGGTGGTGTGCATTATGCCATGCTTATTGTTGCAGCCGATGAAGGGATTGCCGCACAAACTAAAGAACACTTAGCGATTTTACGTCAGCTTCAATTTACTGAAATCATGGTAGTGATTACCAAGGCTGACCGAGCAAAAAATGAGCAAATTGTGGCACTAAAAACACAAATTCAGACAGATTATCCATTCTTAGCTGAATCTCATTATTTTATTACATCGGCACAAACAGGCTTAGGTATTGATGCGTTACGCGATTATTTAGCCAATTTACCTGAATTAGCTGAAATAGATAAACCGTTCCGTTACGCCATCGACCGTGTTTTTAGCGTGAAAGGGGCGGGGACAGTGGTAACAGGGACAGCATTTGCGGGAACGGTGGCCATTGATGATGAACTCTTCCTTTCTACGGGACAAAAGGTTCGCGTAAAAAATATCCATGCTCAAAACACACCAAGTGAGAAAGGTGTCGCAGGTCAGCGTTTAGCGCTCAATTTAAACGTTGATTTAGATCGTATTCCAATGCAGCGTGGCGATTGGTTGTTAGCCTCAGAACCGCTTGAACCAACCGATCGTATTACTATTGAAATTACACCTGAAGTGAATTTGAAAGACAGTCAGCCTGTACACATTTATCATGCGGCAAGCCGTACAACGGGTAAGCTCACCTTACTTGAAAGCAAAAATGCAATGAAAAATGACCGCACTTTGGCTGAGGTCATTTTAGAACAGCCATTATTTTTAGCTTTTGGGGATAAATTAATTTTACGTAGTGGTGATGCGAAAGCGTTAATTGGTGGTGCCAAGGTACTCGAAATTCACTCACAAAAACGTTATAAGCGCACAGAGGCTCGTCTAGCGTTCTTGGCTAAACTTAATCAGGCTCAAACCGCCACACAACGCATCGGATTGACCTTACAAAAAGAGGCGATTTCAGCTCAAGCTTTAATGTGGAGTGAGCAACTAACCGAAAATCAGCTGGCTGAAGCATTAGCCGAGAATGGCGATATCCGTTTCCAAAATTGGTGTTTTAATCGCGATTATCAACGTGAAAAAACGCAGCAAATTTTGACCGCACTTGCTACCTATCATGAGCAACATAATGATCAGCTAGGTTTGAGTAAAGCCCGCTTGTACCGTATTGCGACACTAAACCAACCGGAAAATCTGATTTATCATTTTATTGAAGAAATGCTTGATGAAGGCCAATTGCAGCAGACTCGTGGCTGGTTGCATTTGCCTTCACACAAAATCCAATTTTCAGCCGAAGAGCAAAGCTTATGGCAAGCGGTGTTTGCTGAATTTGAGAAAGCGCATGGTCAAGCCATTTGGGTGCGTGATATGGCAACAGCCTTGGCGCAAGATGAAAGTGTGATGCGTAATTTTATGTATAAAGCGGGTAAATTGGGCTATCTTACGCCAATCGTAAAAGATCGATTTTTCCTGACTGAGAGCATTTATGCTTATGCTCGCTTAATTAAGCAAATAGCAGGTGAAGAAGGTAAGATTGCGGTAAATGAATTACGTGACAAGCTTAATTTTGGTCGAAAACTGACCGTACAGTTAATGGAGTATTTTGACCGTACCGGCTTTTTACGCCGCAAAGGCAATGACCATATTTTACGTGATAAAGATACATTTGATTTATAGGTAATACATGAAAAAGACACTGATTTCAGCCTTAATTTTAACCGCACTTTTTGTGGTAACAGGCTGCGAAGATAAAGAAATGAAAGCAACCATTGAGCAACAAACACAGACAATTGCACAACTAACGGCAGAAAATACGCAATTAAAAGCTGAAAAAGAAAAGGCGGAGAAGGTTATTCCAGCAATTATTGCTCAAGATGATGTGATTTTTGATAAAGAGGAAACCATCAAATATCCTAAATCGCTCAAAGAAGATGAATATGTGCCTGTAGAAGGTAAACTTCATTACAGCATTTCTACACTAAAAACGAATATTGAATGGTTAGATACACTACTTTTAGAACAAATTTCAAAAAATGCAGATGGCAAACCAAGAAGTCGCGAGCAGCTTATTACGGATTACCAGAAAAAATATGATGAAGCTAAAAAAGAGATGTTGGAATTCCCGATAATTGGTGTTGATGAAACTTTAGAGTTAGCATTTAGTCACCAAAGAGGTAAGCTTGCTGTATTTTTAATAAATTATTACAGCTATGGCGGTGGCGCTCATGGCGTTGGTGGTTATCATTATCTTAATATTGATTTAGAAACGAAAAAACTGCTCTCATTTGATGATGTGTTTAAACCAAACCAACAAGCTAAATTAAAAGAGCTACTTTGGGAACGTTACACTCGATATGGCGAGGTAAAAGATGAGGAAGCATTTACATCAAAAGACGCTTTTGAAGTGACCGATAATTTCTATTTAGATCATGATGGGATTCACTTTGTGTATAACGTGTATGAAATTTGCGTCTTATGCAGAAGGACCACAGGAGCTTGTGATTGAGTGGTGGAATGCCTCTGCGTTATTGAAGCCTGAATTTCTTCAGAAACAGTATTATCCCGTTTCGAGTAATACGGCAGAATAACAAAGTGCGGCCAATATTGGCCGCATTTTTATTGGCCTTTTTTCACCCAGTATTTAAAAGGGGTGTCTTGGGTTTCACTCGCTAAAAGAGTATGTTCCATAAATTGGCAGAAGCTGGGAATATCGCGAGTCGTGGCTGGGTCGTCAGCCAAAATAAGCAGAACTTCACCTTCATTCATGTGGCGAATGTTTTTCTCACAAGCATTACAGGTTCTGGACAACGTAAACCAACGGTATCAAGGGTTTTATCGACAGTAATTTCAGTCATGGTTATTCATTAGTTTTATTGGAATTGAGCTACATCATACAATAATTATGGGGAAATTTCGATAAATCCGCTATCAATGATAAACTACGCAACAAATTTACTTGAATAATATTCCATGGCTGAATACCTTATCCCCAAAAGTGCGGTCGTTTTTGAAGAAGAAATTAAGAAAAGTCGATTTATCACGTATTTGCAACATACGGAAGGACTTGAACAAGCCAAAGCTTTTTGGGCAGAAATTAAAGCGCAGCACCCTAATGCCCGCCATCATTGTTGGGCTGCAGTGGCCGGCAAGCCAACGGATTCGCAGCAATTAGGTTTTTCCGATGATGGTGAGCCAGCTGGCACTGCAGGGAAACCGATGCTATCCGCTTTGCAAGGTAGCCAAATCGGTGAGATTAGTGCCGTAGTTGTTCGTTATTATGGTGGCATTTTATTAGGCACTGGCGGTTTAGTTCGTGCTTATGGAAATGGTGTGCAGCAAGCTTTAAAATTATTAGAAACTGAACGAAAAGTAGAACGTCAGTTATTCCAAGTTCATTGTGATTATGCACAATTAAATTGGATCCAAATTTTATGTGAACAGCATCAAATTGAAATTTATCAACAAGATTTTCAAGTACAGATTACATTGCAGTTAGGCATTAGTGAAGATCAAATTAAACCTTTTGAACAAGCATTAATTGAGCGTTCGGCAGGAACGTTGAAATTAGAAGAAATGAATTAAGCGAGATATTGTGCATATTTTATCCATTATTCGGATTATCGGCATTTTGATCATGTGTTTTTTCCGGCACGATGCTGGATTCCAGCCTTTGTGGCGCTTATTTATGGCGATGGAGGCGGTAAAGCGTTTATGCAAGCTTTTGCATTGAGCTTAACCGTGGGCATGTTGCTTTGGTGGCCTTGTTCATCACCACAAACAAGAATTGCGATCTCGTGATGGTTTCTTAATTGTGGTGGCATTTTGGTTCGTTTTGGGTGGTCTAGCAACCTTTGCCATTGCTATTATTTGACTCACCTCATTTAACAGTGGGCTTCCGCCGTGTTTGAAGCATTTTCTGGGCTAACAACCACGGGTGCTACCGTCATGACAGGATTAGATAATTTACCGAAAAGCCATTCTGTTTTATCGTCAATTCCTACAATGGTTAGGCGGGATGGGGATCATCGTGCTTGCGATTGCGATTATTCCTTTATAGGTATTGGTGGAATGCAGTTATACCGTGCAGAAATGTCAGGCCCAATGAAAGATCAGAAAATTCAGCCTCGGATAGCGGAAACGGCAAAGGCATTGTGGTTTGTTTATTTCTTTTTAACCATGTCTTGTGCTTTGGCTTACTGGCTAGCGGGTATGACACCATTTTGATGCAATTACACATAGTTTCTCGACCGTATCCATTGGCGGCTTTTCTACGCATGATGCCAGTATCGGCTATTTTAATAGTTCGGCGATTAATTTTATCACGGTCATTTTCTTGTGGATTTCGGCTTGTAACTTCGCGTTGCACTTCAGAGCATTTTCGACTTTAGGACGAGAAAATATTCTGAAGATTTATACAAAAGATCCAGAATTCCGCTTCTTTATGAGTATTCAAATTTTGCTTATCGTGGTTTGTACATTGATGATGATAAGCCATCAATATTTTGATTCCTCATGGCAAGATTTTGAGCAAGTCGTATTCCAAGCCGTATCGATTTCAACGACAACTGGATACACCACATCGAATTTCGCTGAGTGGCCTTCTTTTGTGCCAATGTTATTAATTATTGCTTCTTTTATTGGGGGCTGTGCAGGCTCAGTTGGTGGTGGTTTGCGTGTTGCGCGGATTTTAGTGCTATATCTTCAAGGTGCAAGAGAGCTAAAACGATTTGTTCACCCAAATTTAGTATATCCAATTAAATGGGGTAAAAATGTCCTTGATGAACGTGTGATTGGGAGCATTTGGGCCTTTTTCTCGGCGTACTTATTGGTATTCACTATTTGTTTATTAAGTGTGATTGCATGTGGTGTCGAACCTTTTGATGCATTTAATGCAGTATTGGCAAGTATTAATAACCTTGGACCAGGATTAGGTTCAGTAAGCAGCAATATGACAGCGATGCCAGATAGTGCTAAATGGGTATTAACTATTGCGATGGTATGTGGTCGTTTAGAAATCTTCACACTATTGGCGCTTTTCACACCGGCATTTTGGAAGGAATAATGAAAACATTAATTTTATATTCAAGCTGTGATGGGCAAACAAAAAAAAAGTTTGCTGAATTTATGGCTCAGTATCTTGAAGGAGAGATAGTAGTTTCACCGTTAACGGAGGAATGGAGCTCAATTTTTTGATCGGGTGATTATTGGAGCATCCATCGCTATGGTCATTTTAATAAACAGTTATACCATTTTGTGGAACGCCATCATGAATTACTGAATGCAAAAAGAGCGGTCTTTTTGGCGTAAATTTGACAGCGAGAAAAGAAGGAAAAGATACGCCAGAGGGAAATGTCTATGTGCGTAAGTTCCTTCAACGTATAAAATGGACGCCGGAAAAAGTTGGCGTGTTTGCAGGGGCATTGTTATATCCGCGCTATAAATGGATTGATCGTGTCATGATCCAATTGATTATGAAAATTACAGGTGGTGAAACAGATACGACCAAAGAAATTGAATATACCGATTGGGGAAAAGTAAAGACATTTGCAGAAAGCCTGAATTCGTAGAATAAAACACCATAAAAATTGTGTTTTTTAGACGATTTGATTAAAAGATCTTCAACTAAGAAAAAATTTACATTTTTTTACAAAAAGATCTTGCAAAGGCATCTGAAATGCCTATAATACGCCCCACACAACGACGCGCTGTTGTGACTCTTAAGAAAAACCGGTGCGTCGTTCTTTTTTGCTCTTTAACAATATATCAGACAATCTGTGTGGGCACTTGTTGATTGACTTGTTTTAAAAATATTTTTTAATTTTGAAGTCTTAATAGGTGCTAACTAGAAATTCATAATACTTTTTTAAGTAGTGACATTTTATGTCAGCAGTATTGAGCGATTGAACTTGAATTGAAGAGTTTGATCATGGCTCAGATTGAACGCTGGCGGCAGGCTTAACACATGCAAGTCGAACGGTAACATAAAGAAGCTTGCTTCTTTGATGACGAGTGGCGGACGGGTGAGTAATGCTTGGGAATCTAGCTTATGGAGGGGGATAACTACGGGAAACTGTAGCTAATACCGCGTAGAATCGAGAGATGAAAGTGTGGGACCTTCGGGCCACATGCCATAGGATGAGCCCAAGTGGGATTAGGTAGTTGGTGAGGTAAAGGCTCACCAAGCCGACGATCTCTAGCTGGTCTGAGAGGATGACCAGCCACACTGGGACTGAGACACGGCCCAGACTCCTACGGGAGGCAGCAGTGGGGAATATTGCGCAATGGGGGCAACCCTGACGCAGCCATGCCGCGTGAATGAAGAAGGCCTTCGGGTTGTAAAGTTCTTTCGGTAGCGAGGAAGGCATTTAGTTTAATAAACTAGGTGATTGACGTTAACTACAGAAGAAGCACCGGCTAACTCCGTGCCAGCAGCCGCGGTAATACGGAGGGTGCGAGCGTTAATCGGAATAACTGGGCGTAAAGGGCACGCAGGCGGTGACTTAAGTGAGGTGTGAAAGCCCCGGGCTTAACCTGGGAATTGCATTTCATACTGGGTCGCTAGAGTACTTTAGGGAGGGGTAGAATTCCACGTGTAGCGGTGAAATGCGTAGAGATGTGGAGGAATACCGAAGGCGAAGGCAGCCCCTTGGGAATGTACTGACGCTCATGTGCGAAAGCGTGGGGAGCAAACAGGATTAGATACCCTGGTAGTCCACGCTGTAAACGATGTCGATTTGGGGGTTGAGCTTTGAGCTTGGCGCCCGTAGCTAACGTGATAAATCGACCGCCTGGGGAGTACGGCCGCAAGGTTAAAACTCAAATGAATTGACGGGGGCCCGCACAAGCGGTGGAGCATGTGGTTTAATTCGATGCAACGCGAAGAACCTTACCTACTCTTGACATCCAG
>ENA-OQBV01001676-OQBV01001676.1-human-gut-metagenome-genome-assembly--contig:-NODE-1676-length-10518-cov-1.885189_pt1 | contig 10518 bp, 15 predicted proteins | sample MGYA00242750_ERZ504559 | MGnify/ENA primary metagenome ERZ504559 (study PRJEB26092, sample SAMD00036230) | human gut metagenome | host: Homo sapiens | study: EMG produced TPA metagenomics assembly of...
CGATAGGTCCAAGAGACACCGGTACCTTAGCTGTCAGATAAGAATCATTCAACTCTACAGTACTGTTTTGCAAGGTCTCGTCATTAGAATCAGCCATGCTTGCTTTTAGGATTTGACGAAACTGGTTGCTATCAAGATTAATCTCGGTTGAAACTCCACCTGATGAAAGGGACGCCCCACCAATACCCGCCTGGGCTAAATCGGCAAGGGATGTTTGTGTTGATACATTTTTTAATTGGTCCTGACTGTCGATCTTGTCCGGAATGAGCAGAGCCGCCACTGCAAAAAAGACCACAATGACGAGGACAATGAGTCGTTTAAACCATTTCCACATAGGGATACCTCATTTCAATTTTTCACTTTTGACGTCTATTGTACTGTAATCAAGGGAAAAAAGCGAGTAAGAACTGGAAATTCTCTCATATTTTCTTAATGCAGGAGATATGGCTCCAGAACTTCAAAGACTTTTAAGTAAGCATTGGCATAAAGGTGGACACCGTCATAGGTGTGCTCAGCCTTCTGCTCTTTCCTATCATTGACCAAATCAGCATTACAATTAATGAAGTGGCAGCCATAGGTTTTGGCGATTTCCTCAAGAGCCTGGTTGCAACGGTCAAGATTTTCAGGTGTCCGCAGTTTCATCCACTGAATTGAAGCCTTGGTCTGCCAAGGCAGATGAAGATTGGCTGGGTAAAAAGACATGAGGTAAATCTTTGTATGAGGCAAGACAGCTTGTGTTTGCTCCATAATCCGCCTGATATTTGCTGTCAGATGCTGGAACCACTGGTCTCCATAAGGCTCCTCGATCATGTCATTGGTACCGATATTGATGAAAACCTTAGCCGGTTGCAGATCCAAAAGTAGGGGATGGATATGCTGAAGAAACTCATCCGTATTCAGGCCGCTGATGCCTCGATTGTAGATGATGTCGTCGACACCTCTACTCCTAGCGATTTCACAAATGGGAAAAAGCTCCATGAGAGATGATCCCGTGAAGAGCGTCTCCCCCTTGATGGCAACCTCATTTAAATACTGATAATTTTTAAGTTTGATTTCTTTTAATTCATCCATGATAACTTTCTTCTATATAATTTTATCTAAATGAGGAAGAAAAAAACTCATTCTTACCAGTCTTGCCAGGTTTCTTTGGCACGAATCACACGGTCCTGATTATAGTCAATATGGTAAACTCGCCAGCCACCAATCCAATCGTCCTTCAGCTTGTACTCAACACTTCCTTGAAGGTCGTCACCCTTGCCCAAGAGCTTCTCCACTTCTTCTCTCGTCATGCCCTCAAGCTGATACTGACGGTGAAAACTCCACATGAGTTTGTGTCGCATGGGAGCTGGTGTATGAGCCCATTTTTCAGGCGTAAAGACTCGGTCACGAGGGACAATGATAGCGAAATGAACCAGACAAATGATTTCGATAATTAAGCACAAAGCTTTTCGCCATTTTCGTCTGGTTTCTGGGGTAAGGTGTGCCATAGGACTACCTTACTTTCTCTTGCTTCCAATGGTCATCCAAAATCACTGTGTGCTCTTTAGAAAAGCGAATAAGGATGTCTCTGGCAACTTGTTGGGATACACGCGCGACATTGGTCAATTCTAATCCTAGCTCAGGTGTGTCGTGTTCCAAACGATACTGGTCATCCTCGTATTCAACAAAGATAAAGCTCGTTGACTTTTTATCGCCATAGGTAAGATAGAGACTATCGTAGGATGCTGGGAGTTGCACCAAGGCATCCCAGATATCACTGTCACTTGGGTCTGTAATCGTCGCATAGTCCACCTGATCCGCTGTCGATATACGCATGACAAGGCCTTCTTCTACTTTCTTTTTAGGTGCTAGCCACTTAAATAAATGCATCGTTTTCCTCCTTTAGATGATGATTCCTTTTTGCTTGAGATTGTCCAGACATTCCTGTAAATAGGCGGTATCATGCTCAGGATAAATGATGGCTGGTAATGTCTCCGCTTCAAGCTTGTCGTAGGCTGGCATCTGCTTGCCTCGATACTCCTTGTCTAACCACTCAGGGCTGACACGATAGCCACGTTTCGTCATTTCTTGCATAATAAGCTCATGGTATCTAAACAGGCGATATGGAGAATAATCAAAAACATAGTTAACCGTCGCATGTTTGCGTTGCCACCCCTTGCCACGAAGGGCACAACATTCTCGGTGTTGTCCTAATAATTGCTGACGAGGTAGTTTTGCAATCAAGGCTTGATGCCACAGTCTCATTTTGAACCCCCATTAATTAAGGTTGACTCCTCCAGATAACGATTAGGATACTTGCTGAGGAGCTCTTTGACGGATTCCACTAAACACGTCTGAGGAATTTGACCTGCTGCATAGCTATCCAGTTGGGCCATAAACTTTTCCTTTTCGCTGGCAGTCGCCTTTTTCTTAAAATACCCCCAGATATGTTGAAAGGCATTGACGACCTGACCAGGATTTTCAGGAAGGTCAAGCGCTTGATCAATATAAGCTTGAACCTGATTCAAACTAACCTCATCATTCTTGAGATAGTTACGGATTTCTAAGTAAATCTTGTTCGAATGGCTGAGCACCAGATACTTATTGGCTGCCCAAAGTCGCTCGCACTGGCGACGTGGATTGGTAGTTGTCATTAGGAACCTTCCTTCTTGCTTTTTATCAGTATAGCATAGTTTAAATAGGGATAATAGATTATGCTTTTAAGAATCCGAAAGAGTGATTTTCAAGCATTTTCAGAAAAGGTTTTTTGCTTGGTTCGTTTGTAAGCGTTTGCTATACTTAAGATATCAAAGAAAGGAGACAAGCCTATGACATTGTCCAAAAAACTCACACTTTCTCTTGCCTCTATGGCAGTTCTTGGTCTTTTAGCAGCCTGCTCAAACCAGAAAGCTCAAACACCTGAAAGCTCTGCTAGCACCCAACAAAGTTCAAGTAAGGTTTCATCTTCACAAAGTTCTGAAGCCTCTAAACAAACTGAAGGGCTAGATGGCACCTATAAAGGGACTGACGAAAATGATCGCATTACTCTTACCATCTCTGGAAATACTGGAACTTGGGAAGAGGACGAGGCAGATGGCGAGAAGGAAAGCAAGCCTGTAACAGTTAACTCTGACAATCAAAGTCTGACAATCGGTGACGACACCAAATACTATAAACTCGATGGTAATCAACTGACTATTGAAGATGACGACCATGATCCAAATGATACGGTTGTCTTGACGAAATAAAATGAAAAACCTTAGCCGAACCGCTCTATGGAATTTAGCTAAGGTTTTTTATGTTATACTATAGGCAGAAAGAAAACGGATACAAAGAGGAGGTTGATGATGACTCAAAGAAAATTATGGGTGACGCTATTTGTTGTGTCGATTATTGTAACTCTTATTGGACTGGGATTTTCTGTCTATAACTATTATGTCTTTGATAAACCCTTTATGACTACCACTACAAAAGGTTTACTAGCAGCCTTTTTCCTGTGTGCGACAATGGTTGCTATTAGTCTATCCAAATCAAATAAGAAGTAAAAATAAGAAAGAGGTATAAGTTTGCGGAATTATACCTCTTTTCATACAACATTACTTAATCTTGTGTTTATTCATTTTTTCTTCAAAGATACCTGTCATGATTTTACGTAGCTCTTGGCCTTCTTTTTCAGTCTTTAGATGATGAAGCCAAACGAGTCACCTCCTAAAAATGACACTATGTCATTATCTCAACAAATAGGAAAGAAAAGCTCCCACCGAAATTCAGTGAGAGGTTAAAGTCTATTTCTATGATTTTCTCATAGCCACTAGCCAAGAGGCTATCATGATTTCAAAAATAACCAGAAGGATAATCTGAGTGAGTGAACTCTGAACCAGCATAAGGACAGCCAGACTATCGATCAGCATATGAGCGAGGATACAAGGAACAGCTCCTTTCGAGTACTCTTTGAGAGCTCCCAAAAGAAAGGTATTCCCTAAGATCATCAGGTAAAAGATGAGATAGTTGGACGAGCCTGCTGTAATCCAAGGGAGTTGATAGATAGGGATATGCCAGAGGAACCAGACAATGGAAAGAACCATCATTTTAGTTATAAAGTGCTTACTAAAGTATAGATGATCTTGTAAAAACCAACGCCAACCGACTTCTTCTAGGCCTCCATATAATAAGGTCCAGGGGAAATAAAGGAAGAAGGCCAAGAGGGAGTTCCCAGTAAAGCGAACGTTCATAAGCAGGATAGAAATCCCATAATAGATGACGGGGATGAAGAAAGCTAGGATCCAGGATAGGGGACTTTCATTTTGAAGAAAGACCTTTTTGAAAAATTCACCCAAGGATTTGACTTCACTCAACACAAGAGAAAAGATAGCCGCCATAATCAGGGGAATACAGTTCATTAGGATAAACAGTAGTGAGGCCCCCATACTACTCCTATCTGGGAAAAACCAAAGGATCACTTGCCCTACTAGAAAGGTAGCAAGGAGGGCAGTCAGTGCATACCAGATAGCGACTGATTGTTTTGAAATAAATTTGCTCATTTTTCCTCCGTAAACAGGATAATAAATCAGATAGATCGCACCTTAATCCGCATCGACTCAAAGATGGTATTGTTCACGATCTTTATAAATCTTACTTAATCTTGTGTTTATTCATTTTTTCTTCAAAGATGCCTGTCATGATTTTTCGCAACTCTTGGCCTTCTTTTTCAGGAAGGTCCCCTTGGCGTTTGGCTACTGCGTAGAGTGCAGGATATTGCTTAGCCACACGCTCCACCGTCTTGGTCGTCGCATGGCCTCTGACAAAAAAAGGAATGCGTTTAATCCATTCTTGCGGTACGAGAGCGAGCAACTTCTTAGCCGCTTCCTTGTCAGAAATCTCAGCTGTACTCAAACCTTTTTCGATTTGCTTTTGTTCTTGTTCTGTAAAATCTTTTAATTCCATACCTTGCTCCTCTTTATCTTTGTATAGTAGATTTTACACCCTTGTATGAGAATATACAACTGATTAAGATGAATGAGGCAAGTCATAAAATACCATAAAAGATAGGCTCAATTTTTTCCAAAAATACCATACAAAAAAATCTGATGAATTTGCTCAACCTCTGTCTCTAAATTGTCACTGTGGTCTAACTGATTTCCCATACTATTAAGAGCATCCATGACATTTAAGATAAGCTCTGTCGATAGGTCTTCAGCAATAGCCCCCTCTTCTTTTCCTAGCTCAATATAAGCACGATAGATATCACGTTTTTTTGCAGTGATCGCTTTCGCTAAGAGAGTTGAAAAAGTAGTTTCTTTCACCATTTTATCTTGAAAATAGTCCGAGATTTGCCGACTCATTTTCTCCTGACATAGGGAAAAAAGCCTGGTTTAATTTTGTTTTAAAATCTAGATTACTATTTAAAATGTCCTCAGCTTGCTGTGTGACTTCTTCAAACAAGTCATTAACACAGAGAGCTACCAAATTATCTTTGCCCCCGAAATAATTGTAGATAGAAACTGGTGATACTTCTGCTACCTCTGCAATAGATTTTATACTCGTTTCCTTAAAACCTTTTTCTTTAAATAATTGTAAGGCTGCTTGAATAATCGCTTGCTTCTTTTTCTCAGTCGTCTTTTGATATTGATTCATGTGAACACCTCTGTTACTACCAATTGTAGCATAAGTTTGAAATTAATGAGCATATATTTCATTTTTTCTTGCTATTCTTACTAGCTTTCTCTATAATAAAGTTTGAATTTTAATCATGTATATTTCAAATTTTATTTTCAAAAATGGGAGGGAACATGCTCATTCAATATCTTATAAAGCAATCTAGAAAACCGAGTGGTCTTGTCGGTCGATTGATTACCAACATCTGGTCGTCCTATTTCAAGGAACTCAGCCTTTGGGCAATCAAACAAACCACTATCCCCAACAATAGTCGGATTTTAGAAATCGGCTATGGCGGTGGCAGCACTATTAAGAACCTTCTTGAGTTAGATAAAAATCTTGACATTCATGGTATTGATATTTCCGAAGAGTCTTATCATACTGCTAGACGAATTCATTCAGATGCTATAGAAAACAGAAGTGTTAAGCTGAGGATTGGCAATGTAGCAAACCTTCCCTACCAAAATAATGATTTTGATTTGGTATTTGCCATCCAGACACATATTTTCTGGGAGGATTTAAAACAGAGTTTTCAGGAAATCTATAGAGTCATGTCCAATCCTTCCACTTTGATTATTGCTTCCGAGAAAGAAAAAATAAAATATCATATGACAGATTATGGAACAAGCCATGAATTGAAACAGTTGTTAGCAAGCATTGGCTTTTCAAAGATTGAAGAAAAGCAAAATTACAAATGGGTTGTGTATGTTGTCACTAAGAGTGATTAGGAAATTAAGCATAACAAAAAGTAGTGAAGTGATTCCATCGTCGGAACTTTCTTCACTACTTTTCTTATCTCTTTCCTACTCACCACTATCAGCAATTCAGAGTTGCCACTGCTCAATCAACCAATCCGAAAAAGCGTCATATCTTTCTTGGAGATGGTCATGATGTCCGTAGGGGTCAAATGCTGAATAAGTAGACACGCTCTGTTTTTTGATAAGTTCATGCACTTCTTTGGCATAACTAGGAGCTTTGGCCAGTCTATTCTTATGATTAGCCCCCTCGGTCAAACCGTTATGTAAATAGACTGAGCAAGACTTATTGATGGGCTGGTGGGCTTTGCAGTAAGCTACAAAATTTGGATACCAGAAGGATCCACAAATGGAGAAGAGCAAAGGCATCTTATCACTGCTATAAAGACTGGAAATAGCAGCCAAACCACCCAGCGAGTATCCTCCGTAAGCCATACGACTTTCATCCAGTCGAAACTCCTGTGTGATGCTTTTGAAAATATGCCCAAATAGATGGTCATGATAGCTGGCTAGCTTTCCGCCAAAATCAGAGCTTCCAGGTCTCAGAGCCTGAGCCTGCCAAGGCGTAAAATCATCCAAGCGACTCTGAGGTTCAAGTCCAACCAGGATAACAGAATCTTCCAACTTTCCCAGATAATCAAGCTGCCCATCGTTCAGAAAAACTACTGGATAAGCCTTCTTGGAATCATAGGACTCAGGAAGGGCAACTGTAACCTGAATGTCATGGCAGACAAAGTCTTTATTTATTAACAAAGTCATTAACCTTTTCAAGAGAATCAATCACAGATGGACCGTAATCCATAAGCTCATCATAAGAAATAGTCATGATTTCTTGTTTTAACGGCTGGAACATTTTCAAGAACAGCGTTCTTTTCCATCTTGTCTGTTGCTTCCTTGTCCATGGCCTTATTACGGTCACTGGTTACATAGATAATCAATTCTGGTTCCATTGACACGAGATTTTCCAGAGTCAAATCTGATGTTCCTGTCGCAACATTGGTATAACCAAGCTGATTGAGCATACTTTCTTGAAGGGCAGATTTGTAAGTTCCAAAGGTCTCATCGTTGTAAGCACACATGATAAGAGCCTTCTTCAAGTCTTTGTCAGAAGACTTGTTTTTCTTTTTAACAGCGTCGATACGCTTTTGAAGTTGTCCCGCATACTTGTCTGCCTTGTCTTGAACGTTAAAAATGTCACCAATATTTTTAACATCTTCGATGATATTATTCAAATCTTGTTTAGTTGTTGAAACAGAAGCTTTTTGCGTATAGACAGGAATGTCGTTGCTGTTCCATGTACTGATGGTTCCCATTGACTTGTCTGAGAACATCATGTTACGACCAATAAGAGCATCTGGTCCGTAAGCCAAGATGGCTTCTTGAGAAATTGTTTTCTTATCACCGATATGTGGGATTGAAGCAATGTCATCCTTATATTTATCGGTTACTTCATTGTCAGGGTTAAGCATACCGACAATTTTGTCTTTCAAACCAAGCTCAATCAAGATTTCAGTTGATGAAAGGTTGTTGGTGATAACCTTTTCTGGTGCCTTTTTGAAGACTTGATCTAGCTCAGTTCCTTTATCGTCATAAGTTTTGACAGTCAAAGGATACTGGGTTTCTGACTTGGTCTTTTTCACCGTTTCTTTTGCTGTTGATGACGATGATGTGCTGTTTTTATATGTAGAACTGCATGCTGTCAATGTGAGGACTGCTGCAGCGATTAATGCGATACCAAAAGTTTTCTTGTTCATAAGGCCTTCCTTTCCTAGGCTTATAAATACTGAATCATTGCCTGCTGGTCATCCGTCCAGGTAATACGACTCTGAACATCATAAACCGCCTGCAAGGATTGTGGGGTTACGGCATCCCTTGGGACACCTTGGGCAACAATCTCACCTCCTTTCATTAAGTAAATATAATCTGAAAAACGACAGGACAATTGAATATCGTGGAGAACTGCGAGAACATTAATGCCGAGTTCCTTGACCAAGGCCAACATCTCCAACTGATACTTAATGTCCAAATGATTGGTAGGCTCATCCAATAAAAGGAGTTTGGGTTCCTGAGCCAAAGCACGCGCTAGGATAACTCTTTGTTTTTCTCCACCTGATAAGGACGAATAATAGCGTGTCTTCTTTTCAGACATGCCAACCTTGTCTAAGGGCATCCTGGACGATGCAAGTGGTCCCGCTCCGATTCTTTTGTAGAAAGGAAAGATGGGGCGTTCGGCCAAGCATGACAATTTCTTCCACCGTGCAATCAAATTGAAGGGTGTTAAACTGTGTCACAACAGCCATTTCTTTTGCAGTTTCCTTTAGGCTTACCTGATCAGGCTTTTTCCATCAAGTAAAATCTGACCGCTATCTGGTTTCAACTGGCGATAAATGGTTTTTAGCAAGGTTGATTTCCCACTCCCATTTGGTCCTAGTATGGTCTGGAATTGCCCACCTTCAACCTCTAGAGAGACACCGTTTAGGAATTTTTTTCTCTCCAATCGAATAATGAATATCCTTACACTTTACATCCATAAGTCTAAACCACCTTCCTACGATTTTTAGTCACAATATAAATAAAGAAAGGTGCGCCAACCAAGGCTGTAAAGATACCGATAGGTAACTCCGCATTTTTAACGAGGATTCTAGCCAAGACATCTGCCCAAACCACAAATAAGGAACCTAGGAGAGTTGCTACTGGAAAAAGCTTACGATAATTAGTCCCGACTATACTTCTAGCGATATGAGGGGTAATCAAGCCGACAAAGCCAATAATACCACAACTAGCAACCATGACGGCTGTTATGACTGCAACGATGGCAATATAAAGATACCAATAGAGTTTAAGTGGAATCCCTAAAGTCAAAGCTGCTTCATCTCCCATCATCATGGCATTGAAGACACGATACTGAGTTGAGAAAAAGAGAAAGGCCAAACCAACCACTACTGCTGGAAGCATCAAATCTGACCAAGATGTTCCTGTCAATGAACCCATGGTCCAAAACTTAATGGTCATAACACTGTCCGCTGTCGCTCCAATAGAGATTATAAAATTGGCAAAGGCAATAAAGAGGGCATTAACAACCGTTCCAGATAAAATCAAGCCAGATGTGGTCACTCTCCCCTGCATAGAGGCAATAATTAGGACAAGAACCGTCGCTAGGATAGCCCCCACAAAGGCACCCAAGCCTACCACAGCTTTAAGGCCTAAAATGATGGCCAAGGTTGCTCCAAAAGTTGCCCCTGCCGAGATTCCCAGGATATAGGGTTCGGCAATCGGATTATTGACGGTTGACTGCATGACACTCCCAGACATGGAAAGACCTGCACCAACTATTAACCCTAGGAGAACCCTAGGAACTCGCATATTCCAGATAATAGCTTCAAGTGGCTTGGCAATGCTATGACTGGCAATCGGAAGCCCCAATTTACTGAAGATGACACCATAGGTATCACCTATATCTATAGTGACCGCCCCTAAAGACACTGCTACAAAAACTGACGCTACTAGTAAAAGTAGAAGCAAACAGAGCAGGCTTAGGTAGCGGGAAAAAACAAAGTGTTTTGTTTTTTTAAAAGGCATTAGCACCTCCTTTCCACCTGTAATGTCAGAAAATTTTGACAATACCTTTCTAGTATAACATGCCTCAAAAAGATGGGCAAGGTCATTTGAGTGGAAAAAAAGAGCAGTCACTTAACTACTCTTAGGATTTAACCTTCTCCATACTACTACCAGCAATTTTCATGGCAAGAAGAATTATCAACACCTTAATCACAAGGGATAACCAGAGGCTCTCCGCTGATGACAGTTGCGATAAAGCATTGATAAGCGCATGTGTCATCACACAAAGCCAAAGACTTCTGGTGTTTGTATAAATGGCGGATAAGATGAAACAATTGCTTAATAAGCCTAGCAAGAAAGGCAATAAATGAATCGTGGCCAGAGACCCATCAATGTAAAAATAGAGGATATGCCATAGTGACCAAGCCAAAAATGTAAAGAGCGTGGACACTAGATAGGTCAACTTTTCTTGCAAAGCAGGCTGGAAAAAATAGCGCCAACCGATTTCTTCGATTCCACCAAAGACAAGGGCTTTGCAAAATAACACAATGGGGAGATACCAAGCCTGAAT
>ENA-OQBV01001680-OQBV01001680.1-human-gut-metagenome-genome-assembly--contig:-NODE-1680-length-10510-cov-2.523067_pt1 | contig 10510 bp, 9 predicted proteins | sample MGYA00242750_ERZ504559 | MGnify/ENA primary metagenome ERZ504559 (study PRJEB26092, sample SAMD00036230) | human gut metagenome | host: Homo sapiens | study: EMG produced TPA metagenomics assembly of...
GTCGGGGATTTGCCTGATTGGCATGGAATTCGGGAGAGCCTATTTTATTCGTCAATAAAGGGATGTTGAAGATTTATCACTGTTATGGATGAAGCGGAATTTTACCGATTTACAGGACGGCGGTTCCAGGGCATGGTCGATGGCGAGGACTATTATCCCATCGCCCATATGTCTGAACCAGACCGTTCGGAATTCGTGATCTTCCGCTTCCGCACGCGGGATGACCACTTCCGTCGGGCCGAAGGTTCGGCCAGTGTCATTTCCCTGGAAAATGGGACCAAGGCCTGGCTGCTGCAGATCATCAGCAGTGAACTGAAGGGCAGCAGCACCCAGAATGACCCGCTGATGGGGCTGTTGGGGATGCGCCTGTTCTTCAAGAGAGCCTTGCAGGTGGCCCGGCGGGAAAGCCCTAAGGGCCGTCTGTCGGAATACTGCCCGACTTATTTCAACCTCACGAATTTCCGCCTCTACAATTCCCTGCATGGTCTGGCTGCCGGCGACCATTGCCTCAAGCATATCGCCGCCATTTTGCGCCAGTATTTCCCAGGCTCGCTGATAGCGCATTTCTCGGCCGATGGCTTTGGCGTCCTGGCGACGCGGGACGGGATATTCCAAAAGATAGAGATTATCTGCAGCCGCGTCAATGCCTATATTAACAATTCCAACATCGTCTTGAAGGCCGGCGTCTGCCTGCTGGAAGAAGACGATATCCACATCGTGCGCCATACCTTCGACATGGCCAAGATTGCCTGCGATACGATCAAGACCGATGCCACGCGCTGCTGGGCCGTCTATACGCGGGACATGGGTGAAGCCCTAGAAAAGCGGGCCTTCGTCCTGGAGAATTTCAACGCCGCCCTGGAAAAGGGCCATATCAAGGTCTACTATCAGCCCGTCGTCCGGTCCATGACCGGTAAGATCTGCGGTGTCGAAGCCCTGGCCCGCTGGGAAGACCCGGTCTACGGCCGGCTCATGCCTAACGTCTTCATCCCCGTCCTGGAACAGGCCCGGCTCATCCATAAATTGGATATCTATGTCCTGGATCAGGTAGCCAAGCAGCTCCACTACCGCCTGGTCAATAAGCTGCTCGTCCTGCCTGTGTCGGTCAATTTGTCACGCTATGATTTCAATCTCATGGACCCATATGCCATGGTTGAAAAAATCATTACCCGCTATGATTTGCAGCGGGACTATATCCGCATCGAAGTGACGGAGACGGCGCTGGTCAAAGAGAAGCACAACTTGATCCAGACTTTGCGGCAGTTCCAGCGGTCGGGCTACCAGGTCTGGCTCGATGACTTCGGCAGTGCGTATTCGTCGCTCAACGTCCTGCACAACTACCATTTCGATGAACTCAAGATCGACATGGCCTTTTTACGCAATTTCAATGAAAAGAGCCGCCGCATCCTCAAGGCCATTGTCCTCATGGCCAAGGAGCTGGGTGTCCATACCCTGGCCGAAGGGACAGAGACGAAGGCCCAAGTCGATTTCCTGAAGCAAGTCGGCTGTGCAAAAGATACAGGGTTATTATTTGGCCAGCCCATGTCGTATGAAGATATACAGATTTTTTGTGAGAACTATGAGTACGGCCAGGAAACGCGGCGGGAAGAACCGGTCTATGATAAGGCGGGCCTCATCAATGTCGTGACCGATGTCCCGGTGGCTATCTTTCACTACGATGGGAAACAGGCTGTTGTGCTGTCGGCCAATCCGGCTTTCCGCCAGATTATCTGTGATTCCCTGCCCGGATATAATGGGGTAGATATGCCCTTGCGGATTGAAGACCTTTCTTTCCGCCAGCGGTTGCAGCCCTGCCTGGATGAACTCATTGCGTCCGGCCGGGAACAGGTCGTGACCTACATCGAACGGGACCACTATTTACAGCTGCGGCTGGAGCTCATCGGCGGGACCCAGGGCCGTTATCTGTGCCGGGCCTGTGTCTATCATATTGCCGATACCGGCGAAGACCGGGAAGCCCACTGCATCGACTATTTGTTGCGCAATATCCTCAAGCTCTATAAGGGCTTGTATTACCTGAATCCCAAGGAAGATACGTGCAAGGTCATCAAGACCTTCATGCCCAACCGGGTAGAAGGACAGGTCCTGCATGGAATCCAGTCGATAATCCGGGATTATGCAGAATGTTTCGTCTATAGTAACGACAGAAATCGGTTTTTATCGTTCCTCGATTTCGACAATGTGTGTCGCCAGACCAGTCAGTCACAGACGGCCAGTGACAGCAGCGTCTTCCGCATCAAGCAGGCCGATGGCAGTTACCGGTGGACCGTCTTTCTAGTCCTCCTCCGCGACGACGGCCGGCAGAACCCCCTGCTGTGCTGTCGAGACGATGTATGGGAAACGGCGCGGGACCGCAAGAGCCTGCTGCCCGTACTGGCTACGTCTTTTGGCATCCACGAATTGGAACCGGTCCATCAGCCTTATTTCCGCCTCTTGCGGGAACTCTGCCAGGCCATGATCCACTATTCGGGCATCAAGTTCTTCTGGAAAGACAAAGCCCGCCGTTTTGTCGGTGTCAGTCAGTCTTTTCTCGATTATTGTGGCTTGAAAAATGAAAAAGTCCTCATCGGGAAGACCGACGAGGATTTGGGCTGGAATATCCATGACCGCGTATACAGAGAAGCGGAAATGTCCGTCTTGGAAAAGGGTGAAGTTATGCGCGATATCTTGGGCCAATGCCTGGTCCGGGGGCGGCTGCACCAGATCGCCTCTACGAAATTCCCGATTTACCGGGGCAAGCATATCATCGGCCTGTTGGGCTATTTTGAGGATGTCGATGAAGATTGCCGACATCAGGAACGACTCCATCAGGCCAGCTTAGTCGATGCTGAAACGGGGCTGCTCAATTTCCGGGGCCTCTGGCTGCTCGGTGAAGATTACATGGATGCTTATCGGCGGTATGGGACGGATTATGTCTGTGTCGTACTCGAAGTGCCGGAATATGAACCAAGTCTTCCGGGATTACGGCGACGAAGTGGCCGGAAAGTTATTGCAGGCCATTACGGACCAGCTTTTGACGCTCCACTCTTTGAAAGGCTCCCTGGCCCATCTGAGCGGCTGCCGCTTTTTCACCCATCAGAGCCTGGACCGGGACTTCCGCAATACCCTGCTGGGCCTGACCAACGCCATCCACAGCCTTACCGATATCGGCGGCTACAGCTGCACCCTCTATTTGCAGTATGCCATCGTCCAAGGCTCAGAAGGCCGGGATTTCGATGAAATCATGCAACTCCTGAGGGAGCGCCTGAAAGATGCCGAAGAACAGCGCTACGGCCAGGCCGTCTACATCGGCGACCGACTGGTCTTCGACAAGGAAAAATTCGATAAGCTCGATGAAGAAGTGTCCATTATCGACCCCGATACGTATGAACTGGTCTATGTCAACGAGTATATGCAGAAGAGCTATGGTTTTTCCGACGCTTACAGCTGGGTTGGGAAAAGTGCTATAAGCTCCTGTCCGGCCTCGATAGGCCTTGCGATGACTGCATCAACGGTCAGCTGCGCCGCGATTGTTTCTGTACGGTGACGCGCGCAACCGCAAGACTGGACAGAACTTGTTCACGCGGACGACGCTCATTCCCTGGCAGGGGAAGAATTACCGCTTTTCTATGGCAGCCGATATCAATCAGTATATCAACCGGGACTTAGCAGAAAATCGCGTCATTTTCCGCGAAGCCATGGCCAATGACGTCATCGCCATCGGTATGCGCGAAGCCGACCCCGATGTGGGCTTGCAGAAGATGCTGGCCCATATCGGCCGCAGCTTGCAGGCCGAACGGGTCCTGCTCTTTGAAGAACAGGACGGCCAGGTTAGTGCGACTTATGAATGGTATCAGGAGGACTTGCAGCCCGTCGCTCATACGGTCCAGCATATTCCCATCAACTCCCTGCGCCCGCTCTATGCCAAATTCGACACGAAGCAGATGGCTATTATTGAAGATGTCCAGAGCTTTCTCCGCGACAATCCGGGATTTACGCCGTACATCTCTGGCATCCGCCGCCTCGTGTCGGGCCATCTGACCCAGTCGGGACGTTCTCTGGGATTCACAGAGGTCATCAATCCATCGGCGCTGGCCTTTAAATCGGCAGGCCTCCTGTTATCGACGCTGACCTTGTTCTTGGCCATCATGTTGCGCAACCGCGATATCTTCCGGTCCCTCGAGCGCCTCGGCGCGACGGACCAGCTGACTGGCGTCGGCAACCGCCGGGGCTTTTCTGAATACCTCCGGACGCTGTCCGACGGGATGTCCCTGGCCTTCATCTTCGGTGACCTCAATGGCCTCAAACAGACCAATGATACCCAGGGCCATGAAGCCGGCGACCAGCTCATCTGTCAGGCCGCTCGGATCATGAAAAGCCTGACAGATGATAGTGCCGTGTTCCGCATGGGCGGTGACGAGTTCATGCTCGTCGCCAGGAATATCGATAAGACTCAGGCCCGCGGATTATCCGCGACCTGCGCGCCCGCTATCGCTCCAGCGGCATCAGCATGGCCCTGGGCTATATCGTATGCCAGACGCCTATCGTCAATATCGACGACGTATTATCCCAGGTTGACCAGAAGATGTATGCCGACAAAGAGCGGATTTACGGCCGGCGTCAGTCCTGAGTCCCTTTTAAGCCCAAGGCCAATAGCGGCCGTGCCAGGGCTGCGGCACAGAGGCTCTTGACGATATCCAGGGGGATGAAGGGGACGACGCCGCTCATGACGGCCGCTTCCCAGGGCATCCCCGTAATGCCTTTGAGCTGCAGGACGCCGCCGAGATAGATGACGGGGATACCGATGGCGACGGCCACCAGGGAGTAGCGCCGGAAGCTGTACTGTTTCCCTTTAAACCAGGACATGAGGAAGACAGCGGCGACATAGGCCCAGATATAGCCGCCTGTTGGGCCGAACATCTTGCCGGGACCTGCCGTGCCGCCTGTGAAGACGGGGACGCCGATGATGCCGATGCCGATGTAGGCCAGCATGGCGATGGCCGCATCTTTTGGCGGCAGCAGGAAAGCGACCAGGTTGACGACGAGCGTCTGCAGGGCAATCGGCGACTGGGAAAAGGGCAGGGGAATGATCAAATAGGCAGAAATACAATTCATAGCAATCAATAAGGCGATGCGTGTCAGGCGCATCGTCTTTTCTCTTGAATCAGACATGATAAAAGCGCTCCTTTGCTTACGGACTTCTTCCGTATTATAGCAAAAAAGCGCTCATGAGGTCAACTTTATATAGGCTTATATAGGTTAACAATAAAACTTAGAACAGCTTTTTCAGGCACGGTTCGACCTGAACGCCTTCGCGGGGATCGCTGCCGGACTGGTAGGTGTAGCCGATGGCGTAGTTCAGGAACTGCGTGGCCTTTTTGACGCTGTCGTGCAGGGACTGGCCCTGGAGCAGGGAACCTGTGAGGACGCTGGTGAAGAGGTCGCCTGTGCCGCAGGTGCTGAAGGGGATGCGGTCGACGGTACATTCGTCGAAAGACGTCGTCTGGGCGTCGTAGCTGACGACGGTAATCGTTTCGTTGCCCGTGGGGACACTGGTGATGATGATTTGACGCGGTCCCATGGCGGCCAGCTTCTGGCAGAGTTCGAGCATAGTCTTCATGGATGGCGCGCCCTGGGTATAGGGGATGTCGGCCAGCAGGGCAGCTTCGGTATAATTCGGTGTAATGATGGTCGCTTTGGCGATGAGCTTGCGCATTTCCATGACAATATCGGGCTTGAAGACCGGGTAGAGCTTGCCGTCATCGGCCATGGCCGGATCGACGACGACGAGGGTATCCTTCTTGGCGAAGCGGGTGATGGCGTCGAGGACGATGGCAATCTGGCCGGCGTCGGCGAGGAAACCGCTGTAAATGGCGTCATACGAATAGCCCAGTTTCTGCCATTTATCCATGAATTCCGTCATGTGCGGCGTAAAAATCAGAGAAGGTATAGTCGCCATACGTCAGGTTGTTGCTGAAAATAGCCGTCGGGAAGGGGCAGACCTGGAAGCCCATGGCCGAAATGACCGGGATGGCGGCTGTCAGGGAGCAGCGGCCGAAAGAACACATATCGTGGATTGCGAGGACGCGTTTAGTTGCCATAGAAAAAACCTCCTAAAAGTAAACTGTACTATCATTTTATCCCATGATATGGGACGTGTAAATAAGACAGATTGCGGCGATTCTGTCCTGCCTGCCAATTCTCGCAGGGACATAAATATGGTATAATAAAGTTTAATATATTTATTGCAATGAATTTGTATAGATGGGAGATTGGGGTTATGGCGCAAGAAGCAAATGTATTGATGGGGTTGAGTGTCAAAGCGATGATTTTTCATGAAGGGAAGCTGCTGCTGTTGCAGAAGAACGATGCCGAAGGGCTGCATCATTGGGAATTCCCTGGCGGCGGCCTGCGCTTTACAGAAGATTTTGAAGCCGGCCTGCGCCGGGAAGTCAGCGAAGAAACGGGCCTTTCCATCACCTTAGAGGCTCCGGCAGGTATCTGGAGTTACCAGAAGAAAGACGGCCAATTCCTGAATGGTGTCATCTTTACGGCCATAACCACGTCCGATAACGTTACATTATCAGAAGAACATCTGGCCTACCGCTGGGTCACGCCGGCCGAACTGCCGTCGTACCGCCTGCACGGCTCTCTGCAGCGCTCGCTGAAGCAGATGAAACAGTTCTCTTATGAAAAGAGCCACGCCTTGCTGCGCGGCTTCCTTTCGGCTATATGAGGTGGCCCATGGATAGAGAAAAGCAGCAAAAGGCGCCTTTCGTCGAAGCCCTGGAAGGGTATTGCCAGCAGCACATGAAGGCCTACCATACACCGGGTCATAAACTGGGACAGGGCATTTCTGCATACCAGGCCAATCTCTTTGGCGACGCCCTGCGGCGGGACCTGGGCGTCATGTATGCTTTGGATGACTTATTCCAGCCCGAAGGGGCGCTGAAGGAAGCCATGGAACTGGCCGCCGACCTCTATGGCGCCGGGAGGACTTTCTTTTCCATCAACGGCACGACGGCCTGCATCGAAGCCATGATCCTGGCTGTCTGCGGCGATGGCGATGAGCTCATCATCCCCCGCGAAGCCCACAAGAGCGTCATCAACGGCCTGGTCCTGAGCGGCGCCGTTCCGGTCTATATGGAAAGCCACTTCGATGCGGCCCGTCAGGTATCATTGGGACCGGACCTGGACAGTCTGAAGCGGGCTGTCGCCGCCCATCCCCGGGCCAAGGCCGTCGTCTTCACCTATCCGACTTACGACGGCATTGCCGGTAACTTGAAGGCCCTCACGGCCTATGCCCATGAAAAAGGCCTCTATGTCCTCGTCGATGAAGCCCAATGGGGCCCATCTGGGCTTCCATCGGGACCTGCCTGCCGAAGCCCTGGCCTGCGGTGCCGACTGTGTGGCCCAGAGTACCCGCATAAGATGGCCGGGCCTGCCCTGACCGCAGACGTCGATGCTGCACTGCCGCAAGGGCTTTCCCCTGACGGACCGCGTCGCTGCCTCCATGGCCGTCGTCCAGTCGACGAGTCCTCATTACTGGTTCCTGGCCTCCTTGGACAGCGCCCGCCAGCAGCTGGCCCTGGAAGGGCCGGAACTCATCGGCCGGGCCCTGGACCTGGCCCGGTCGGTGCGGGACGCTATCAACGCCATTCCCGGCTTGACCGTCTTTGGCCGGGACATCATCGACGGACAGGTCGTCAGCGGCTTCGATGAAACGAAGATCACTATCGACTTTTCCGGCGTCGGCCTCGACGGCGTGACGGCCGAACGGCTCCTGCGTCAGCAGGGCATCGAAGTCGAGCTCGTCGCCGGCAATCACGTCCTGGCCCTGATTTCCTTAGGCGATACGGAAGAAACGGCCCAGGCTCTGGTACAGGCCTGCCGGACTATCGCCGAAGGGCGCAGCCTCTGCCAGGCCGGCCCGGTGGCCGAACAGGCCCTGCCCGTGCCCCGCGTCGTCATGGCGCCGCGCCAGGCCTGGAACTGCCCGGTAGAGACGGTGCCCTTTGAAAAGGCCTGTGGCCGCATTGCCGCAGAGAACGTGACTTTCTACCCGCCAGGCATTCCGGTCCTGACCTTGGGTGAAGAAATTACGGCGGCCTGCCAGGCCTATATCCGACGCAAGATGACTGGCGGCTATAAGCCGAACGGCCCGGCTGACGGGACCTTGGCGACGATACGCGTCTTGAAGGAGGATTTCCATGAAAGGTAAATTATTCATCATCGAAGGCGGCGACGGCAGCGGCAAAGCGACGCAGACCCGCCTGCTGACGGAACACTTGCAGCGCGACGGCTATGACGTGAAGTCCGTCAGCTATCCCGACTATGACAGCGACTCCAGCGCCCTGGTCAAGATGTACCTGCGCGGCGACTTCGGCAGCGATGCCGATGCCGTCAATCCCTATGCGGCGTCGGCCTTCTTTGCCGTCGACCGCTTCGCGTCGTATCAGATGAAGTGGAAAGCCTTCTACGAACAGGGCGGCATCGTCATTGCCGACCGCTATACGACGAGCAACATGCTCTATCAGATGATCAAGATCGACGACCCGGCCCAGCGCCGGGCTTATCTGGCCTGGCTCGAGGACTTTGAATTCCGCAAGATGGGCCTGCCGGCACCGGACAAGGTCTTCCTCCTCGACGTCCCTCTGGCCGTTACGGAGCGGCTCATGGCGGACCGGACGGGCAAGACCGGCGGCCAGACCGGCGATATCCACGAAAAGAATGAAGGCTTCCTGGCCAAATGCCACGCCGCTTATGATGAGCTGGCCCAACGCTATCACTGGCAGCGCATTGCCTGCACGGAAGGCGGGGTCATGCGTACGCCTGAAGCCGTCCATCAAGACTTATATGGCTGCCTATTTACTTTGTAGGGGATTTTTTCTATAATTAATTGTTAAGGTATTTTATTGGCGTAAGGGGGCGACATGATGGACAGGACACTGTTTGATTCGATTATCGGCCACAGCCGCCTGAAAGAACAGTTCGCCCGCCTCATCGACGAAGACCGCATCCCTCATGCCATGATTTTTGCCGGCACGGCTGGTATCGGCAAGACCCTGATGGCCATCGCCGTCGCCTCGGCCCTGGTCGGACGCCGTGTCTTTCCCGACCTGGCCAGCCGCGAAGGCGAAGCCGTAGCCGGCGATAAAGACGATGCCTTCTATCTGGCGCCGATGGGGGCCATGCTGAAAGTGGACCAGTTCCGCCAGCTCCAGGGCGAACTGGCCCTGCAGGGCGAAGCCGGTCACCGCCGGGTCTGTATCATCGACCATGTGGAGACGATGAATACAGAATTTGCCAACCGCATGCTGAAGATTTTAGAAGAACCGCCGTCGGGCGCCTGCTTCATCTTGATTACGGACCAGCCCGATTTGCTGCTGCCGACCATCATTTCCCGATGTGCCCGCTTTACCTTCGACCCCGTCGGCGACGACGAGATGCGCCAGGGACTGCGGCGCCTGCGGGGCGACGGCAGGAATTGGGACGAAGCCATCCTCTGGGGTGGCGGCATCGTCCGGACCGTATTGTCCTATCTCGACGGCCAGGGGACGGATAAGGCCCATTTCGCCCTGGACTTTTTGACGACTACGGCGAAACATGCCTGTCCCTATGCCAAATGGCTGGCCCTGTCCGCGGCGCTGACGGATAGGGAAACGACGGAGATACTCGGCTGGATCAGCCTTTTTCTTCGCGACATGGCCGTCCTGCGCAGCGGTGCCGGCCGGGACTATATACGTTTAAAAGGATATATCCATGAAATGACAGAATTACTGCCGTATTGGACGGATGACGCCGTCTTTGGCCTTTCCCGGGTGCTCGATGAAGGGCTGGAAGCCGTCTCGCGTCACGTCAACGTCCGCCTGGTCTGGGACTATGTATGCCTCCAGGCCATACGGCTTAGAGGAGGAATTCAATGATCGTTGTAGGTGTACGCTTTAAACCTGCCGGAAAGATATATTATTTCGATCCCGCCACTATCGAACTCAAGCTGGATGACGGCGTCATCGTCGAAACGGCGCGGGGCATGGAATTCGGCCATGTCGTCATTGCACCGCGCAGTGTCGATTCGTCGGAAGTCGTCCAGCCGCTGAAGCTGATCATCCGCAAGGCGACGGCCAAGGACATTCGCCAGGTGGAAAAGAACAAGGAACGGGAAAAGAAAGCTTTCGGCATCTGCCTGGCGAAGATCGCCAAGCACAAACTGCCCATGAAACTCATCGACGTCGACTATACCTTCGACATGGGCAAGATTATCTTCTTCTTTACGGCTGACGGCCGCATCGACTTCCGCGAACTCGTCCGCGACCTGGCGTCGGTCTTCCGCACGCGCATCGAATTGCGCCAGATCGGCCTGCGCGACGAAGCCAAGATGATCGGCGGTATCGGCTGCTGCGGCCGGCCCCGTGCTGCTCTACGTTCCTGGGCGATTTCAAGCCGTTTCCATCCGCATGGCCAAGGGCCAGGGCATGTCCCTCAATCCGACCAAGATTTCCGGGATCTGCGG
>ENA-OQBV01001681-OQBV01001681.1-human-gut-metagenome-genome-assembly--contig:-NODE-1681-length-10509-cov-3.900790_pt1 | contig 10509 bp, 10 predicted proteins | sample MGYA00242750_ERZ504559 | MGnify/ENA primary metagenome ERZ504559 (study PRJEB26092, sample SAMD00036230) | human gut metagenome | host: Homo sapiens | study: EMG produced TPA metagenomics assembly of...
AGATGGAAGAGAAGCCGGCTGTGAAGGTTGTGGAACTGGATCTGGACGAGGTAAAAAAAAGTCCGGGAGCAGCTGCCGCTTCTGAAGCACAGGAGAGGGGATATTTACGCCCTGACCACGTTTTCGTTGTAATTTCCATGCCCAATATGGTATTGTATAAGACAGGCAGGAAATCCCTTGTATCAATATATAGAAAGAAGGTGAAGCTGTGGTTGAGTTAGATCAGTTCAAGAGTATTCTTGCAACATACACAGAACCATTAGTGGAAGTGAGGGATTCACTTTGACCTCGCTAACAAAGAGCAGAAGGTCGAAGAATTAGAGCGCGAGATGGAGGACGCCTGATTTCTGGGATAATGCGGAAGCATCCCAGATGAAGATGAAACAGTTAAAGAGTCTCAAGGACGATATTGAGACATACCATAATCTGGAAACGCAGATGGAAGATATGGAAACCATGATCGAGATGGGATATGAGGAGAATGATCCTGAGATCGTCCCTGAGATCCAGGAAATGCTGGACGAGTTCCAGGCAAGCTTTGACAGCATCCGTGTGAAGACACTCCTTTCCGGAGAGTACGACGGAGAGAACGCCATCATCAAGCTGAACGCAGGAGCCGGCGGAACAGAGGCCTGCGACTGGTGCGGAATGCTTTATCGTATGTACAGCAGATGGGCGGAGAAGAAGGGCTTTGCGCTGGAAGTTCTGGATTACCTTGACGGTGATGAGGCCGGTGTGAAATCCGTAACCTTCCAGGTGAACGGAGAGAACGCCTACGGTTATTTGAAATCCGAGAAGGGTGTTCATCGTCTTGTACGTATTTCTCCGTTTAATGCAGCAGGAAAGAGACAGACCTCTTTTGTATCCTGTGATGTTATGCCGGATATCAAGAAGGATCTGGATGTTGAGATCAATGATGACGATATCCGTATCGATACCTACCGAAGCAGTGGTGCCGGTGGACAGCATATCAACAAGACATCCTCTGCGATCCGTATCACCCATTTCCCAACAGGAATCGTGGTACAGTGCCAGAATGAACGTTCTCAGCACATGAACAAGGACAAGGCCATGCAGATGCTGAAGGCCAAGCTGTATCTGCTGAAACAGCAGGAAGCCGAGGAGAAGCTTTCCGGCATTCGAGGCGAAGTGACAGATATCGGCTGGGGAAACCAGATCCGTTCCTATGTCCTGCAGCCATACACCATGGTAAAAGACCATAGAACCAATGAAGAAACCGGTAATGTTGACGCAGTTCTGGACGGTGGTATTGACATTTTTTATCAATGCATACCTGAAATGGATCGCGCTGGCGAAAAAGAAAGAATAACATTACTGTCACGGAACCCCATAAAGACAGAGAAAAGGACTCCGCAGGCAAAAAAAGCGCTTTGTGGAGTTTCTTTTATTATGATAATATATCTCTTGTACAAAAACAGTTGTCTTTATGAAACGGACAGGAGGCTGCTGGCCACAATGTGAACAGCAGTCAGAGAGGTTGCTATGCAGAAACAGGTTGAAAAGAAAAAATACTATGTAGTAAGAGAACGGGCAGTGCCGGAGGTACTTCTCAAGGTGGTTGAGGCCAAGAGACTGCTGGAATCCAAACGGGTGGATACTGTTCAGGAAGCTGCTGAAAGGACCGGGATCAGCCGCAGTTCTTTTTACAAATATAAGGACGATATTTTTCCTTTCCACGAGGAGACCAAGGGAAAGACCATCACCTTTATCATTCAGATGGACGATGAGCCGGGGCTTTTATCAATGGTGCTGCAGACGATTGCCCGTTTTCACGGTAATATCCTGACCATACATCAGAGTATTCCCATTAACGGAGTCGCAACGCTGACGCTGAGCGTTGACATCCTTCCGGGAGAAGGCGACGCAGAGGCTATGGTGGAGAATATTGAGCAGAGAGACGGTATACACTATTTGAAAATTTTAGGCAGGGAGTAAGCATATGATAAACATAGCAGTATTAGGCTACGGTACAGTAGGAAGCGGAGTTGTTGAAGTCATCAACACCAATCATGAGAGCATTAACAAGAGAGCTGGAGATGAAATTAACATCAAGTACGTTCTTGATTTAAGAGATTTTCCGGGAGATCCGGTTGAGAAAGTTCTGGTTCATGATTATGAAGTGATCGTAAACGATCCGGAGGTAGATATTGTTGTTGAGGTTATGGGCGGGATCGAGCCGGCTTATACTTTTGTAAAAAGAGCGCTTCAGGCAGGAAAGAGCGTAAGCACATCCAATAAGGCTCTGGTAGCCAAGCATGGTTCCGAGCTCATGGAGATCGCAAAAGAAAAAAATATCAACTTCCTTTTTGAGGCAAGCTGCGGCGGCGGTATCCCGATCATCCGCGCACTGAATTCTTCACTGACAGCAGATGAGATCGATGAGATCACAGGAATCCTTAACGGAACCACCAACTACATGCTTTATAAGATGAGCACAGAGAACTGTGATTTCGATACGGTTCTGAAGGAAGCTCAGGCAAAGGGCTATGCAGAGGCAGATCCGACTGCAGACGTAGGAGGTGCTGACGCATGCCGTAAGATCGCCATCCTTTCTTCACTTGCATACGGAAAATTCCTGAATTACGAGGATATTTATACAGAAGGAATCACAAAGATTACACCGGCAGATATGGAATATGCAAAAGAGCTTGGCATGACTATCAAGCTTCTTGCCACAAGCCGCAGGATCGGAGATTCTTTCTATGCAATGGTAGCGCCGTTCCTGGTAGGCCAGAGTAGCCCGCTTTACAGTGTAAATGATGTGTTTAATGCAGTATTTGTGCACGGAAATGTTCTTGGAGATGCCATGTTCTACGGAAGCGGAGCAGGTAAGCTTCCGACTGCAAGTGCAGTAGTTGCAGATGTTGTGGATGAAGCAAAGCATCTCCACAGAAATATCATGACAAACTGGAGCAGCTATGCCTTGAAGCTTATGGATATGGATGAAGTTGAGGGACGTTTCTTCGTACGTGTGTCTGATACTACTATGGATGAAGTGGAAAAAGCTTTTGGTGATGTACAGACCATCGAGCCGGATGACCTTCCGGACGAATTCGGATTTATCACACCGGTGATGAAGCAGGCTGAATATTATGAGAAGATCAGCAAGCTCACCGGAAAAGTACTGGCAATGATCCGTGTAAAGGATTGATGTCGAAGGGAAGAAAAGAACATGTTGATTGTAAAAAAATTCGGCGGTACTTCTGTGGCAAACAAAGAGCGTATCTTTAATGTTGCCAGAAGATGTATCGAAGATTACAAAAAAGGAAACGACGTGGTGGTCGTGCTTTCTGCAATGGGTAAGTATACCGATGAGCTGATCACCATGGCAAAGGATATCAATGACAAACCTCCGAAACGTGAGATGGATATGCTTTTTACCATCGGAGAGCAGATGTCAGTGGCACTGATGTCCATGGCTATGGACAGTCTGGGAGTACCGGCTGTTTCTCTGAATGCCTTTCAGGTAGCTATGCACACAACAAGTGCACATAGCAGCGCACGCCTGAAAAAGATCGATGCGGCACGTATCCGCAGAGAGCTGGATAACCGCAGGATCGTTGTGGTCACAGGCTTCCAGGGCATTGATAAATATAATGACTATACCACACTTGGACGTGGCGGTTCTGATACCACAGCCGTAGCTCTTGCGGCAGCGCTTCATGCAGATGCCTGTGAGATCTATACCGATGTGGACGGTGTTTATACCGCTGACCCGCGTAAGGTTTCGAATGCCCGCAAGCTTAAGGAGATCACTTACGATGAAATGCTGGATCTGGCAACTCTGGGTGCGGGAGTGCTTCATAACCGTTCTGTGGAGATGGCAAAGAAATACGGCGTGCCGCTGGTGGTACGTTCCAGTCTCAACAACAGCGAAGGAACTGTGGTAAAGGAGGAAGTAACAGTGGAGAGAATGCTGATCAGCGGTGTTGCTCTGGATACAGATGCAGTACGTATTGCTGTGATCGGACTTAAAGATTCACCAGGAGTGGCATTTAAGCTTTTTGATACCCTGGCTAAGAAAAATATCAATGTGGATATGATCCTTCAGTCTATCGGCCGTGCCGGAACCAAGGACATTTCCTTTACTGTTGATAAAAATGATCTGGACGATGCAATGGGTGTTCTGGAAGCTAACCAGGCACGCATCGCCTATTCTGAGCTTCATGCGGAGAAAAACATTGCCAAGCTTTCTATTGTAGGAGCAGGTATGATGAGCAATCCGGGTGTTGCTGCAAAAATGTTCGAGAGCCTTTACAATGAGGGTGTGAACATCAATATGATCGCAACATCTGAGATCCGTGTGACGGTGCTCATTAACGAGAAAGATGGTGTACGTGCCATGAATGCGGTACATGATGCGTTTAATCTTGCAGACTAAACAGATGTGAAATATGAGAATATGATATATCTGAAGTAAAAAATGACGGGGCGGAGGCTTGGATGAGTCTCCGCCTTCTATAACGAAGGGATACAGAATTATGAGAAAAAATCTGAAGGGCTGTAAGAAGCTGGCAGGGGAAACTCTGGCCGGTAATTTTACGGTCCCTGTGATCGGGAGTATTGCGGTTGCGGCGATGAGCGCAGTTTCAAGCTATATTTCCACAGCACTTTTTCCGGGAGATTCCCTGTATGCGATCATTGGAGGAGAGGTATTCAGCTTTGTCCTTTCTCTGGTGATCTGTATTTTTTCCGCAGGACTTTACCGGATCTATCTGAATATTTCCAGAAGGGAAACCTACTCTTTCGGAGACCTTCTGTACTTTTTCAGCCATCAGCCGGATCATGTGATCGTGGCATCCTTTGTGCTGGCATTGATCAATCTGGTGACATCACTTCCACTGGCGTGGTTTTCTTTTACAAGCAATATGGGAAATACAACGGAGGAGCAGATGAACTGGGCAGTAACTTACATGCTGCTCACACTTCTCGGGTTCGTGCTGAACCTGCTGGCAGCTATGCCGTTCACCATGAGCTATTACATCCTGTCCGATAATTCGGACATAAAAGGAGTGCAGGCACTGAAAGCCAGTGCAAAGCTTATGAAGGGACATTATTGGGAATATATGAAAATGCTCTTAAGTTTTGTTCCGTGGATCATTTTTTCCATATTTACATTGTATCTGGCATTGATCTGGCTGGTGCCTTATATAGAAACCTGTATGGCAGTTTTCTATCGGAATATTTCCGGAGAGTTTGATGAACCTCCAGAGGATCCTTATCCTCCGGTAACTCCGATCCCGCAGTTCCACGATGAAACCGAAGCCTGATCGCCTTCCGGAGGATGTTTTCCCTTTCCGGGAGGATGCATGAAACGCAGGTGATGCCCTTTCCGGGGGGATGCTTGAAACGCAGGTACTTTCCCTTTCAGGGGGACCATTTTGGCATGGGCAGGTACGAGGGGGAAAGCACTCAAAGTTGCGAAGCCCGCTTTTCCCCCTCGCGCTCCCCCTTTCCGGGCACGCAGCTATTGTAGGCTGTAGAAATATGTGAAGCTATTGGAGGGGCGATGGATTCTATTACGTTGGCTGTGGAAGGTTGAGCCGATTTATGCTGACGTAAATATATTGGCGAAGCGTTTTTTATTCGCTCCGCATGAAAAGTGGTCTGCAAAGCAAACCTGTTCCTAAATAACAGCGATACGCCACAATCCAGGAAATAGGTCTGCTACGCAGGCCACTTTCCCATTCAGCCAGATACAATAAACAGTGCCGAAGCAATAAACAGCGCCAAAGCAACAATCGGCTCAGCCTGCTACTGTCGGTACAGCAGAATATAATCCAGAAACAATAAACAGCGCCAAAGCAACAATCGGCTCAGCCTGCTACTGCCAGTGCAGCAGAATACAAGGCAGAAGCAACAAACGGTGCCGAAGCAATAATCGGCTCAGCCTGCTACTGCCAGTGCAGCAGAATACAAGGCAGAATCAACAAACAGTGCCGAGGAAACAATCGGCTCAGCCTGTTACTGCCAGTGCAGCAGAATACAAGGCCGAAACAATAAACAGTGCCGAAGCAATAATCGGCTCAGCCTGCTACTGCCAATGCAGCAGAATACATGGCAGAATCAATAATCGGCTCAGTCTGTCACTGCCGATACAGCAGAATATAGGACTGAGCCGATACACTTACACATTCCACAACGCATCACAGCGGCGTGGCCAGGAGGGGAAGAGCGCGAGAAGGGGAGACGGCCTTCGCAACTATGAGTGCTTCCCCTTCTCGCAAATTACCCACTTTCAAAAAGTGAAAACTATAATCAAAAAAAATCAAACCACCCCAAATTTCCCATCACTTAAAAAAGTGAAATCATAATCAAAAAAATCAAACCACCCCAAATTTCCCTCACTTTCAAAAAGTAAAAAAATCATAATAAAAAAAAGGCCCCCACATAATTATAGATTCAAAGGAAGTCGTCCCACAACCTCCTTTGTCAACCCACCTATGAGAATCCCCGCCAGGACACCTGCCACCAGCAGTGCCGGTGCATAAACCATCAAACTCGTATTGCTCACCACGATCATGGCAACGATCAGCTGCCCGATATTATGTGTGACACCACCGGCCACACTGATACCGATCAGACTGAAGCCGGAATGTTTTTTCAAAAGATCCATCACAGTCAGGCTAAGCGCAGCGCCAGCCAGACTATACAAAATACTGAACAGATTTCCAAACATAAATCCGATCACCAGGATCCTGACAACGGACACGAGAGCCGCTTCTTTAAAGGAATATCGGTCCAGTATAAAAAGTACCGCCAGGTTTGCAAGCCCGAGCTTGATACCCGGAATTCCTGTAAATACAGGGACCAGAGACTCCACATATCCAAAAATGATCGCTACTGCGGCAAATAATCCGAGATAAGCTGTTTTTCGTTTCATAAATAAATCCTTTCATTTGTTGCAGGAATATCGTTGCAAAATAGCACAGACAGAATACCGTCTGTCAGAGAAAACTCTACGGAGAACACGTATTACGCATATTCTCCGGAAATTTTATGTCACCGCATCAATTTTAGGCGAACTATCCGAATCCGAATCCTCTGCAGTATTTTCCCCTTCTATCACAACCTTATTAGGAAGGCAGATGATGGAACCGCCGTGCTCGTCCACAGCATTCTGTTTTATACAGTAATGATCCGGGCAGGTTGCTTCGATCATTGTAACTTTTCCATCTTTGATCTCGCAGACATTGGTGTCTCCGATGTGGATGATCTGGTCCTGGGAAAGCGAATAGGTTCCGAATTCTTTTCCGTCAACGGTAATACGGATCGTATTATGGGAACGTTTCCCCGCAATCTGAAAACCAAGCCAGAGAACCCCCGCCAGAATCAGGATCCCGGCAATAAAAATCAATTCTTTTTTCTTCAAAACAAATCTCCATTTCTGTTACAGATTCAGAAAAATCATATCATAATCGAAATTAAAAGGCAAACATAAGTTAATGATATCTAACCATAATTCATACAGCTGTTCCCAACGGAAAGGGAGGAGTGGCGATGATTTTTCTTTTATAAAAGACATAAAACAGAAAAATTCATATTGGAAAAAGTTATAAACTACTAACAAAAGTGTAGACAAGAAAAAAAACAGATGATATAATACCTAGCTGTAAGTTAGCATCGCCTAATTTTACAAAAAAGATTAATCAAAACTAATTTATGTATATGGATAAAAACTATATAATTTATCCAAAAGACAGTTATACGCAGATTACAGGACTGGATCGAGAGCATCTGACGTAGCAATATATGTTCGCATAGCGTGAGTCTGATGCAGCAATTTACAGAATTGTTAAAAATACAAGGGAGAAAAGAGATGAAAAATCAGAATTTTTATATGAGAGTGATCTCCTTACTGTTGGTGATCCTGGCTGTACTTTTTTATAACAGCAGCATGAAAGCCCAGGCAAATGAAAAAGAGATCGCGGCTCTGACAGATAAGGTAGATACACTTCAGGAGCAGCAGAATGAACTTCTCAGTGCGCTGGAGACGAGTTATGTAAATCGTATGCAGAATCAGGCAGCATCTGCAGGATCAGGCAGCAGTGATGCAGATACAGCAGGCGATGACAAAACAACAGACACTTCAGACGGCAATGTATCCGATGCAGACGCAGAGGACACAGCAACCGCAGATTCCGATAATGTATATAAAGATGGAACCTACACAGGAGAAGCTGAGGGATACGGCGGGACCATTCAGGTGGAAGTGACACTTGCCGGTGATGAGATCACATCCATCAACGTAGTCAGCGCCCCAGGTGAGGACAGTGCATATCTTTCACAGGCAGAGAGTGTGATCGATTCCATCCTGAGTGCTCAGAGTACAGATGTGGATACCGTATCCGGAGCAACGTTCAGCTCCACAGGAATCCTGAACGCAGTGGATGCGGCACTTGGAAAGGCGGAAAACTCATGAAAAAAAGACAGCGGGAGGTAAGGCTGATGCGTGCGGGAATACAGCTGGCATTTTTTATTGCCGCCCCGTCTCTGTTTTCTACAGCCTTTGCAGGTATCAAATCGATCTTTCTTGCCATTGCGGCCGGTCAGCCGGTGGAGTGGAATTCCTTTCTGACTGTAATGGCAGTGCTTCTGATCTTTACCTGCTTTTTCGGAAGACATTTCTGCGGATATGCGTGTGCATTCGGATCTTTCGGAGATGCCGTATATGAAGGCTTTTCCTGGATCCGGATGAAATGCTTTCACAAAAAAAAGAAACCGGCTCTTTCCGAAAAAATGGTTCACGGGCTTCAGAAAGTCAAATATATCGTACTGGCACTGATCCTGCTTTCCTGCCTTACAGGTGTATACGGAAAGCTTACGGGAACCAGCCCGTGGGATGTTTTTTCCATGCTCACGGCAGGACGGATCCCGAACAGCAAATATCTGGTGGGAATTGTGCTCCTGGTGCTGATTATTGTGGGAATGTGTACACAGGAAAGGTTTTTTCTGCCAGTTTCTCTGTCCCATGGGAGCGGTTTTTGCATAATGCCAATCCTTCCGGGCGCACTGTTTCGGAGAAACCGTGAGAAATGTCCGCCGAAATGTGGTCTCTGTAAAAAAAGATGTCCGGCTCATCTGGATATCGACGGCGACACAGGCAGATCCGGCGAATGTCTTTGCTGCCACGCATGTGCCGCAGCATGCCCGAGAAAAAATATTCACATTGGAACAATTGAGGAAAAATGATCTATGAGATATCAGGCTCTGAAAAAGAAAACTTTTCTGGCAGCAGCTACATTTACAGGAATTGCGGTGTTGTTTCCTGTGCTGTGCATGGCTGCTTCGGAAAATGATGTACAGACATATACCGATACAGATTTTGCAATGGATACTGTGGTATCAGAAACACTCTATACCACAGGTGACGATATAAACAGTAAGCTGACAGCTGTGCTGACAGATGTGGAGACGAACCTTCTTTCCTGGACCAATGAGAAGTCCCAGATCTATAAGGTGAATGCAGACAGCGGAAAAGATACGGAGATTTCCGACGAGCTTTCCGGATATCTGAAACGTCTTCTGAAGATCGCAGAGGATTCTGACGGAGCCTTTGACCCAACCATCGGGAAGCTGATCCGCCTGTGGGATATTGGAGGGGAAAACCAGAAAATTCCGGAAGAAGCAGAAATTAAGAATGTTCTGAAGGACTCCGGATATCAGAAGATTTCTCTTGACGGAAACACGATCCACATGGAGGAGGGCTGTTCTCTGGATCTTGGAGCAGCGGGAAAGGGTATTGGCTGTGACCTGATCCTTAAAGAACTGGAAACAAAGAAGGATGTAACAGCAGCACTTATGAATCTGGGAGGAAGCAGTGTCATGACCTACGGAAGCAAGCCGGATGGTTCTTCCTGGAATGTGGCAGTGACAGATCCTAGAGCTGAAAATGAGGATGACTATCTTGGTGTGGTTGCCTTAAATGGTACAGAATTTCTTTCCACATCCGGAGATTATGAGAAATATTTTATCGAAAATGGTGTAAGGTATCACCACATTATGGACCCGTCTACCGGCTATCCGGCAGAAAGCGGAGTGACCGGGGTAACGGTAGTCTGTGACTCAGGTCTGGAGGCAGATGCGCTTTCCACAGCATGTTTTGTGCTGGGGGTGGAAAAAGGGACACAGCTGTTGAAAGCTACGGTGCAGACGGACTTTTTTGTGGAATGAAGACCATCATGTGTATCTCACTGAGGGGATGAAAGAGCGGTTCAGCCTGATTGCAGATTCCTACAGTGTGGAGGATATTGCAGAGTGAAGCTGATCTCCCGGCGATCCGGTTTATGACTGTTTGGCAGAGGGGAATGCTCATATCCGCAGTACTTGCGATAGTAAACCTGGAAAGGGTTCTATAAAGTATATCATATTTTTTAGGAGGAATAAGCAATGCAGAAGTGGAATCTATTGAAAAAAACAGCTCCATGCTTTTTAAGTCTTGCAGTGGCAGCAACAACCTTTTCCGACCGCTGTAAATGGCATCTGATC
>ENA-OQBV01001682-OQBV01001682.1-human-gut-metagenome-genome-assembly--contig:-NODE-1682-length-10509-cov-2.165671_pt1 | contig 10509 bp, 9 predicted proteins | sample MGYA00242750_ERZ504559 | MGnify/ENA primary metagenome ERZ504559 (study PRJEB26092, sample SAMD00036230) | human gut metagenome | host: Homo sapiens | study: EMG produced TPA metagenomics assembly of...
ATATGAAAGTCTGGCATATTGTTCCTAAAAATGATATTTTGATCCCGTCGACGGCGGGCGGTCGGTGACGGTCGCTTCGATTGCGGCCGATCTGGCCGGTCATGCCTGGCATGTCCGGACGGAATCGCCTTATGCCATCGGCGATATGGATCTTCTCCGCGATCGGGTCAGCCGGAAATTGGGCCTGGACGGGACGGTATCGGTCGAACACCGGGTGACGTCGGTCTTTCACGGCGGCGATATGTCCCTGGCCGTGCCCGACAACGACCCGCTGCGCCAGGTCGCCGATATTTCCACTGATGATATGGAAGGATACGGGATTCCTCATGAAGACTGCTACGATTCCATTTACGATGTGGATGACGAATTGTACGCCGATGAAGATTACAAGAAGGCCTGCCAGTCGGCATCCCAGTCCGGTACGGGCAGTACCAGGACGGGCGGCAAGGCCAGCGGCACCAAGACCGGCGGCGACAGCCGGGTCTGGATGGGCCGGGCCTTTGGCGGCGATGCCGTCGCCATCAACGACGTCCTCGGCGAGGAACAGAACGACGTCATCCTCAAGGGGAAGGTCGTCAAGGTCGAGTTCCGGGAACTCAAGTCGAAGCGCATCCTCCTGACCTTTCAGATGGCCGACAGCACCAACGGCATTTCGGCCAAGAAGTTCCTCGACGTCAGCAATCAGGGCGGAGGCGGCAAGTTCCGCCGCAAGAACACGCTGACACCGGAAGAATACGACAACCTGGTCAAGAAGCTCAAGCCCGGCGTCTACGTCCGGGTCCACGGCAATATCCAGTACGACAATTACCAGAACAACTACATCCTCATGGCCTACGACATGATGGAAGCCGACGGCGGCACAGTGGAACGGGAAGACCACAATCCCACGCCGCGCGTCGAACTCCACCTGCATACGGTCATGAGCGACATGGACGCCCTGATCACGGTCAAACAGCTCATCAAGACCATCAAGAAGTGGGGCCATCCGGCCGTTGCCGTCACGGACCACGGCGTCGTCCAGTCCTTCCCGCTGCTCCAGGAAATCTCGACGGACAAGACCAACAACGTCAAGGTCATCTATGGCATGGAAGGCTACCTCTTCGATGATAAGATCGACCAGTCGTACCATATCATCGTCCTGGCCAAGAACCAGATCGGCATCCGCAATCTCTATAAATTGGTCAGCATTTCCCATTTGAAATATATCTACCGCGGCCGGCCGCGCATCCCCCGGGCGGTCCTGTCGGAATACCGCGAAGGCCTCATCCTGGGCTCGGCTTGTGAAGCCGGCGAGCTGGTCCGCTCGATGGTCCAGAAGAAGCTGCCTTATGAAGAATTGAAGAAAATCGCGTCGTTCTACGACTATCTGGAAATCCAGCCGCTCACCAACAACGGCTTCCTCGTCCGCGAAGGCTTCGTCGCCGATGAAGAAGGCCTGCGCGATATCAACCGGACGATCCTCAAGCTCGGCGATGACTTGGGGAAATTGACCGTCGCCACCTGCGATGCTCATTTTATGAATCCCGAAGACAAGATTTACCGGGAAATCCTCATGACCGGCAAGGGGCTTCAAGGATGCGGAATTCCAGCCCGACCTCTACCTGCGCACGACCGACGAGATGCTGGCTGAATTTGCCTACCTCGGCGAGGAACGGGCACGGAGTGTCATTACCAACCCAATAAGATCAACGATATGATCGACGACTGCCGGCCGGTACCGAAGGAAACGCTCTATTTCCCGCAGATCGCCGGTTCGTCGGAAGCACTGAAGAACATGTGTTATAAAAAGGCCCATGAAATCTCGGCGATCCGCTGCCGAAGATCGTCGAAGACCGATTGGAAGAAGAGTTTACGTCTATCCTGGGCCACGGCTTCGGCGTTCTCTATTACATCGCCCACAAGCTGGTCAAGCACTCCAACGACGACGGCTACCTCGTCGGCTCCCCGTGGGTCTGTCGGCTCGTCCTTCGTGGCGACTATGTCGGACCATTACCGAAGTCAACCCCCCTGCCGCCGCATTATGTCTGCCCCCAGTGCCAGTGGAGCGAGTTCTTTACGCACGGCGAAGTCGGCGGCGGTTTCGACCTGCCCGACAAGGTCTGCCCGAAGTGCGGCACGCCGCTCCACAAGAACGGCCACAACATCCCGTTCGCAATCTTCCTGGGCTTCGACGGCGACAAGGTCCCTGATATCGACCTCAATTTCTCCGGCGAATACCATCCGAAAGCCCATAAGTACACGGAAGAACTCTTCGGCAAGGACAACGTATTCCGTGCCGGGACCATCGGTGCCGTCAAGGACAAGACGGCTTATGGCTACGTCATGAAGTGGGCCGAAGCCAAGGGCATCAAGGTCAACGACGCCTATGTCAACAGCCTGGTCGCCGGCTGCACGGGCATCAAGAATACGACGGGCCAGCATCCGGGCGGCGTCATGGTCATTCCCCGTGATATGGACGTCCATCATTTCACGCCCGTCCAGTATCCGGCCAACAAGAAGGACAGCGGCATCATTACAACCCATTTCGATTATCACTCCATCGAAGGCCGTCTGGTCAAGCTCGACATCCTCGGCCATGATGATCCGACGGTCATCCGCATGCTCGAAGATATGACCGGTATCAAGGCGACGACTATTCCCTTTGATGACCCGGCGACGCTGAGCCTGTTCAGCTCGACCAAGGCCCTGGGCGTGACGCCGGAAGAACTGGGCTCGAAAGTCGGCAGCCTGGGCATCCCGGAATTCGGCACGTCCTTCGTCCGCCAGATGCTCGTCGACACCAAGCCCAAGACCTTTTCCGAACTGGTCCGCATTTCCGGTTTCTCCCACGGCACCGACGTCTGGCTGAACAATGCCCAGGACCTGATCACGTCGGGGACGGTTCCCCTGAAGGAAGCCGTCTCGACGCGTGACGATATCATGAACTATCTCATTCAGCACGGCATCAAGCCCAAGACGAGTTTCAAGGTCATGGAAAATGTCCGTAAGGGCAAGGGCATCGACAAGCTCAATAAATTGGGCCAGAAGACGACGGACTACGAAGGCGAGCTCAAGGCCGGCCACATTCCGCAGTGGTTCATCGACTCGTGCCACAAGATTGGCTACCTCTTCCCGAGGGCCCATGCCGTGGCCTACGTCATGATGGCTTTCCGCATCGCCTGGTATAAGATCAACCAGCCTCTGGCTTACTACTGCGCTTTCTTCACGATCCGCGCCAAGGCCTTCAAGCTGTCGGCCATGATCCACGGCCTGGAAGGGCAGGAACGGGCCATGAAGGAAATCGCCGCCAAGGGCAAGAGTGCGTCGAAAATCGAACAGGACCTCTATTCGGCCCTGGAACTGGCCAAGGAAATGAGCCTCCGCGGCTTTTCCTTTATGAATGTCGACATCAACCGCTCGGCAGCGACGAAGTTCACCATCTGCGACGGCAAAATCCTGCCGCCCTTTACGGCTATCGACGGCCTGGGCGCCAACGTAGCCGAACAGATCGTATCGGCCCGCGAACAGGCGCCGTTCAGCTCCAAGGCCGACCTCAAGATGCGTGGCAAAGTGTCCCAGTCCCTGGTCGACGTCATGAGCCAGGAAGGCTGCCTCGGCGATTTGCCTGAAGATGAACAGATCGACCTCTTCGCCATGTAGGCGAAAAAAACATTTCCTCGACAGATGACCTGTCATGCCGTATAATGTTTTTAGTGTTTAACGAACTAAAGGAATCTGTCTTAGAAAGAGGGATTGTCATGGCAGTGAATGAAAAATTGCGAGACCATTTGCACGATCAGTTATTTCGTGCTATTTTGGAATTGAAGAGTGTCGACGAATGTTATGAATTTTTTGAAGACCTTTGCACCATTCAGGAAATGAAGGCCATCTCGGCCCGACTGGAAGTGGCCCGTATGCTCAAGGCCGGCGATATCTATGAAGACATCGTTAAGAAGACCGGCGCCAGTACGGCGACTATCAGCCGCATCAAGCGCTGTTTGGTCTACGGCAGCGGCGGCTACGAGAAAATCCTCTCCCGCATGGCCGAAAAGGACCCGGATTTCCTGAAGTTATCCAAGTAGGAGGGTAGCCGATTTCATGAAGGCTAAGATTGATGTCACCATTTTCCATAATGGTGATATGGATATATTGCATGCTTCCATTTACGAAGAGTTGTGGAAGGATTATTGTACATTTAAAAAACGGGCTGCCATGCAGCAGGACAAGGGGACCAAGAAGGGCACGTTCCTGGCCCGGCGCTATTACCGGGCGGCCCTCCTGTCCCTGTTCGCTTTCTTTGAGGGCGTCTTGAACAGCTGGGTCAAGACCGTCATCCAGGAACGGCAGGAATTTGCCGGCGTCGAACGGCAGGATACGCTCAAGAAGTGCGACGCCATGGTGGAATACTGCTTTTTTCTGCTCCTATACCAAGCGGCCCGGTACGTTTTGTTCGCTTTACGGCTATATCAACCGCTATGAACAGCACGACCTGGCCCTCATCGAGCACATCGACGGCCAGACGCTGGGGCAGATCGAGACGGCTATGGAAGAGTTCTTCTGCTATGTCGAAGCCATGACCGCCCTGCGCCGCTTCCCGAAACCGAACGAGTCGACGACGGGCCTCGTGAGCCGCCTTGGCGGGATGGTAAAGGATTGCCGGGGCTGAACGGAAAGGATGTGTTACCTATGAGTGACAAGTATTACCTCGGTTTCGATGCCGGGACGCAGAGCGTCAAAGTCGCCGTCTACGACGAAGACCAGCACTGCCTGGCCATGGACACGGCCAAGACCCATCTGGCCTACCCCCAGCCGGGCTGGGTCCAGATGGACGTCGATGAATATTACCGCCTCATCAAACAGTGCATGGCGTCCTGCAGCCGGCAGATGGAAGAAAAAGGCTGGGACGTCGGTAACGTCCGGGCCATCATGGGCGACGGCATCATCTGCGGCATCGCCGGCATCGACGAAGACGGAAAGGCCATTACGCCTTACGTCAACTACCTCGACAGCCGTACCCGCGACGATGTAGAAGCCCTGAAAGCCAAGAACCTCGATATCTGGGGACGGGAAACGGGCAATGCCGAACCGAACATGATGTTCCCGGCCATGTTTGCCCGCTGGTTCATGAAAAACGTCCCGGCCTGGAAAGAAAAGGGCGTCAAGTTCGTCCATAACTGCCCCTACGTATTGATGCACCTGGCAGGCCTTAAAGGCAAAGACGCCTTCATCGATTGGGGTACCATGTCTGGATGGGGCCTCGGCTATGATGTCGTCAAAAAAGAATGGTCCAAGGAACAGCTCGATATTCTGGGCATTTCCGAAGACTTCATGCCGCGCATCGTAAAGCCTTGGGACATCATCGGTCATCTCTGTGAAGAAGACGCTATGGAAACAGGCTTTCCCGCAGGCATTCCCATCTGCGCCGGTGCCGGTGATACGATGGAATCCATGATGGGCAGCGGCATCCTGGAAGCGGGCCGCGCCGTCGACGTCGCCGGGACGTGCGCCATGTTCTGCGCCGCCACGGACGGCATCATTCCGGAACTGTCCGTACCGGGGAGCAACCTCATCTTCAATTCCGGCACCCTGCCGGGGACGTATTTCTACTGGGGCATGGTCCGCACAGGCGGCCTGGCCCTGCGCTGGTTCAAGGACAGCATTGCCCGCGAAGAAGGCGATGACTACTACGGGACCCTGGACGAACTGGCCCGGCGCCATCAGCCCGGCTGCGACGGGGCCATGTTCATTCCCTACCTGACCGGCGGCAACGGCGACTATCCCAACGTCCGCGGGACCTTCACGGGCCTGACCCTCGACTCCGACCAGGGCGCCATGTGGCGCTGCGTCCTCGAAGGCATCGGCTATGACTATATGGAAATCACCGACCGCTACCGCAAGGCCGGCATCGACCTGACCCAGCTGACCATCACCGAAGGCGGCAGCCGCGATGAACTGTGGAACCAGATCAAGGCCGACATGCTGGATACGAAAGTCGTGACCCTCAAAGTCGCCGGCGGCGCCGTCCCGACCAACTGCATCGTCGCCGCCTATGCCGCAGGCGACATACCGGACCTCAAACAGGCCCTCCAGCGCCAGCTGGAAATCAAGGCCACCTACGTACCTGACGAAAACCATACGGCTACCTATCGCAGGGCCTATGACAAACGCGAAAACCTGCTCAAAGCCCTGAACGGCGCTTTGTGATTCATTTTCGCAGGCCGCAGTTCGCAGGCCGCTTCGGATTTAGATGCGGCGGCCCGCCGCGACAGACTCAAAATGAGAACGACGCTTCGGGATACCCTCAGCGCGTAGCGGGCCGCCCTTTGGGACGGCCCCTACGGATGCCGTTGCACGGCAGCGCCTCAAAGGGACAGCATCGCCTTGGGTGACTTTCGACTCGTAAAAATGGCCCCGATTGGGGCTTTTCGTAGGGGCCGTCCTGATAAGGCGGCCCGCCTGAATCCCGTGAACAACGCTATCCGAAGGGCGGTCCGTCCGGCTCTCCTCATAGGAGAGCTGTCAGCGAAGCTGACTGAGAGGTTGTCCTTTCATGATAGTTTATCTACATCAAACATCAAACTTTCAACTTCAAACTCAAAAGGCGCTGTCTTCATGGGACAGCGCCTTTTTTGCGGGCTTCCTACAACGGAATTTCCCACAAGCGGGCCGCCCTTTGGGCGGCCCCTACATGCGACATCTTTGATGTCGCGGCGGCCTGCGAACGGCGACCTGCGGGTAGGGATTCCCAAAGGGAATCCCTACCCATGCACTTTGTGAAAAATAGAAGTATCTCCCATGACGTAAGTTCATAACGTCACATAGACCTATGAGATAATTCTATCGAATGATGCAAATGAGTAATTTGACTTCTTGATTATTGCATAAAATGCATGTCATAAATGTGAAAAATTGAAAAAAATGCCGTTTTTTAGTGGATTTTTTTGGGAAGTGTGGTATACTATCAGTGTAAGCAGTGAATCTTATTTAGAACGTGCGTGATTTTTTTTAGAAGAATCTAGTGAAAAAAATCACGCTGACGAAGGAGGAGTTAAAACATGAGTAAAGTAATGGTTATGGTGCAGGTACAATGGGTTCTGGCATTGCACAGGTTTTCGCAACGCACGGCTGGGATGTCGTCTTAAACGATATTAAAGACGAATTCATCGCTGGCGGCAAAGCTAAAATCGAAAAACAGCTGACCAAACAGGTCTCCAAAGGCAAAATGACCCAGGAAGACAAAGACGCAACCATGGCTCGCGTTTCTGGCTTCGTAACCCGTACGGCTGATAACATGAAAGACATCGACCTCGTCGTTGAAGCAGCTATCGAAGACTTGAAGATCAAATCGGCTATCTTCAAAGAACTCGACGAACTCTGCCCGGAACACACGATCCTCGCATCCAACACTTCGTCCCTGGCTATCACCCAGATCGGCGCAGCTACGAAACGCCCGGACAAAGTCATCGGCATGCACTTCTTCAACCCGGCACCGGTCATGAAATTGATCGAAGTCATCAACGGCATCGCTACTTCTGAAGAAACGTATGAAAAGATCGACAAACTTTCGAAAGACCTCGGCAAAACACCGGTCAAAGTTAACGACTTCCCGGGCTTCGCTGGCAACCGTATCGTCATCCCGATGCTGAACGAAGCTATCCAGGCTTTGATGGAAGGCGTTGCTTCCAAAGAAGACATCGATAACGTCTGCAAACTCGGCTTCAACCATCCGATGGGACCTCTGGCTCTCTGCGACCTTATCGGTAACGACGTTGTTCTCCACGTTATGGAAGTCCTCTACGAAGGCTTCGGCGATCCGAAATATCGTCCTTGCGCATTGCTCAAGAAATATGTCCAGGCAGGTTACCTCGGCCGTAAGACTGGCAAAGGCTTCTACGATTACACGAAATAAGTTAGCGATCTGCTAATCAATACGGGGCGTGACTTTCACACCCCGTATTATTTTTAGAATCTCATGCGCGTATTGACAGTGCGCCTATCCTGCCGGCAGGGGCGGTCTGACTGGCAGGAGTCCCTTTGGGGAGGGCAGCCTGTTGTACATACTATTTCTATACTATACTATTAACACTATTATATGTATTTAGGAGGTTTTTCTCATGGATTACCAGAACATTCTTTTTGCTGTCGAAGACGGTATTGCAACGATCACCATCAATCGTCCGAAAGCTCTGAACGCCCTGAACCAGGCTACGGTCAGCGAATTGAAGGACGTTGTCGAAAAAATCGCAGCTGATAAAGCTATCAAAGTCGTCATCATCACCGGCGCAGGTGCTAAATCCTTCGTCGCTGGCGCTGACATCAAAGAAATGGCTTCCAAGAACGCTGCTGAAGGCCGCGAATGGGGCCAGTTCGGGCAGAACGTCTTCACGGAAATCGAAAACCTGCCGCAGCCTGTCATCGCAGCTATCAACGGCTTCGCTCTCGGCGGCGGCTGCGAACTCTCCTGCGCTTGCGATATCCGCTATGCAGCTGAAAACGCTAAATTCGGCCAGCCGGAAGTCGGCCTGGGCATCACTCCGGGCTTCGGCGGCACACAGCGCCTGACCCGTGTCGTCGGCCGCGGCCACGCTAAAGAACTCATCTACACGGGCGGCATGATCGATGCTGAAAAAGCAAAAGCTATCGGCTTGGTCAACGAAGTCTTCCCGCAGGAAGAATTAATGCCGGCTGCTGTTAAACTGGCTAAGAAGATCGCTAAGAACGCTCCGATTGCTGTACAGCTCTCCAAAGCTGCCATCAACCGCGGCATCAACTGCGACGTCGTAACCGGTATCGCTTATGAAGCTGAAGTCTTCGGCCTCTGCTTCTCCACAGCCGACCAGAAGGAAGGCATGGCTGCTTTCTGCGAAAAACGCAAAGCAACTTTCGAAGGTAAATAATTCCATTGTTTGACTCCTAATAGAAAAGGGCCTGTCGCTATGCGGCAGGCCCTTTTCTGTTGAGCAACCTCTCAGTTAGCTTCGCTGACAGCTTTCCTATAAGGAGAGCCACGAGCCATGAGCCACGAATCACGTGCCACTAGCCTTTTCACAAAATTGTGTCACAACGGCCACGGGAAGGCGAACCAGGCGTGGTATAATAAATTGCAAAAAAATTTCAATTCGAGGTGACCTCTTCATGAAAGGTAAACATATTCCCGCTCTGGCTGTGCTCTGCTGTGCCCTCAGCCTGACGGCTCCTGTCTGGGCCGCACCGGCAGTGGATGCTTGAATCAGACGGCCGTGACGGCGACGGCAGCGGCGACAGCGGCTCCATCTTCTATCCGCGACGTGACGGCCTTGAGTACGGTCTATGGTGACGGCGAAAGCGTATCGGCTGTAGCCCTTCATTATCCCAAGACCATTGATGCCAGCCGCCTGAAGGCGTCGGATTTCACCGTCGCCGGCAAGACGATCGACAAGGTCTATACCAATGATGCGCCGGAAACGGCCCTGGCCGGCAAGAAGGGCAGTTACGTCATCGTCAGCCTGGTCCATCCGGCTACGCCCTTGCCGACGGCAGCTTCCCAGAACAAGCCCAAGGACGACCAGGGCGATAAGGGCAAAGAAGGCTCCAACGCCTTGAACGGCGGCGATGCGCCCATGTATTCCGACCGCAAGGCACCGGACCTGGAGCGTGCGCTGTCAGCCAGACCGGGACGGTCTATGCGACGGATGGCACGGCTTATGGCCCGACGACGACGGCCCTGGCTGCCGACAAGACCGTCGATGCCGTCAAGGACACCTTTAAAACTTATATATATAAGGACCCGGCTACAGGCTATGAAATGCCGTATAATATTTACCTGCCCAAAGATTACGACGCCGATAAGGCCAAGACCTATCCCATGGTCGTCTTCATCGCCGATGCCAGCGCCAACATCAACGATCCCAAGGCCGTCCTCTATCAGGGCAACGGGGCCATCGTCTGGGCGACGCCGGAAGAACAGGCCAAGCATCCGGCCATCGTCCTGGCACCGCAGTATACGGAAGATCTCATCCGCTCTATCGGCATGATGACTACCGATACCCACCAGTGGACCCAGGGCCTGACCCTGGTGACGGATCTCATCATGGATTGTATCCAATAAGTACCTCGTCGACAAGGACCGCATCTACGGGACGGGCCAGTCCCAGGGCGGCATGGCCAACATCGCCATCAGCGACGCCTATCCGGAACTCTTTGCCGGCCAGTACCTCGTCGCCTGCCAGTGGGATACGCAGGAAATGGAAAAACTCAAGGACAAGAACCTCTGGCTCACCGTCTGCCAGGGTGACAGCAAGGCCTTTCCGGGCATGAATGAAGCGACGGCCCTGTGGGAAAAAGGACGGCGCTGTCGTCGCCCGCAGCCGCATGTGGGACAGCACGGGCGGTACGCCTGTCTTTGAACAGATGATGCGGGTCATGGAAGACCAGCAGGCACCCATCGACTATACGGTCTTCAAGGACGGCAGCCACATGTATACCTGGTCCTTTGCTTACAATATCGAAGGCATCCGGGACTGGCTCTTTGAACAGACCAAGGCCGAAGAT
>ENA-OQBV01001683-OQBV01001683.1-human-gut-metagenome-genome-assembly--contig:-NODE-1683-length-10504-cov-2.907970_pt1 | contig 10504 bp, 13 predicted proteins | sample MGYA00242750_ERZ504559 | MGnify/ENA primary metagenome ERZ504559 (study PRJEB26092, sample SAMD00036230) | human gut metagenome | host: Homo sapiens | study: EMG produced TPA metagenomics assembly of...
GATATGATTAGTGATGTTACTTTAAAAATCGGGATGAACTGGATATGTAGGGAAAAGAAGGTAATTAAATGGGACAACTATGAAATTTATTTTTTACCGATGGGCTAATAAGAAAGTATTCCCAAAACTTTCATTCATATTATGTTCTTATTGTTCCGGTAGTTTATCATTCGTTCATTAATTTGTAAAACCGGATCAAAATCATGCATATCATAAATTCACCGGGCAAACTTATATTTAAACTGCTCTCCAGCAAATTCTACTTATGAAAATAAGAAAGGATAATAAAATGTTTCACGTGAAACATTTTGTTATCCTTTTTTAAACGAAACTCTCTCGTTTTCCATTCTTTTTACAATTCAATTAAATTATTGCGAATAGCAAACACTGCAGCCTGCGTCCGATCTGTTACTTCTATCTTCTTAAAAATGTTAGATACATGGTTCTTAACGGTTCTCTCACTGATATTTAACTTTTCAGCAACTTCCTTATTATACATTCCAACTGCCAAAAGCTTCAAAACTTCCAATTCACGCTTTGTGAGGCTCTCTATCTTTCCTTCATCCCTGTTCTTTTCAATCATCTTGGAATTTAATGATGGAATAAGACTTGGCTGAATATAATTTTCTCCTTCTACGATGGAAAATATAGCTTTTTTCAATTCTGCGGATTCAGAATCCTTTAAAATATAGCCATCCACCCCTATATCGACCGCTTTCATCAGATATTCCACTTCATTATGAACGGTGAGAACCAAAACCTTTACCTTTGACTTTGAAGATTTAAGCGTCTGCAATACTTCCAGACCATTTTTTCTCGGCATATTAATATCAAGCAATAATACATCCGGTGTACAAATTTTTAACTTTTCCAGACAGTCAACACCATCTTCTGCTTCTGCAACTACCTGTATATCTCCTTCCAATTCCAGTAAACTTTTTAATCCCTCTCTGATCATGGAATGATCATCTGCGATCATAATTTTAATTGCCATTTTTATAAGTCCTCCTTCATTTTTGGAATTGACACAATAATAGAACATCCCTTTCCAGGTGCAGATTCTATAGAAATTGTTCCTGATAACAGATAGACCCTTTCTTTCATCATAGACAATCCGAATCCGGAATTATCATCCCTTGTCTCATCGGGAACTGCATTTACATCAAATCCCTTACCGTCATCTTTAATAACTAACACAATCTTCTTTTCTAAATAAGAAACTTTTACCTCCAGATAAGATGCCTGTGCATGCTTAACTGCATTATTACACGCCTCCTGAATCACCCGAAGCAATGTAATCTGAACAACACTATTAATCGGATATGATGTACCTTCCGTATAATATCCACATTCTATTCTATGGAATCTCTGAAATCGATCCAATGCTCTCTCAACCGTAACGTCAAATCCAATGTCATCAAAAGACATGGGTCTTAAATCATAGATTAACCCTCTGGTATCCTCAATTATTTTACGGAGTGTCTGACCAATGGAAAATAGCTCTAATTTACATTTTACCGGATCTGATTCTATAATTTTTGAGCATAATTCCGTTTTATGTACAATTGCAGTCAGATTCTGTGTGGTAGAATCATGTAATTCTCGCGCTATTCTCTGACGCTCTGTTTCAACAGAACGAAGTAATGCCAGCCTGGTATCATAAGAATCTATATCCGCAGCCTCATGAATCTTTCTTTCAATCTCCGTTTCTTCCTTGATAACGCTGGTAATATCTGCAATTCGAAATTCATATTCCTGCATCTGATCTCTCAGACACATAATTTCATTTGATATCCTTTTTTGATCTGCCCGAAGTTCTTCCATCTTTTCTTTATGAAAAGAATTAAATTCTCTCGGGCTGAACGCTTCATACCCGGGATTTGTTTCCTTCTCTAAAAGCTGAAGAAACTTTGTATTCTCTTTTACTTTATTTTCATATGAAGAAATCTGCTCTTCCAGAGAAACTTTGTGTTCTATATACTCCTGACGGATTTTTTTCCAGATAATCTTTTACCATCTTATTCCTCAAACGTATGTTCTGTTTTGTATTTTCAATATCAATAATATTATAAATCATTTTACGGGTAAAGAAAATAAAGAAATAAATATTGTTTGTAAAAAGACCCAAAAATGTCTATAATATATTTAAAATCAAACAAATTTTAAATACAAGGAGGATTTCCATGAAAAAAGGCACAAAAAAATTTCTTTTTTTGAGTGTTGCAACACTGGCAGGAATGTATGCATACAATCAGTTTGTTGCCTCCACTTCCACAAAAAAGAATATGCTCCCAACCAAAAACGGATCCTATTATTCCTGGAAACAGGGAAATGTTTTTTACACAAAAACATGGAACAGGAGATCCTGTTCTTCTTATTCATGACACAAATTCCGCTAGTTCATCTGTTGAGTGGTCAAAAATTTCAAAAAGACTTCAAAGAACATACGGTATATACCATGGATCTTCTGGGCTGCGGTCTCTCCGACAAACCAGGGCTGAGTTATACCAACTATATGTATGTCCAGCTGATCACTGCTTTTATCAAAGATATTATAAAATCCAAACATCAGTTGTAGCTTCAAACCTCTCCTCCTCATTTGTAATTATGGCAAATCAACTGGATGCCTCCATCATTGACAAAATGATTTTTATTAATCCGGTTTCCTTCCATTCCATGGATGCCATGCCGGATCAGCAAAGTAAACTAAAGCAAACGATCATAAATCTTCCTCTGGTCGGAACCTTTATCTATAATTTGCTCATGAACCCGAAGCGTATTGACCGTCAGTTCCGTTTTATCTATTACTGCAGACCTCAGCTGATTTCTTCCAAAACGAAAGATGCCTACTATGAAGCAGCCCATATGGACAACAGTAATGGAAAATACTTATACTCAAGTCTTCTTGGCAATTATATGAATATTGACCTTCGGCATGCTGTGAAAAAAATCACAAAACCTGTTGCTTTTATTATCAGCAGCGATATAAAAGCAAACTACAAAACAGCACAGGAATATCGTAAACTGAATTCTAACATAGACATCACCTATGTTTCCAATTGCAAATTGTATCCACAACTGGAGAATCCGGAAAAGGTTTACCAAATTATCGAAAACAAGTTATCCAATTAATTGGAAATGGACTGTACCTCAAAGGTACAGTCCATTTTTTATAACTCATCCATAAATGTGGATAACATCTTTTTTTCCGCTCAAAGAAGTGGAAAAAAGCATAAATTACAAAGGATTTTTGGAGGGCATTCCGGCTTTTCTTGGATATTTTTTTGATGTACCGTTTGCCTTTGTTAAAGAAATGAATGCACGCTGCGCCTCTCCAATAGAAAACTTATACACATCTTCAACTTTTCCTCCGAGAAGAAAAATAGCTGATTTTGCAGCTGCCACTTCATTTTCACACTCTCCCGATTTATAAGAAATAAACTTTCCACCCAACCGGACGAATGGAAGACAATATTCTGCAAGTGTGGATAAATTGGCAACCGCACGGGAAACACACAGATCAAACTGTTCTCTATATTCGGGCATGCGTGCCAGATCTTCTGCGCGGCCATGAACCGTATAGATCTCTGTCAGTCCTAACGCATCAATCACTTCATTCAAAAAAACAAGTCTCTTATTTAAAGAATCAGCCAGCACCACATTTAATTCCGGAAAAACAATTTTTAATGGGATTCCCGGAAACCCCGCACCAGTTCCAAGATCTATAACTTTTAACGGATGATGAAGATCCACAACCTGTATCAGAGAAACACTATCTACAAAATGTTTCTCGACGACTTCATTAAAATCGGTAATGGCAGTCAGATTCATCACCTTATTTTTTTCGATGAGCATTTCATAATAAGTCATAAATTGCTGCAACTGCTTGTCTGATAATGAAATATTCATTTTTGCAAGCATAGACAGAAAATGGTCTGTATTATATTCCATAGAATCCTCCATTATTCTTGTTTTTCTTTTTGTTCATCCGGGTTTAACTTAAAAAATAAATCTGGATTTTGAATATTTTAACTGTTCCAGATAGACCAGAAGAACAGAGATATCGGCTGGTGTGACACCCGAAATACGTGATGCCTGACCGATATTCAACGGCTGGAACTCATTCAGCTTCTGTTGTGCCTCGATTCGAAGTCCCGAAATTTCATTATAGTCAAATTTCTCCGGAAGTTTTTTCTTCTCCAGCTTTTTGAACTTCTCTACCTGCTTAATCTGTCTGCTGATATACCCATCATATTTGATCAGAATATTCACCTGCTCTGTTACCTCCGCAGGTAAATCCGGCCGGTCTGTATCAATTTCTGCCAGTTTATCATAATCAAGCTCCGGTCTGCGAATCAAATCAGAAAGCGTTGTACCGGTATGAAGTGGAATACTTCCATATTGTTCCAGAACATTCTGTACCCTCGCATTCGCCCCGAGCTTAACTTCATTCACGCGCTCAATTTCCTTTTTTATCAGTTCCTCTTTTTTGCAAACCCAGTCATACCGTTCCTGTGAAATCAGACCAATTTCATATCCTTTTTTGGTCAAGCGTAAATCCGCATTGTCCTGGCGCAAAAGTAAACGATATTCCGCTCGTGATGTCATCATGCGGTAAGGTTCGCGGTTTTTCTTTGTGACAAGATCATCAATCAAAACTCCGATATACGCTTCCGATCGGTCAAGAATCAAAGGATCTCTTCCCTCAATTTCCATTGCAGCATTGATTCCGGCAATCAACCCCTGACAGGCAGCCTCTTCATATCCGGAGCTTCCATTAAACTGACCGCCACTGAACAAACCTTTCATTGCTTTAAACTCGAGAGACGCATATAAATTGTTTGCGTCAATACAGTCATACTCTATCGCATATGCATTTCTTACAATTTTAACATGTTCCAGTCCCGGAAGTGTCCGGTACATTTCATGCTGGACATCCTCCGGCAGGGAAGAGGACATTCCGCCCACATACATTTCATTTGTACTAAGTCCTTCCGGCTCAATAAAAATCTGATGCCTGTTTTTATCTGCAAATTTTACCACTTTATCTTCAATGGACGGACAGTATCTCGGTCCTGTTCCCTCAATGATTCCCGCATAAATCGGAGAACGATCCAGATTGTTTCGGATAATTTCATGTGTCGTTTCATTTGTATAGGTCAGCCAACAGGAAGCCTGCTCGATCTGCACATCCTCCGGATTCGTTGTGAAAGAAAACGGAACGACTCTTTCATCTCCAAACTGCTCTTCCATTTTTGAAAAATCAAGACTCCTTTTATCGACACGCGCCGGTGTTCCTGTTTTAAATCTTCTTGTCTGGATACCATGAGCAACCAGGGAATCTGTCAGATGGTTTGCAGCTGATAATCCATTTGGTCCCGTATGTGTAATCATTTCACCGGTTAAGCAGCGCGCTCTCAGATAAGTTCCCGTACAAAGAACAACTGCCTTACATCTGTAAACACCTCCGGAAACTGTACGCACTCCGGTAATTTTCTGTTCTTCTCCCTCATGATATTCATCTTCCGGGAAAAACTGGTCTTTATTTGTTAATATCTCTGCGACTTCCGCCTGTCTTATGGATAAATGATCCGTATTTTGCAGGGTTTTTCGCATTTCTTTTGTGTATTCCGCTTTATCAGCCTGTGCGCGGAGAGAATGTACAGCCGGTCCTTTCGATTTATTCAGCATTTTCGACTGGATAAATGTTTTATCAATATTTTTGCCCATCTCTCCACCAAGTGCATCAATTTCCCGAACCAGATGTCCCTTGGAACTTCCACCAATGTTCGGATTACATGGCATTAGTGCAATACTGTCCACACTTACCGTAAACATCATTGTTTCCAATCCGAGTCTGGCACATGCCAATGCTGCCTCACAACCTGCATGCCCGGCACCGACAACAACCACATCATATGTTTCTTCAATATAAGGAATATTTTTCTTACCCATTTTTTTTACCTGCTACTTTCCCATACAAAACTTTGAAAAAATTTCATCCACCAGATCATCCTCAACAGCTTCCCCGATAATCTTACCCAGCTCCTCATACGCGCCCATCAGATCAATGGAATAAAAATCTTCAGGCATGTCATCCTCAATGCTTTGTGTTACCTGATGTAAATGATCAAGTGCTACCTGAAGTGACGTTTTCTGCCTCATGTTAATTGCATAAACTTCATCATTAAAAGTAACTTCACCCTGGAAAAACATATTCCGGATCGTTTCTTCCAATTCATCAATTCCCTGATGTTCTTTTGCAGAAATCGGAATAATCTTTTTATCCAGAATATGCTGTACCTCTTCCACTGTGACTTTTGTGTCCAGATCTGATTTGTTTAATAAAACAATTGCTTTTTTATCCTGCAACAGATCCATGATCTCATAATCACTTTCATCCAGCTCTGTCGATGCATCAATCACATAGATTACGAGATCCGCCTTCGATGCATATGTTCTCGCCCGATCCACACCGATTTTCTCCACTACATCTTCCGTATCCCGAATTCCAGCCGTATCCATTACGTTTAATGTAATTCCATTCAGGTTAATCTGTTCTTCCAGGACATCCCTGGTTGTTCTCGCAATTTCCGTTACAATTGCCCGTTCCTCTCCTACCAGAATATTCAACAGGGAAGACTTTCCTGCATTGGGTTTACCCACAATTACAGTGTTGATACCTTCCTTCAGAAAACGCCCATTTTCAAAGGTTTTGAGGATTTTATCAATTTTTATAACCAAGTTATCCACAGTATTGTGTAAAGTTTGTGGATAATTATCCAGAGAAATATGTTCAGGGTCATCCAAGGCAGATTCTATAAAGGCAATTTCATGCAATATATCTGCCCGGATCTTTCGGATATCCACAAGAACTGCCCCCTGCAACTGGGAAAGTGAACTTTTCAGTGCAAATTCGTTTTTTGCGTTGATAACATCAATAACGGATTCTGCCTGTGTCAGATCAATCCGGCCATTTAAAAATGCCCGTTTCGTAAATTCGCCGGGTTCTGCCGGCCGTGCACCATGTTTGATTACTGTTTCCAGAATTTTTTTCATAACATAGACACCGCCATGACAGTCAATTTCCACCGTATCTTCTTTTGTATAAGAATGTGGCGCCTTCATGAGTAAAACCATCACTTCATCCATCATCTCGTTATCGTCATAAATATATCCATAATGAATGGTATGACTTTCACATAAACTCAATTTTTTATGACCATATTTCGAACGATAAATCCGGTCAATAACCGGCAACGCGTCTTCTCCGCTGATCCGGATAATCCCAATTCCCGAAGGAGACATCGCAGTCGCAATTGCAGCAATTGTATCTGAATTCATAAGTCTCTCCAATTCTAAACAAAGGTGAATACCCAAAACTGGATATTCACCTTATTTTTTAACTCTATCAGTCAGTTCCTTATTTCTTTAATGTTACAACTACATGGCGATATGGTTCATCCCCTTCACTGTGTGTTGTAACATAACGATCATTCTGAAGTGCAGAATGAATGATCCGTCGCTCAAAAGGATTCATTGGTTCAAGAGAAACCGGGCGCTTGGTGCGCTTTACCTTGTACGCAATATTCTTTGCAAGATTCTCAAGTGTCTCTCTTCTTCTCTTTCTGTAATCTTCCGTATCAATCTTAACCTTATAATATTCATCGGAATGTTTGTTGATTGCAAGATTTGTCAGATACTGAATGAGAATCCAGCGTCTGTCCTCTCTTACCGATCAGAATTCCCATATCATCTCCCTTTAACTCTACTTCAATGATATGTTCTTCCTCATTTACTGCAACGAGAATTTCTACCTCCATCTTCATCGCATCAAAAATGGAAGATAAAATTCAACAACATTCTCATCAATGGAAAATTTCTTACGAGCCTTAATTACTGCATTTTTACTTCCGATTCCAAGAAAACCGGTACTTCCTTTATCAAGAACCTCATACTCAAGCTGATCACTGGTTATTCCCAGCTGAACAGTAGCCTGTGTAATCGCGTCATCCACATTTTTAGCAGAAATCTCAATAAACTCCATATAACTGCCCCCTCTTATTTACGATTATTCTTTTCTCTAAATTCTTTTACAAGATTTGCTTTCGCTGCCATACTTCCCGGCTTTGCATTTGCTTTCGCTGCATTTGCCTTTTCACGCTCCATCTCTATATTTGCAGAAGAAACATTTGCCTTCGACTGGATGGATCTGGTATTCATTGCCGCTGCCTGGCGGATGCGTTCCTCTGTAACACCCATCTTCTCACGTTTCTTCTTCACTTTTTCCTGATTCTTTGCAATAATATCCTCAAGATCTAAGTTTTCAATATGTTTATTGATAAAGAACTGCTGTACTGCACGACATAATGCACTGGCAACCCAGTAAATACCAAGACCAACCGGTGTCACGAAACAGAAAAACAAAGACATCAGAGGCATCATGGTATTCATAGTTTTCATCTGTCTTGCCATCTGATCATTATCCCCGCCTGCGGTAGCTGCGGTTGGCATCAACTTGATATTGATCACCTGTGTAATATAAGATAAAACCGGAATCAATACTGCAATAATCAACAACAGCCATGCATGACTTGCTATACTGCTCTTAATGATTGCCCACGGAGTATCTGAAATATTCAGTCCAAGAAAATAATTAAACTGGTTCATGTCATGGAGTGTAGAATTAAGGCTGTCACTCAGATTCGGAAACTGCTCAAAAATAGTTTTTCCTGCATCTGCTGTCTTCTCCCATGCAGTAGATGGAAGCTTGTACATAATATCGGTAACATAATTCGAAAGTGTAGTGCCGGTAGCAGCATTTAATTTATCTGCCACATTGTTTGCATTTAATCCACTGGACGTCACTGCATTAAAGTTTGTCATCAATGCAGTGAGTTTATCCACAAAACCATTGGTATTGATAATTCCGTCCACAAGACCGGTGTAAGAAGATCTCACACTGCTGATATATGCCGGAATATTATAAAATACACGATACAAAGCAAACAGAATCGGCATCTGGATAAGCATCTGGATACAGCTTCCGGATGGAGAAATACCATATTTCTGATATACAAGCTGTGTCTCCTGATTCATTGCCATCATGGCTTCCTGATCCTTGCGATTCTTATATTTATCACGAATCGCATTCAGTTCCGGCTGCATTTTCTGCGAAAGTTTCGAGAATTTCTGCTGCTGGATTGTCAATGGCAAAAGACACATATAGATCAAAATCGTCATGAGAACGATTGCAAGCGGTACACTGTTGATCGTACCACCGGAAATTTTTAAAACAATATCGTAAATTCCGCTCATGATCCATCCAAGAACCTTTGCAATCGGTCCGAGGAATTTTCCGGAATACGCTGTCAATTCAATCATGCCTGACATAAAAACCTCCATTTGGTTTATGGAACCGGGTCATATCCTCCCTTAGAAAAGGATTACATCGCAAAATTCTCCAGGCAGCCAGTGCCCCACCCTTTATCGCACCATACTTTTGCACAGCTTCCAGTCCATAACAGGAACAGGTCGGATAATACGGACATTTCGTTGACTTCATGGGAGAAATATATCTCTGATAGAATTTAATACATGCAATAAGAATTTTTTCAATAGAATTCCATCTTCTTTTCCATATTAATGTATTATTTTGTGAAGACCTCCAAGATGTTTCAGTGCGCTCGAAATCTGATGAAACGAAGCATCACGCGCTGTTCCTCTTGCGATGACTACAATGTCCAAACCACTATTGAACATGTCCTCCTGTAGCCGGTACCCCTCTCTGATCAGACGGGTCAAATGATGTCTTATAACACTATTTCCTACTTTTTTACTAACGGATATACCTAATCTGTTTTTGTCTGTGTGATTTTCCAGAACATACATAACCAATAAACGGTTTGCATATGAATTTCCTTTGTTATACACATTCTGAAAATCTTTACTTTTCTTTAATGATTCTGAGAACTTCATCTGAAAATATCCTCATAATAGAAGAAAAGACCACAATAATGTGGCCTAAGCTGATAATTTTTTTCTACCTTTTAATCTTCTAGCAGCCAATACTTTTCTTCCGCCTGCAGTACTCATTCTGCTTCTGAAACCATGAACTCTGGCTCTCTGTCTTTTTTTTGGTTGGAATGTCATCTTCATTTCGTATCCACCTCCTCTACGTTAAAAAACATCACTTAGCATTATATCAGAAAAACGCTACAAGTCAAGTAAAATCAAGGTTTTTTCCTAATTTAATGTTATAAACACTACATATAATAAGGAAGAAAAGCAATCCACTATATATAGTATCCACGCTTTTCCACGAAATAATAAGTTATCCACAATTTGGGGATAACTTGTGGATAAACTGTCAATACCTCTTGGATTAACTCTGTTTCCATCAACATCCATACCATACCTCCATATCCCTGAAACGCATTATTTCGCCTTTTATCCATATGTTTATAGTTAGTTTTGAAAAATATAAAAGGACGTCTAAAAAGTG
>ENA-OQBV01001684-OQBV01001684.1-human-gut-metagenome-genome-assembly--contig:-NODE-1684-length-10502-cov-3.742072_pt1 | contig 10502 bp, 10 predicted proteins | sample MGYA00242750_ERZ504559 | MGnify/ENA primary metagenome ERZ504559 (study PRJEB26092, sample SAMD00036230) | human gut metagenome | host: Homo sapiens | study: EMG produced TPA metagenomics assembly of...
GTGGAGCCGCAGGCCCAGGTTGTCCTGGGACACTTCCGGAATGATGCCTTCACCGATTCGAACGGGGTGCACGTGGAAGGCGAAAGCATGAACACCGCCCTGGGACGGATTGGAGCCCGGGCTGGGTATGAAAGCCCGCGCGTTACGGTCTATGCGAAAGCCAACTGGTACCATGACTTTGGCGGCAACCATGTGACGGTCATGTCCGTGGATACGGACCGGCTGCGCGTCCATGAAGATTATGGCGATACCTGGTTCTCCTATGGACTGGGCGGCGCCTATAAAATCAATGACGGTCTGCAGGCCTATTTCGACCTTGAACGGGGCGACGGTTCCAGCTACGATGAGAACTGGAGCTGGGATGTGGGACTGCGCTGGAGCTTTTGATCAAGAAATCACCCTGCCTCTTTGGCAGGGTGATTTTTTTGCGTTTTGAGCATGAAAGACTGAGCTCAAAAGGTATGGCGCGGCATCTTGACCCTGCCTAAAAAGCGTGACATACTGTATTTGCTAACAGTGCGTCAGGATTCATTTCAAAGGAGTGCGATAGCCATGGAATTCTTGAATCTCATAAAGAGCGATATTCCTGCAAAAAGTTTGATGGCCGTCCCATCGATGAGAGTGTCCTTACAGCCATCCTTGAGGCGGGGCGCTTAGCCCCAACGGCAAAAAATGCCCAGGCTCAGCGCGTTTACGTCCTTAGTTCCCCCAAGGCCCTTGCGGCCCTTGACAGCATAACGCCCTGCCGTTATGGGGCTCCTGTTGTCCTTGCCGTAGCCTATGATCGGAACAGTGTCTTCCATTATCCGGGAGATACCCGCGATTCCGGGGCCGAAGATGCCTCGATTGTGGGCGTCCATATGATGCTTGCGGCAAAAAAATGTGGGAGTCGACAGCTGCTGGGTCAATTTCTTTGATCCAGAAAAACTCAAAAAGGCCTTGACCCTTCCGGAAAACGAAGACCTTGTGCTCCTTCTTGATTTAGGCTATAGAGGGGAAGGCGGCGGACCTCTTTTGAATCATACATCAAGAAAACCTCTTGTAGAAACTGTTAGGGTTTTGTGAGAAGGAAGGTGCTTTCCATGAAAAAAATCCTCGTTGCCTATTTCAGTGCAACTGGAACGACACGAAAGGCTGCCAAAGCCCTTGCTGAGGCTGCTGACGCGGATCTTTACGAAATCCGCCCCAAAGTGCCCTACACGGCCAAGGACCTTGACTGGATGGATCCTCGTTCACGGTCATCTTTGGAAAAAAAGGCCGGGGCGCCTTTACCGGAACTTTTGGACCACAATGCTGCGCCCGCGTCCTATGATGTCATTTTTTTGGGCTTTCCGATTTGGTGGTATGAAGCTCCCAAAATCATCACGAGTTTCCTCAAGGCGTACGATTTCAGTGATAAGAAAATCATCCTATTTGCCACAAGCGGCGGCAGTGGTTTTGGAAAGACGTTGGAAAAATTGAAGCCTGCCGCAGGGCCGCATGCAGACCTTATGGAAGGACGGATCCTTAATGGCCGTGTCGGTGAGGGCACACTGAAAAAGCTTCTGTATAAGAAAGGACGGATCATCATGAACCGAATCATGAAACTAGCAGGCATCCTCTTAATGGGCTTTATTCTGGCCTACATGGGCGGCTGTGCTTCAGCCGGCGGCGAAGAAAAGGCGGCCTCCAAGAAGGCAGGCGCAGAGCAGGCAGCTTCACCCAAAGGGCGTCCGGACGTTCTTGTTGCCTATTTTTCCCAGACGGGAAATACGCGGACCGTGGCCCAAAAAATTGCGGCCCTAACGGGCGGCACCCTTTACGAAATTACGCCGGAAATTCCCTACAGCAAAGATGACCTTGACTACAATGTCAAGGTCAGTCGGGCCAATCGGGAACAAAATGATGCCTCCGCCAGACCTAAACTGCGGGGAACGCCTGAGCATTTCCAAGATGTGAAAGTCATTTTCCTAGGGTATCCAATTTGGTGGGGGATTGAGCCGCGCAGCATCGATACTTTCAGTGAAAGTCTCGACTTTACAGGAAAGACCATCATTCCCTTCTGCACAAGCGGTTCCAGTGGTATCGAAAAAAGTGAGGAAAACCTTGCCTCCCTGATTCCTGGTGCCAAATGGAAGAAAGGCAGACGATTTGAAAAGACGGTAAGTGAAGAAGACCTTAAAAAATGGATCAAGGAACTGGATCTGTCCCTTCATTGAGAAAAAAGGGGTCCTATGATTGCCTTGGACTGGCTATCATCTAAAAAGCAGGCATCCCATGGGCCTTTTTTGCTTACTTTTACTCCATGAATGTTTGATGCGTCTAACAAATATCAATGAAAAGGAATCAGAACATGAAAAAATTAGGCCTTATTGGGGGAACAGGCCCTGAATCAACCCTTATCTATTACAAAACGATTACCTCCCAGGTTGAGAAAAAAACGGGGAAATTTCCTTATCTGACGATAGAGAGCCTGAGTGTTTTTGACGTTCTTCAGTATGCTTCTTCAAATGACCGGGAAGGTCTCACTGAATATCTTCTTGAAGGGTTTCAGCATCTTGCTGGGGCAGGCTGTGAGTTTGCAGCCCTTACAGGAATCACGCCCCATGTAGTTCTTGATGAAATCAGGAAACGGGCACCCATCCCCGTCATCAGCATGATTGATACGACGGCCCAAGCGCTGCTTAAACAAAAAATTTCATCTGTCCTTTTACTGGGAACGAAACCGACGATGTCAGGCACGTTCGTAACGGAACCACTGGAACGCCAGGGTATCCATGTCTTAGTCCCGGAGCCAGACATCCAGGAACAAATCAATGATCATATTGAAAATGAATTGGAACTTGGCCTTGTAAAGGATAGTACCCAGCAATTTTTTAAGACCTATTGTGAGGACACGCTGACAAGGCACTCTGCCCAAGCCATTATCCTTGGCTGTACAGAACTGCCCCTGGCCTTTAAGAATCTTCCTCTTCCCGTCCCTACTGTGGATGTGATGGATGTCCATATCCGCACGCTTATCGATATGATTCTTGCCTGATATGGGGCATCTTGAACCATACTGGAAGATTTCCGCTGCAGCGTCATTTCATGGGATTCATGCCGGTGGCAACAGACGGTCATTGGAAAAGTGTGAAACGGGTGCGCGGCATATCCTGATGACGTGGCAGCCATATCGTTCCGTGGACCTTGATGGGTAATAGTCCCAGCAAGGTCTTTTTGTATCTTTTGAAAACCACGCCATAGTGGCGTGGTTCCGGAAAGCTTATAGCTATAAAAAAAGGTTCTTTGTCAAATTTGGAGTGCTAAAGTATCTATGCACTCCTGGAGAGGACATGCACTGAGGATAGTGCGTGTCCTTTTTCGTTGCGTGTGTTAATGTACAAAATCCTATTACGAAAGCGCTCAAAATTGCGCAGACCAAATGAGATGCGTTTTAACACTTTGATTTTATTGTTGCAGCCTTCAGTAAAGCCGTTGGAGTAGGGATAGATAAGAGCGCTCTTGATTTCTTCGTACCAGTAGGTAAAGGACTTAACCAGAGAGTTCATTTCCGGTAAATCAGCGCTTTTTACCAGGTCTATCCATGTTGAAAGTGCCCAAGAAATATTGGTGTCATCTTTGAATCGAAGTACTTTGGAAAATGCGTATTTTAGCGCGTAAGCACATCTTAGACGAGGAGAACAGTGAAGGATTCCCTCCAGCTTTATGAGCTCTTCCTTGGTCAATTTCTCATGTGGTTTCATTAAGATTGTCTTGTTGGACACCCCTAAAGAGTCCATTTTGGGAATATAAAAAGGCGCATAATGAAGCATCCTCTGTTAGAATATAGTACTAGACCAAATCCTAGGAGGAATGACACGATGGGCAACACACATTCCACCATAAATGGCACAAAAAGGAAAAAACATCTTTCGTACGAGGATCGGATGCTCATCCAAATTCGCCTGAAAGATGGGTATTCCTTAAGAGCCATTGCCAGAGAGCTTACCTGTTCTCCAACTACTATATCCAATGAAATCAAGCGCGGATCCACACTGCTTTATAACGGCACCAAAAGACGGTATAAAGCCTCCAGGGGGCAGAAGGTCTACGAAGAGAACAGAAAGGCCTCCTGCCATCATTACAGCTACCTTGATAAGAAGGCTTTCATCGAGCTTGTTGAAAAGAAGTTCTTTTCCACAGGGGGGTTCCTTGATGTCTGCGCGGGCAATGCTCTCATAGCGGGAGACTTTACCCGGAATCAGGTGGTTTGCACAAAGACGCTGTACAACTATGTAGACATGGGGCCCTTGAATATCAGGAACCACAATCTGTCCATGAAACTGCGCAGAAAAACGAAGAAACATCTGCTTCGTCTGAACAAGTGAAAACTTGGCCGGAGTATTGAAGAAAGGCCTAAAGAAGTCGAGGAACGAAAGGAATTCAGCCATTGGGAATGCAATCTAGTTATTGGCGCAAAGCCCGGCCAAGATGAGGCCCTTCTTACTCTTTTGGAGCGTAAGACCAGGGAGTTCATGATTGTTAAGCTACCAGACAAATCCGCTAAAAGCGTTATGGCTGCCTTCGAAACGCTCTTGGATGAAATACAGCGAACACTTCGGAGCGGTCTTCATAACAATTACGACGGACAATGGTTCAGAGTTTGCGACCTTTCAAATCTTGAAAAGGCTGCAGAGACCCTCTATACTATGCGCATCCCTACACCTCGTGCGATAAAGGCCCCGTAGAACGCCGCAACGGGCTTATCCGGCGTTTTATCCCTAAAGGGAAGCGGATTCAGAAGACGTCTTAGAAATTAAGCTGTGGTGCAACAGCCTTCCTCGAAAGATTCTCGGCTGCCATAGTCTAGAGGAGATATTTTCAGAGGAACTAGATAAAATCTAAAGTCTGGGTGCGGCTTAAGTAGAGCTAGAAAAGTGTCCAACTTGTTATTGCAATTTAGCGTTCAAAAAATTTCGAAAAAGTGTTGATGTAACTATTGACGTTACAACTAAGGTATGATATAAATATAATCATAAAAGTTACAATAAACAAAGAGCGGAGGACATGATATGAATATTCAGGATTGCTTACAGCTTTTAAGAGAAATCAAGGATGTTGCTTTTGCTACAGTGGATGAAAAAGGATTCCCACAGGTAAGAATTATTGATGTGATGATTGTTGAAAATGAAAAGTTGTATTTTTGTACAGCAAGAGGCAAGGATTTTTACAAACAGATTACATCGACAGGAAGAGTGGCCATTACGGGATTAAATAAGAGTTGGCAGACTGTTAGAGTCATGGGAAAGGTCGTAAAGCTTGAGGAACAGAAGAAATGGATCGACCGCATTTTTGATGAAAATGTATCAATGAATAATGTTTATCCAGGAGAGAGTCGTTATATATTAGAAGCATTTTGCGTTTATCCAAAAGAAATAGAATTCTTTGATTTGGGGAAAGAGCCGATTAATAGAGAACGGATCGTAACAGAGCAAGTAGTTTTAAAAGAATATGGTTTCATGATTACAGATGACTGTATCGGCTGTGGCAAGTGTGCCATAAACTGTCCGCAGCAATGTGTAAGTGAAGGAATGCCTTATTTAATTGCACAGAATCATTGTCTGCATTGCGGATTGTGCTACGAAAATTGTCCTGTGCAGGCGATTGAAAGGAGACAAGAAAGATGATAAATGAAATGTGGTCTTTATTTTTACAAAGAAAGGAATTTTTTTTTGAGTTGCTTGCAGAACATTTAAAAATATCGGCAGTTGCAATTTTGATTGCAATTGTATTTGGAGGACTGGTAGGAATACTAATCAGTGAATATCAGAAGTCTGCAAAGTCAACTCTGGGTGTAATCAATTTTTTATATACAATTCCATCAATTTCTATGTTGGGATTCCTTATTCCGTTTTCTGGTGTAGGAAATGCGACTGCAATCATTGCACTGACTATATATTCACTTCTTCCGATGGTTAGAAATACATATACCGGAATCAGTAATGTAGATCCTGCAATACTGGAAGCTGCAAAAGGTATGGGCAGTACTGAAAGACAAATATTATTAAAAATAAAACTTCCTCTTGCAATGCCGGTAATTATGACAGGTATTAGAAGTATGGTTACCATGACCATTGCACTTACAGGAATTGCTTCTTTCATCGGTGCGGGTGGACTTGGTGTAGCAATTTATCGTGGTATTACAACAAATAATGCGGAGATGACAATGGTAGGAAGTTTGCTTATCGCTATCTTGGCATTAGTTGTCGACTTTGCACTTGGATTTGTCGAAAAACGCATTCAGATCCGAAAGGAGAAGGCAAAGCGTACAAATAAAGATTGGCGGTATCGTAGCTTTATTCCTTGTTGTTGCTATAGTAATTGGCAGTATGTGGAATGTAAATTCAAATAATACGATTAAGGTTGCAACAAAGCCAATGACTGAACAATATATTATTGGCGAAATGCTGGAACTCTTGATTGAACAGGATACAGATTTAGAGGTTGAATTGACACAAGGTGTTGGCGGTGGAACTTCAAATATTCAGCCAGCTATGGAAAGTGGTGAATTCGACATATATCCGGAGTATACCGGAACAGCATGGAATATGGTATTGAAAGAAGAAGGATTGTACACCGAAGATATGTTTAAAATTTTACAAGAGAGATATCAGAATGATTATGATATGGAATGGATTGGCATGTATGGATTTAATAATACCTATGGTATTGTGGTTCGAAGCGAAATTGCAGAAAAATATAATCTAAAAACTTATTCAGACTTAAGAACTTGTGCAAATGAACTCACTTTCGGAGCGGAATATGATTTCTTTGAAAGAGAAGACGGATATGATGCACTATGTAAGACATATGGATTCAAATTTGGCAAAACTATGGATATGGATATTGGTCTTAAATACCAGGCATTAAAACAAAACAAGATTGATGCCATGGTTATTTTCACAACAGATGGTCAGCTTGCAAAATCTGATGTTGTAGTTTTGGAAGATGACAAACAGTTCTATCCTTCTTATCTTTGTGGAAACGTAATTCGAGGAGAAGTTTTGCGTAATCACCCTGAACTTAATGATGTGTTTACTAAGCTAACCGGAATCATTACAGACAGTGATATGGCGCAGATGAATTATGAAGTAGAAACAGAAGGAAAAGAACCTCGAGATGTGGCCAGAGCTTATTTGGAAGCAAAAGGTTTGTTGAATTAGGAGGCTTAACATGGAAGAGATAATTGAATTCAAAAATATAAAAAAGGCATATGGGGAGAAAGTTGTCATGGAGAACTTCAATCTCACAATAAAAAAAAGGTGAGTTTATCACAATTATAGGCTCATCCGGTGGTGGCAAAACAACAATAATGAAGATGGTAAATGGTTTGATCACTCCTACATTCGGTGATGTTTTTGTGGAAGGGAAGAATATCAAAGAACTAAATCAGAATGAGCTTAGAAGAAATATAGGTTATGCGATTCAAGGCAGTGTTCTTTTTCCGCATATGACAGTAGAAGAGAATATTTCTTATGTTCCCAATTTACTCAATAAACGTGATAAAGAAAGAACAAGGAGAGCAGTTGCTAAGTGGATGAAAATTGTCGATCTCGATGAAGATATGCTGCATCGTTATCCTGCAGAACTTTCAGGAGGTCAGCAACAAAGAGTTGGCATTGCGAGAGCATTGGCTGCATCGCCTGAAATATTACTTATGGATGAACCGTTTGGCGCAGTGGATGAGCTTACAAGAGCGTCTTTGCAGGATGAAATATCTCGTATTCATAAAGAAACGGGAATTACAGTGCTATTTGTAACACATGATATTACAGAGGCATTAAAACTCGGAACCAGGGTTTTAGTAATAGATAAAGGTGAAGTCCAGCAATTTGATACGCCTGATGAACTTCTAAAAAATCCTAAAAATGATTTTGTAAAAAAACTTGTAGAAAAAGAAAGACGAAGATGCTCTCTTCCCGATGATAAATTGGGTGATTGTGAATTTAGTGGTGTATGCAGGAATGCATACAGGTCGATGGAATGAAATCTAAAGTTGGTTAAGCCAGCTGAAATAATAAAAGATATCCATCTCTCAAATCTGAAATAGTGAGAGAAAATATGTGTAAAAAAATGAGAGCGATTGTTGTTAATGCTCCGCGTGGCCCTGAGGTATTGCAATTAAAGAACGTTGATAGACAGATGGAGTCAAATCATATCATAGGGAAAAATATTGTCATTTTGCAATAGACTATAGATAGGAGGTACAACCATATGACACAAAATGAAAGAAGAGAATATTTGATCAAATACTTATTAAAAGAAAGCAACCAATATGCCAATATGGAAGTTCCTGCTACTGAGGATGAGAAGAAACAGCTTTTAAGAGCACTTTTTAATGTCCGTATGCCAAAGGAAGCATCAGAAAAGTTTATCCGTATTCAGGATGAGTATCTGATTGAAGAAAATAAAGAAAAGGGAATTACAGATTATAAAGATTTGATGCCAATAAAGAATGGTATTTACCTTTGGCAAGGAGATATCAGTTCTTTGAAGGTTGGAGCTATCGTCAATGCAGCTAATTCACAAATGCTTGGATGCTTTAGACCGAATCACAATTGTATTGATAACTGCATTCATACTTTTGCCGGCATTCAGCTTCGAAAGGCCTGTGATGACATCATGAAAAGACAAGGTCACGAGGAAGAAACTGGAAAGGCAAAGATTACACCGGCATATAATCTTCCTGCAGATTATGTCATTCATACAGTAGGACCAATCGTACAAGACAGACTTACAAAAAGACATGAAGAGCTTCTTGCATCATGCTACAAGTCAAGTCTTAAGTTGGCAGAAGAAAATGGTGTGAAGTCTATCGCCTTTTGTTGCATCTCTACAGGCGTGTTTATGTTTCCAAACAGAAGAGCTGCGGAGATAGCAATCGACACGGTAAGAAAACATAAGAAAAATACAGGAAGTGAAATAGAGGTGATATTTAATGTTTTCAAAGAACAAGATCTACAAATCTATCGAGAATTACTCGGATAATATAAAGAAACTAAAAGAAGAAATCAAAAATGCAGATGCTATTGTCATTGGTGCTGGAGCAGGACTTTCAACGGCAGCAGGTTATACATATAACGGAGACCGTTTTGATAAATACTTCTCTGATTTTAAAGAGAAGTACGGAATACAAGATATGTATAGCGGAGGATTCTATCCATACCCCAATATGGAAACTTTCTGGGGATTTTGGGCGAGAAATATATATGTGAATCGTTATGATCAGCCGGAAAGCGAAGTCTATAAAAATCTTCTGAAACTGGTTTACGATAAAGATTATTTCGTCATTACAACGAACGTAGATCATCAGTTCCAGCTTGCGGGTTTTGATAAAAAAAGACTGTTCTATATGCAAGGTGATTATGGACTTTGGCAATGCGGTAGGCCATGCCATCAAGTAACCTATGACAATGAAGCGCAGGTAAGAGAAATGCTTGTAGCGACAGGTTTCCTTATCGAAAAAGAAGGGAAATATGAAATCGACTTTGATAATAGGGAAAATTGGAAGATGGTAATTCCATCAGAATTAATTCCGTATTGCCATGATTGTGATGAGCCTATGAATATGAATCTTCGTTGTGATGATACCTTTGTGCAGGATGATGGATGGTATGCAGCAAAGACTAGATACGATGAATTCATCAAAATATGCGAGAACAGTAAAATTCTTTATCTTGAACTTGGAGTAGGAGCAAATACCCCGATTTGGATTAAATACCCTTTTTGGAAGATGACAAATGCCAATCCAAAAGCTACCTACGCTTGCCTTAACTTTGGCGAGGCGTATGCACCTGCAGAAATAAAAAATCGTTCTATTTGTATGGATGAAGATATTGCTGAAACAATAAAATCAATATGGGAGGAAAGATAACAGGGATGAATCCCCTGTTGTTTTCATGTTATACTTTTTAGCAATAGATTCGACCTATTGTTAAAAGGTTCGTGGATATGTTCCCTTGTACGAACAGGATTATCTGACGTACTTAGTGAGCACTCGTTTCAGGCCGAACTCATCCGTGGTTTCCCCCAAGCGGCAGCGCCTGTTGCCATGGCTATTTATTCGGGCATTTTCAACGTGGGGATTGCAAGCGGCACCTGGCTTGGTGGACACCTTGTTTCAAGGGACCTGCTGTCCTACATCGGCTTTGCCGGTGCCGTCCTTGCTGTGGGTGCGACCCTTGTTGCCCTGTGCTTTTACGTGCCGAAAATAAAAGCAGGAAGCGGGCAACCTTAACTTCATCATAGAACCCGGAGCAGGGGAGACGCCTTGCCTCGGGATTTTTGGGTTCTTTGTCAAATTTTGGGGTGCTAAAGTGTCTATGCACTCCTGGAGAGGACATGCACTGAAGATAGTGCGTGTCCTTTTTCGTTGCGTGTGTTAATGTACAAGATCCTATTACGAAAGCGCTCAAAATTGCGCAGACCAAATGAGACACGTTTTAACACCTTGATTTTATTGTTGCAGCCTTCAGTAAAGC
>ENA-OQBV01001687-OQBV01001687.1-human-gut-metagenome-genome-assembly--contig:-NODE-1687-length-10491-cov-3.183230_pt1 | contig 10491 bp, 9 predicted proteins | sample MGYA00242750_ERZ504559 | MGnify/ENA primary metagenome ERZ504559 (study PRJEB26092, sample SAMD00036230) | human gut metagenome | host: Homo sapiens | study: EMG produced TPA metagenomics assembly of...
GTTGTGTATGTTTGAGTACTTGAATTATATTTTGTTTTTGGATTAGAGGAAATTTCTTTTTCCCACGCATAAAATAGACTATCAAATTGGGCAATATCTTTATCTGTTAAAGCACTATCTTCCTTATGTATCGAGTGCGGTTCTTGTCAGTTCACATGTCCTTCTCATCGTCCGATGCTGGACTATATTCGTTTAGGTAAAGGTAAGGTGGGCGGAATTATCCGTGCACGTAACGCTAAAAAATAATTGAATTTTAATTATGGCAAACAAATTAATTGTATCATTATCACCCCACGTGCATAGCGGTGACAGCGTACAGAAGAATATGTATGGTGTAATCATCGCTTTGGTGCCTGCCTTGCTTGTATCATTCTACATGTTCGGTCTGGGGGCTGTCATTGTCACGTTGACTTCTGTCATTGCGTGTCTGTTTTTCGAATGGGCTATTACAAAGTATATCTTGAAGCGTGAACGTACTACCATTATGGATGGTTCTGCTGCGCTGACCGGTATTCTTCTTGCATTCAACTTGCCTTCTAATCTTCCTTTATGGATTATCATCATCGGTGCGCTGGTTGCTATCGGTATTGGTAAGATGACTTTCGGCGGATTGGGATGTAACCCGTTCAACCCTGCTTTGGTAGGACGTATTTTCTTGCTGATTTCTTTCCCTGTACAGATGACTTCATGGCCTGTTACCGGTCAGTGGGCAAGCTATACAGATGCTGAAACAGCTGCAACTCCACTTGCTCTGATGAAGCAGGCTGTACATGGCGATGCAAATGCATTGAGCCAGTTGCCCGATACAATGAGTCTTTTCTTGGGTAACAATCCGGGATGTATCGGTGAAATCAGTGCATTGGCTTTGCTTATCGGTCTGGTATATATGTTATGGAAAAAAATCATTTCATGGCATATTCCGGTATCTATCATCGCAACAGTGTTCGTATTCTCAGGCTTGATGCATCTGGCAAACCCTGTAGCTTATGCATCTCCGTTCGTTCACCTGTTTACCGGTGGTTTGATGTTGGGAGCAATCTTTATGGCTACCGACTATGTTACTTCACCTATGACTCATAAAGGAATGATCATTTATGGTGTAGCTATCGGATTCCTGACAGTGGTAATTCGTCTTTTCGGTGCTTATCCGGAAGGAATGTCATTCGCTATTTTCATCATGAATGCATTTACTCCGTTGATTAACACTTATTGTAAACCTAAACGATTTCGGGGAGGTAGTAAAGAAATGAAAAACTTGATCATCTTTAAAGAATATGGCCTTGGCACTGACAGGCTTTTCTGTAGTAGCCGGAGGTTTATTGGGCTGGGTGAACGATATTACCGCTGAGCCGATTGCTCAGGCAAATGCTAAAACATTGAGTGATGCAATTGCTGTAGTGGTTCCGGGATTTGACAACAACCCTGCCGAAGCGCCCGAAACTGTAGAGGTAAACGGTGCTACTTATAAGATTTATAAAGCAACTAAAGGCGGAGAGCCGATAGGAGCTGCCGTAGAGTCGTCGGCAAACGGATTCGGTGGTGCGCTGACCGTATTGGTTGGTTTTGATAATGATGGAAATATCATCGATTATTCTCTGTTAAGTCATGCAGAAACTCCGGGATTGGGTTCGAAGGCTGCCGACTGGTTTAAAAAGGGAGCTAAAGGCGACATTACCGGAAAGAATCCGGGTGAAGCAGCCCTGACTGTAAGCAAGGATGGGGGACAGATCGATGCGATTACGGCTTCTACCATTACTTCACGCGCTTTCTTGCTGGCAGTGAACAATGCTTATGCAGCATATAAGAATCAGTATGTAGATGGTGCTAGCGGTGCAACTACCCAGACTGAAGAGGCAGATGCTGAAACAGCTGTTGCTGCTGATAGTACAAATGTTGAAAATAATTAATAGGAAGGAGCAGACTATGAATAATTTTAAAGTATTGATGAACGGGATTGTAAAAGAAAATCCTACGTTTGTACTCCTTTTGGGTATGTGTCCTACGCTGGGTACTACCTCTTCTGCCATTAATGGTATGGGAATGGGACTGGCTACTATGTTCGTTCTTATCTGTTCGAATGTGGTGATTTCGTTGATTAAGAATCTGGTTCCTGACATGGTACGTATTCCTATTTTCGTTGTTGTTATCGCTTCGTTCGTAACCTTGTTGCAGATGGTGATGCAGGCTTATGTTCCCGCACTGTATGCTACCCTCGGATTGTTTATCCCCTTGATTGTGGTAAACTGTATCTTGCTGGGACGTGCAGAAGCTTTTGCTGCAAAGAATAATCCGCTTTCGTCGTTCTTCGACGGACTGGGTATGGGACTTGGTTTTACCATTGCTCTGACACTGTTGGGCGGTGTTCGTGAATTCCTTGGAACAGGTAAGTTGTTTAACATTGCCATCATGCCGGAAGAATATGGTATGCTGATCTTTGTACTGGCTCCGGGAGCATTCATCGTATTGGGTTACCTGATTGCTATTGTAAACCGTCTGAAAAAGGCATAACTCCTAAAAAGTAGAAGATATGGAATATATATTGATATTTATCACCGCTATCTTTGTGAACAACATTGTGTTGTCACAGTTTCTCGGTATCTGTCCGTTCTTGGGCGTTTCTAAGAAGGTAGAAACCGCTATGGGTATGGGAGCTGCTGTTGCCTTTGTGTTGACGCTGGCTACCATTGTGACTTACGTTATCCAGAAGTTTGTGCTCGATGCTTTCGGACTGGGTTATTTGCAGACCATTGCATTTATCCTTGTCATTGCGGCATTGGTTCAGATGGTGGAAATTATTTTGAAGAAAGTTTCTCCGGCTTTGTATCAGGCTCTGGGAGTATTCTTGCCGTTGATTACAACAAACTGCTGTATCTTGGGTGTGACTATTCTGGTTATTCAGAAGAATTATGATTTGCTGACAGGTGTTGTCTATGCGTTCTCTACAGCTCTCGGTTTTGCTTTGGCATTGATCGTCTTTGCTGGAATTCGTGAACAACTCAGTCTGGTGAATATCCCTAAAGGTATGCGTGGCATGTCTATTGCATTGGTCACAGCTGGTCTGCTGGCAATGGCATTCATGGGCTTCTCTGGTGTAGATAAAGGCCTGGCAGTTTTATTTGGACTGTAATCCGCACGAAACCTGATTGGTTAATATATTGAATGAGCAGAACTCTTTTCTGTCCGGAAGGATGAAAGAGTTCTGCTTTTTTATGCCTTTGCATATTTATTTGATAAATTTGAGAGAGTTTTTTCTGACAGATGACGTGATATTCGATAATTATTTCTACTTTTGTTGAAGAAAAAATTTGAAGGACGTAATTTTATAGCAATATGAAAGAAAGAATTCTGGTAACAGGTGGAACCGGTTATATTGGTTCTCATACAGTTGTAGAGCTTCAGAATAGTGGTTATGAGGTAATTATTGTAGATAATCTTTCGAACTCTCGTGCTGATGTAGTCGATAATATTGAAAAGATTACAGGTATTCGTCCTGAATTCGAACAGGTAGACTGCTTGGATTATGCAGGAATGGATGCTGTGTTTACCAAATATCCAGGTATTAAAGGAATTATCCATTTTGCAGCAAGCAAGGCTGTAGGTGAATCAGTGCAGAAACCTTTGTTGTATTATCGCAACAATCTGGTTTCATTGATTAACTTGCTGGAGCTGATGCCTAAGCATAACGTTCCGGGCATTATCTTCTCATCTTCATGTACAGTATACGGTCAGCCCGACAAACTTCCTGTTACAGAAGAGGCTCCGATTAAGAAAGCAGAATCACCTTATGGAAATACAAAACAGATAAACGAAGAAATTATTCGTGATACTGTGGCTTCCGGCTCTTCGATTCATGCTATTCTGTTGCGTTACTTCAATCCGATAGGTGCTCATCCTACAGCACTCATCGGTGAATTGCCTAACGGTGTTCCGCAGAATCTTATTCCGTATCTGACTCAGACAGCTATCGGCATCCGTGAAAAATTGAGTGTATTTGGTGATGATTATAATACACCTGATGGTTCATGTATCCGCGATTATATTTATGTTGTCGATTTGGCTAAGGCACATGTTATTGCCATGAACCGTATCCTGGGAAACAAACAGAAAGACAAAGTTGAAGTATTCAATATTGGTACAGGTAGAGGTCTTTCTGTTCTGGAACTGATTCATGCTTTTGAATCGTCAACAGGAGTGAAGCTGAATTATCAGATTGCAGGTCGTCGTGCCGGAGATATCGAACAAGTGTGGGCCGATCCTTCTTACGCTAACAATGAATTGGGCTGGAAGGCTGAAACATTCTATCGAAGAAACACTGCGTTCAGCATGGAACTGGCAGCTGAAACTTCGTGAAAAAGGAGTTCAGTAATCGGTTGAATGAAAAATGATAAAAAACGTTAATACATAAAACCAAAACGTTTGAAGAAATGTTTTATTGATGCAGACGCTTAAAACACTTGGATGTATGTGAATATGTGTAAGTGTTACCTGTTCCAGAAGTGGAAAAGGAGCGTTAATGCATAGTAGTTTTGTCGTGTTTTATTTTGTGTTTGTGTTGTGACTGTTTCTCGACGTGAGTCGGGAAACAGTTTTTTGTTTGCAGAATTTTGTATAACTTTGCAGCCGATTTTGAATTCTGTCCGATTTTACCGATTATTCAGGCTGATTCAAAGTCAGGGGAATGGGACTTCCCTGTTATAAACCGCTAATAAAGTAGCTGATAGTTCCTGCCGGAGTTGGTCTTTGGAGTAAGACTGGCAGGAAAATCTATATCTGCTTGTCTGAAAAAAGAATCCGGCTTCCGTTTTCGAAGAAGTTATTTTTATTGTTTGACAAAATATAGACAAGAGATGAAGATTCAGAAAAATCAAAACATTGCGATGAAACTGCAACAGTTTCCTTTACTTTTTTATTTATTCAAGTGGCTTTTTCTTTCTGCTATATCCGGAGCGTGTATCGGTTCGGCTTCCGCCTTATTGTTGGTTTCGCTGGAATGGGCAACCCAATATCGTGAACACCATCTGTGGATTATAGCCCTGCTTCCTGTAGCCGGTTTGGTCATCGGACTGATGTATCATTACCTGGCAGGTACGGCGTCACGGGGAAATAATTTTTTGATAGAAGAAATCCGTTCTCCGCATGACATAATTCCTTTTCGGATGGCTCCTCTTGTTTATATAGGAACAGTTCTGACACATCTGTTTGGCGGATCAGCCGGACGTGAAGGAACCGGAGTGCAGATGGGAGGGGCAATAGCCGACCGTTTTTCCAAGCTTTTCCGTTGCCCAGACGCGACCATCGGGTTATGGTGGCAATAGGTATCAGTGCCGGCTTTGCTTCTATTTTCGGTACACCGCTGGCAGGAGCTGTATTTGGCCTGGAGGTAATCATTGTGGGAAGAATGCGTTATGAATCTATTCTTCCGGTCTTTTTGTCGGCTGCCTTTGCACATTTGACTTGCCATTCCTGGGGCGTAGAGCATACGCTTTATCCGGCTCCTGTAGTTCCGGAACTGGGCGTTTCAAATATCTTGTGGGTTGCTCTTTCGGGCATTGTATTTGGAGTTGTCGCGATGGCATTCTCACGTTCTATCGGTTTCTGGGGAGGAGTGGCAAAAAAGTTTATATCCTATCCACCTTTACGTCCGGTAGCAGGAGGTATAATAATTGCCTTGGCAGTCTGGCTGTTGGGTACGACCAAGTACATCGGACTGGGTGTGCCGACCATCGTAGCCTCTTTTTCGGAACAGCAGATGTGGTATGATTTCCTCTTGAAACTGATTTTTACAACATTTACGATTGGTGTTGGTTTTAAGGGAGGAGAGGTTACTCCTTTGTTCTTTGTCGGAGCTACCTTAGGCAGTGCCTTATCTTTTATCATTCCATTGCCCATGAGCCTATTGGCCGGACTCGGATTTGTAGCCGTTTTTGCCGGAGCCACCAATACCCCGATAGCCTGTACCTTTATGGGAATCGAACTGTTCGGTATAGAGCCGGGAATTTATCTGGGCATAGCTTGTGTCGTAGCCTATTTGTTTTCCGGACATACAGGAATATACACGTCGCAGGTTGTTGGTACTCCCAAACATTTACTCTATTTGCGTGATAAGGGAAAGACGCTGAAATAAGTCTTGATTTATAGCAAGATTTTGAAGATAAAAAATGAGAAAACTGTTAAATCGGCAATATTATCCATGGGTTTCCGTAATTTTGTAACCTATTTCAGAAACAGACACGGATATGGCACAATTAAGAGAAATGACAACAGGCCCTTCACTGCCGTTGATCTTCAATTTCACATTACCTTTATTGCTGGGTAACTTGTTGCAGCAGACTTATTCATTGGTTGATGCGGCTATTGTCGGAAAATTTCTTGGGATAAATGCCTGGCATCGGTCGGAGCAAGCACTTCGGTGGTCTTTCTTATATTAGGCTTCTGCAACGGATGCTGTGGAGGATTTGCTATTCCCGTAGCTCAGAAATTTGGTGCGCGCGACTATGTGACGATGCGGCGTTATGTTTCTGTCAGTCTGAAAATAGCCGGAGTCATGTCGGTCATCATCGCATTGCTTACCAGCCTGCTGTGTGCCTTTATTCTCCGGACGATGCAGACGCCTGAGAATATTTTTTCAAGGAGCATACAGCTATCTGCTGGTAACTTTCATCGGAGTGCCGTGTACATTTTTCTACAATCTGCTGTCCAGCATCATACGTGCGTTGGGCGATAGCAAGACACCTTTCTGGTTTCTGCTTTTCTCGACAATCTTGAATATTATACTTGACCTCTTCTGCATACTGATTATGGGGTGGGGGGTAACAGGAGCTGCTGTCGCTACGGTATTTTCTCAGGGAGTTTCGGCTGTATTATGCTATTTTTATATGTACCGGAAGTTTGATATTCTGAAAACAGAACCTTCAGACCGTCGCTTCCGTCCGGAACTTGCCAGACAACTGATGTACATTGGCGTGCCTATGGGACTTCAGTTTTCCATAACCGCTATTGGCAGTATCATGCTTCAGAGTGCGAATAATGCGCTGGGTACGGCATGTGTGGCAGCCTTCACAGCCGCTATGCGTATCAAGATGTTTGTGATGTGCGCGCTCGACAGTCTGGGAATGGCGATGGCTACGTACAGCGGGCAGAATTACGGTGCGGGCAAACCAGGCCGTATCTGGCAGGGCATTAAGTCGGCTTCACTGATGATGATAATCTATGTAGCTGTAGTGGCAGCTCTTATCTGGGGATTTGCCGATAAGTTTGCCTTGCTGTTCATTTCTGCTGATGAAACGGAAAATCATAGCCGATACAGCCTTATTTCTGCACTTCAATGTTTCTTTCTTCCCCTTGCTGGGCATGCTCAGCATACTCCGCTATTCCATTCAGGGAGCGGGATATACCAAGCTTGCCATGTTTTCCGGCGTTTCAGAGATGATAGCACGTGTGCTGGTAAGTGTGATTATTGTTCCACTTTGGGGATTTGTAGGAGTATGTGTGGGCGACCCAACCGCATGGCTTTTTGCCAATCTCTTCTTGATACCCGCATTTATCTATGTATATCGCCGTTTGCAGGTCATTGTAGCCAAAGAACGTTAGTTCTTCACCGGCATCCGTTTCCAGATTCCCGCAGGGATAAGCTTCCAGAAGAATACTAGCAGACGGTATCTCCAGTCGATAACGGCAATGCGCTGTTTCCTGTGTAGGGCTCGTACGATATGTGCGGCTACTGTTTTTCGGCGACATGAGCATGGGATAATGTTTCCCGTCGTTCAGAAGTCCGGTAGCGACAAAGCCCGGCCGGATGTCTGTGAAACTGATATGCAGATGATGCATACGCGATAATTGTTCGAGTGCATCGATATATGTATTCTGGAAACGCTTGGTTGCCGAATAAGCCGGTGCGATACCCAAGCCTTTAGTTCCGGCTATGGAACTGATGATTGCGATATGACCTTTACCCTGCTGGCGGAAGTGCCGGAAAGCATATCCTACCATACGTACGAATCCTGTACCGTTTGTTTCAAGCGTATTCAGTTCAATGTCGGGCGAAAGCTCAAAATTCTGGAAACCGATACCGGAACTTTGTAGAAACAAATCCATGCCTCCCAGTTCCCCTATTAGTTTCTCCAGTTCGTTTTCTGCCCCTTCTTTCCTGATGTCGAGTGCACAGATTTTTATTCTGTCGGGAGATTTCTTCTGAAATTCCAGCAGATTTTCCCGGCGTCTTCCTGCTATGCCGAGATACCATCCTTCGGCTAATAATAACTGTGCTACCTCATAGCCTATGCCCGAGGTTGCTCCTATGATGACTGCACGTCTGGTTTTCGGTGAATCCATATCAGTGGTTGTTATAGTGTGTAAATTATTTGTTTGTACGTATTTCGTATATGAATGTTTCAGCGTTTGGAATATCCGCACCCTTACAGTTGTAAAAGAACTGGCCGGCAAAAGGCATTTGTTCATTCAAGGGCCGGAGCTCTTGTGTAAGATGGGCACAGAATGTCTTGTATGAATGGATATTCATGCGTTCGCCGGCATCGTCACGGAAAAGGATGGCATAATGGTTAAGCGGACGGGCATGCACAAGCTGGTTGATTTCCAGGGCAAGTGATCGGGCTTCCCGAGCCGATATACGGTCGAAAAGACTGGAAACATTGAAAATAATCAATTCAGATAGAACAGCGTGTGCCGCCCAGAATGAAGCCGGTACAGCCGATATTCTCGGATAGAAACAGTGAGTTGCATGGCGATATGCTTCCGACTGGAAGAACTGCAAGGCTATATCGTCCATTTCTTTTGTCGGGTAAATACCCATATAAGTCAGATCCAGATGAGGGAGTCGTCGGCATGCGTCGATAAAGGCAAGTCCGGAAGCACCTGTTTCGTAGCTTAAGTCGCAGAACACTACACGTCCCGATAAGTTGCGGACGGCACTGAACAGCCAGCCTCCGTTGCTTTCGAACAAAGCACGTGCCGCACTGTATGCACGCCTCATATAGTAGCAGTTGTAGAGCTGTATTTGCTCGTATGCAGAAACGGTATCCGTTCCGTTCCGGAAATCACATCTTCCGTAAGCAGTCAGTTCACGGTTACGTGCTTCATCCTTGTTTATTCTGCTGTTTTCTTCTACTATATGACGGAAAGCATGGTCGAACGCTTCAGAAAGAGGATAGTTTTCCGATTGTAAATCCCATCCCGGCATATATTCAGACAATGTGAAATCTCCCCGGCAGAATGCGTCGGTATCAGTCTGGCTATATCCGTTGTTCATGCGGATATATTCCATCAGTTTATAAAATGTGATGTTTGCCCCCAGTATTTGTGGGTTTCCGGTAAGAAACAACTGCTTTCTTGCGCGGGTGATCGCCACATTAAGTTTTCGGTCTATTACATATTCATCTTCCTGAAAAGTATTGGCCGTCAGGAAATTCAGCTGACTGAAATTCTGTATGGTAAACGAATAGATGATTACATCACGCTGGCTTCCCTGATAGCGTTCTACCGTATCAATGGAAATATGGGCCAGTTCCGGGATTCCTTTTCTGGCAATCTCTCTGCGTATCATCGCTATCTGATTTCTGTACGGGACAATCACCCCCACAGTCTTGTAGGCGTCAAAAGTGCCGGAAGTCATCCGGTAAATACGTTCGAGCAGAGCGGCGACAATTCGTGCTTCATTAATGTTCGTTTTCTCCGAATAAGCGAGATTGTCGGGAGCATCTGCGGGGATAAACACCATACGGCGGCTTTGTATTAATTTATCCAGATTATCCTGTGGGGCAGGTGCGGAGGCGTAGGGCAAGCACTCCTCCTGATGCGGCAACGGGACTGGCTCCAGTTGCTCACGATAGTAAAATGTCTGGTTAGGAAATTCCGATATGGCAGGATGCATACGTCCCTGTTTATGCAGAATACTTCTGAAATCCTCCTTACTCTGTTTATACAAACGCTCGAAAAGCGAATTGCGGCAGTCGTTCAATCCGATAGACTGTAACAGCGGATCATCTACGCGAGCTTCTTCCTCTTCCTGCTGGGCGATGGCGGGCAACTGCTTGTAGTCGCCTATCAATATAAACTTGTCGATTGCGTTACTACGGTCGTGGCGTGCCGATAAAATACCGACCAGGTCCGGTTCCAATATCTGTGAAGCCTCATCGATGATAGCCAGTGTGAAATGTTTCAGATTAAACAGGTGCAGACGGCTGTTTATTGCAGTCGTAGTACCAGTGAAAATGCGTGTATGAGCTATTTTCTGCTGAATATCCGTCAGCTTGGGGCAGTCGGCAAGGCTGTTCTTCAATAAGTAAGGCGCGAAACGTTTATCGCATGACAGTTCACTGCCTATCCGGATAAAAGGAGTACTTTCTGCGATGCCCGAGTCGACCAGCATGCTACAGATCTCATCAACAGCCCGGTTGGTGTACGACAAAAGCAGGAGAGAAGCTTCCGGATCGGTCAGAGCTTCTTCTACCATATACCGCAAGGCACACAGGGGAT
>ENA-OQBV01001690-OQBV01001690.1-human-gut-metagenome-genome-assembly--contig:-NODE-1690-length-10477-cov-3.728309_pt1 | contig 10477 bp, 10 predicted proteins | sample MGYA00242750_ERZ504559 | MGnify/ENA primary metagenome ERZ504559 (study PRJEB26092, sample SAMD00036230) | human gut metagenome | host: Homo sapiens | study: EMG produced TPA metagenomics assembly of...
CATGGCATCTCCTTGTCGTATCTCGCCTTTATACTTTTATGTATAGTAGTCTACCGGATCGAATGAACAAGACCTATCCCATACATAAACCAATTTAGACTGCTATGTTATTTTTGAGGAAGAAGATGGAATGAGACCAGATACCCTCTTTAAGGCTGACTGTAAGTCGATTAAATGTAGAAAAAGATTGCTTTGTCACAAGTAAAGTGTATATTTGCATTGAAAGAATCGTTCTTTGACAGAGGCAAAAGAAAAACAGAATATTGTAATTCGCTCGTTTCTAAATCGTTACCTGATATTAATTAAACAGAAATAACTGTTTAATTTTCAATTAGATAGAGATTGTATGATGTTTCGCAACATGTGTTGTTAATTTCTTCTTTATACCACAAATATCAGCTATTTCTTTCAAATATGCATTGGTTTTCTGATTACTGGAGACCGGCAATAACAACCCATTAGCATTTGTTGATGCAAAATCCTTATACTTTTCTAGAATTTCTTTTGCAGCACTAAGCAAAGGAATGTTACACATTTCCTTCGTTTTCTGTCTCATTTTTCGAATCCACATATTTCCCTGGGCATCTTTAATTAAATCCTCAGCAGTTAATTGAGAAACATCCACAAAAAGCCAAACCCGTGAAGCAACAAAACACAAAAATATCACGAATACGCTCCAGTCTTGGTATCGTTATTTTCTTTTGTCTGATACGTTTCAATTCATCGTTAGATAAAAAATCTACATTAACTTCTTCAGCTTTAAAACGAAGTCCAAAAAAAGGATCTCTTTTAATCCAATCATTACCTATAGCTATACGTATTACTTTCCGGAAATTTTTTATATGCTTAAGAGCTGAATTATTCTGACACGACTTCTCGGTCTTTAAGAAAAATTCAAAATCTCTAACAAATTCCTGATTAATCTCGGGAAGGGGGATATCATCTTTACGATACCTCTGTTTAAGAAACTGCTTTAAATATAACAAAGTCGTATCAAATTTTCTAACCGTCCCTTCCACATATTCTTTACCAATAAGTGCACGACATTTATCATTGTGATCTTCGAAAACCTCCAACAACATCTTTACATCATTACCACAATATCTATTCATTATGGCATTTGCTGTAACTGGAGCAGACATGTCCAAAACTAATTCCCGATGTATCTGGTGTATTTTTAAACGGATAGCTTCAAGATAACTATTCAGTTCTTTTGCAACTCTGTCTTTTCCAAGAGCACATCCTTTAGCTGGACTCCAACGATTAACCAAGATACTGCGTTTAATTCGGATTTCTGCTATTTGCTTATTCAATGTCAAACGCAAACAAATTGGTGCTTCACCATTTTTTAGAAGTTTTGTCTTCTTAATAAAGAACAAAATGCTCATTGTTTCTCTTTCTTCTCTTGCCATAAACCAATTTCTTTTGTTTCTACAAATTTAATTTATTTACCACAAGATGAATTCATGCAAAACACTGATAAATAATGAAATAGAATCATATCCGTGGGACTTTTTTAGGGGCTAAAAAAAAGTCCCACGGATAAGTCCTTTCTTTCTTTCCGAAAACCACCTTATTCTGCATAGTAAAAAACAAAAAAGTTCTGAAAATCAATTGATTTTCAGAACTTTTCTACTTTTTGCACTAATTTGTTGTACACCCTCAGGGATTCGAACCCTGGACCCACTGATTAAGAGTCAGTTGCTCTACCAACTGAGCTAAGAGTGCATCGTTTATTTTAGAGGTTCCTGGCGGATTCGAACCGCCGTACACGGTTTTGCAGACCGCTGACTAAGCCACTCATCCAAGGAACCATTATTTTCAGCAACCGTTATTTTCAATTGCGATGCAAAGGTACAACTATTTTTGGAATAAACAATACTTTAACTGAAAAATATTAAAAAGAAATATATTATTTTTTTAGCAGACAAGGATTATCTTAAATAAAAAAGAGATTTTTGGAATCTAAGCATTACAGACTTTAGTATTAAGAATCAACAAAATACATGCTTCCTCTTCACTTACCAGCAGATATCAGAAAAGTTTTAAAAAACTTACATCTATAATATAGATTTTACCTGCCGATAAATAAAAAAGAAGCATGTTCAATTCTTACAGATATATGATAAATATCATTTTTTAATTCATATTCCAAACTTGCCATAATGAATGGTCCTATCGCCTTACCTTCATTACTTACAATTGTTACATCCTTACCACACAAATAATAGCTAGCTGAACCATCACGAGAAGGATCTTTTGCCGGACCTAAACCAGCAGAACGGCAACTCTGATTTAAATTAATAGTCCCATCATTATTTGATGTAACAAATGTTTTCAGAAGTCCCTGATATGCTTTTTCCGCAACTTTTTCATATGATTTTGGAAGAATACCCAGACGAACTCCCTTCAGATATGCATAAGTGAACATACTAGAAGCAGAAGATTCCAGATAGTTTGCAATACCACATTCTCCAACATACGAATTATCATATTGAAGAAGTTGGTACCAAACTCCGCTAGTTTTATCCTGCCAGCGCTTTAAACCTTTTGCTACAGTATTTGTAATAGTTACTAATTCCTTGTAGTCAGCATGAGTTTTCGGCATCACTTCCAATACATCTACTAAAGCAGCAAAGTACCATCCCATACCACGTCCCCAAAATTCTTTTGAGCAACCTTTGTATGGTTCAGTCTTATTCGCCCAGAAAGAATTGCTATCTTCCGGATTTGCTGACCAGGCATGATAATAAAGCTGTTTGTCCTTATCATATGTATGGCGAGCAATTGTTTTAAACTGGTGAGCGATATCTGTCCAAGCCTGCTCATTGTCCGGTTCAAAATTAGCTTGCCATTCAGCATAAAAAGCAGCCCCCATGTAAAGTCCATCCAACCACATCTGATCGGGATAAAATATCTTTATGGAAAAAAACATCCTTTTGCATCGCCCGACTGAATACGAGAATAATCATTCACCAAGTAATCATGCAAGAAATCGGCAGCTTTCTTATAACGGCTTGCATTATCCGTTCCATTTGCTTGTCAAGTTCTTTTTCCCGCTTATACAAAGCAAAAAGAACTTTTCCTGAGTTTATATTGTCTATATTTCCTTTTTTAAAATTCTTAAACGTACCATCCGGATTAATGGCATTATCCGCATATTCTTTTGCCCACTGATAATAGTTGCCAGTCCAGTCAGCATATTGATACTGCTCACATAAATTAAGAAGAGATTTAGCTACAAGACCGTTTACATAATCCCATGACTTTCCATGAGTCCATTGTTTACCTTGTGATTGTGCCATTTCCTGCGAATAACGTTGCTGTGCTGTTGCAGAAACTGATGCCAGAAACAAGCATACAGAAAAAAATAATGTTTTCATGTTTTATTGATTTTATATGAATAATAGTTTTCCCATTACGAAAAAAGGTCGGCTGAATATATCAGTCGACCTTCCCTATGAGGTTCCTGGCGGATTCGAACCGCCGTACACGGTTTTGCAGACCGCTGACTAAGCCACTCATCCAAGGAACCATTTCCTAAAAGTAACCGTTTTTCCCCGATTGCACTGCAAAGGTATAACTAATTTTCGAATCTGCAATACTTAAGGGCTATTTTTTTGCTTTTCCCATGTCTTTACAACTTTGCTTATTCGACATAGCACAGCCCGAACAGCCACAACCGCAGCCACTTACCCCAGTTCTTCTTTTTCTGAAAAATTTAAAGAAGTGTTTCCCTGTGTACATCACACAGAGAAGCACTATGATATAAACTATAATATCCTGTACACTCATATTTCTTATTTTATAAAAATATACCTCCTACCTGATGAACCAGGAAAGCAACAATCCATGCCAGCAAAGTAGTATAACAGATTGTAAACGCAGCCCATTTCCAGCTGCCTGATTCATTTTTAATTGCTGCCACTGTTGCGATACATGGGAAATAAATCAAAACAAACAGCATATAACCATAGGCAACCAGCGGAGTAATCGGAATACGATCAGCAAGGTCGACCGATTCGATACCATCATCATTCGTATAAAGCACTCCCAAAGTACTTACAACAAGCTCTTTCGCACCTATTCCCGACAGAATACCAACACCCATCTTCCAGTCGAATCCCAATGGCTCTATTACAGGTTCAATAGCTTTTCCTATTTGTCCGATATACGAATTTTCCTGCTGTTCTGCCGTCGTAGAATAAGCATCATGATTAGGATAATACCCCAGGAACCAGATAATGACAGAAGCAATCATAATAATACCTCCCATTTTCTTCAAATATTGTGCTCCTTTTTCCCATGTATGTCGAAGTACAGATTTAGCAGTCGGCATGCGATAAGGAGGAAGTTCCATAACAAAAGGAGCATCATCTCCCCTCACAATAAAGCGGCTGAAGATACGTGCCATCAACACCGCCAGCAAAATACCTGTTACATAAATCGACAAAAGTACCAGACTAGCCTTTGAAGGGAAGAATGCTCCGATCATCACCAGATAAATAGGCAGACGTGCGCTACACGAAATAAGCGGATTTATCAGAATTGTAACCAGACGAGATTTACGACTTTCGATAATACGCGAAGCCATAATAGCAGGAACATTACATCCAAAACCCATAATCAGCGGAATGAACGATTTTCCATGCAGCCCCATTTTGTGCATAATCTTATCCATGATAAAAGCTGCACGCGCCATGTATCCGGAGTCTTCCATGAACGAAATAAAAATATAGAGAAACAAAATATTAGGCAAGAACACGATAACCCCTCCTACTCCTCCTATTATACCATCTACAATCAGATCTTTCAGCGGACCTGCCGGCATAAATGTTTCAGCCAACGATGCTATCTGCTCAACCAGCCACTCTATCCATCCTTTCGGATATTCTCCAAATACAAAAGTACATTCAAACATCAGATAAAGAAAGACAAAGAAAATAGGGAATCCCCATATTTTATGTGTCACAATACTGTCTACGATACGCGTAAACATTTCCGTATTCTGATTCTTCTCTGTATATGTTTCCTTTAAAGCCCCGGTTATAAATCCATATTTAGCATCAGTAATAGCCTGTTCGCTGTCTTCGTTCATCGATAAACGTATTCTCTCAGCTTCCTTATCGCGAACTCTTATCACCTCCTCACCATTGGGCAAAGTAGAAATGACACGCTGCTCAATATCTTTATCGTTTTCCAACAACTTAATGGCTAGAAAACGTGTAGAGTACTTGTAACGGATATTTTCGTTCTTACATATCACCTCCTTTACCACATCGATACTCCGCTCCAGTTCAGGCCCGTGATTAATGTGAATATGACGAATATAACTCTTTCCATCAAAATCATGAGTTTCCTCATCATGACTGCCATATTTATGATCGGGAACATACTTATCATGCCATTCACGATACTCGCGCATAGCCTCATCTTGTATTTCTTCCTTCTGGCCAATAAAATCAGCGCCTTCATAAAGACCGATAATTACATGAAACAAGTTATCAATACCCTTTCCTGTACGGCTTACTGTTGGAACAATAGGCACTCCAAACAACTGTCCCAGTTTTTTATGGTCAAGCGTATTTCCGCTATGAAGAAGCGCATCATACATATTCAGCGCCACAACCATACGGACGTTCATATCAATAAGCTGAGCAGTCAAGTATAAATTACGTTCCAGGTTTCCTGCGTCCACCACATTGATTATCACATCAGGAGTTTCGTCAATGATATGCTTGCGCACATAGAGTTCTTCAGGGCTGTAAGCCGAAAGTGAGTAGGTACCCGGTAAATCAACCAGACGGAAATGATAACCTTGAAAATCGAAGTGTCCTTCCTTGGCATCAACTGTCACTCCACTGTAATTACCTACATGTTCATGCGAACCGGAAGCGACATTAAAAAGTGATGTCTTTCCACAGTTCGGATTTCCCACCAAGGCCACATTGATAGTACGCCGTTTCCCGCTGGCAATTTCCTTCAGTTTTGCTTCAGACACAGGAATATCTTCCGCTATCGGATCATGGAAGTGGGTTTCCTGCATGGATTCACGTGCTTCTTCTTCACTCATCACTTCTATCATGGCAGCCTCCTGCCGGCGAAGTGATATTTCATATCCCATAATTTTGTATTTGATAGGGTCTTTCAATGGAGCGTTTAAAAGGACCTCAACTGTCTTACCCTTTATAAAGCCCATTTCAATAATGCGCCGGCGAAATCCTCCATGACCCATTACCTTTATTATCACACCCTTCTCTCCTGTTTGTAGTTCCGATAATCTCATGTTTGTTTTTATTTTGCGGCAAAGATAAATCATTGAATCATGTTGTGCAAGTTATTTAGATTGTTTTTAAATAAAAGATAAAAAAGAGTTTTTCATGGTCATATAAATGCCCAAATATGAGATATGAAAAGAGCTCATAACTTTTCGTCTGCACACTCATCAAATAATACGAATGCTTTTCAAAAGTTATCGATTCTGCTTCAAGCAGTAACAATCCTTCACTTTTCCCTGGGAATGATATTCAACAATACAAGTTTTTTCATACTTTTGCTTTCAAACAGTTTTGACAAGTAAACTTAAAAATTCAAAATCATGCTACGGAAAATCAGAACGATACTGGCAACGATATGTATCCTGCTTATTACACTACTGTTCGTCGATTTCACGGGAATGTTGCACACCTGGCTGGGCTGGCTCGCCAAAATACAGTTTCTTCCCGCAGTGCTGGCACTTAACGCCGGAGTTATCTTATTTTTAGTTGTGCTTACTCTTGTAAGCGGCCGTATCTATTGCTCGGTCATATGCCCTTTAGGTATATTTCAGGACATCGTGGCACGAATAGGCAGAAGAAAGAAAAAAAATGCCTTACTCCTATTCCAAACCTAAAAGCTGGTTACGGTATACCATGCTGATTTTGCTCGTCGTAGCTTTCGTCGCCGGCATACATGCATTTGTAGCACTGCTCGACCCTTATGGAATCTATGGACGCATGGCAAACAATCTATTCCAACCCGTATGGATGTGGGGGAATAATCTGCTGGCTAGTATTGCAGAACGGACAGACAGTTATGCATTCTACCAGACTGAAGTATGGCTCAAAAGCCTGCCAACCTTTATAGTTGCAATAGCAATGGCTGTATTGGTCGTCGTATTATCGTGGAGAAACGGCAGAACTTACTGTAATACAATATGTCCTGTAGGTACGATATTGGGCTTCTTATCACGTTACTCACTGTTCCGTATCTGCATTGACAAAGAAAAATGTAACCAGTGTACACTCTGTGCACGCAACTGTAAGGCTTCATGTATTGATACCACAAACTATCAGGTAGACAGCAGCCGCTGTGTTGTCTGCATGAATTGCATCGAGAAATGCAAGAAGAACGCTATTCATTATCGGTTTGCCTATGCCAAACAAGACAAAAAACAACCAGTCAGCCAGCCGAAGGGCGAAAACAGAAGAGAGTTTCTCGCTAGTTCTCTGCTTCTGGTAACCTCCTCCCTTCAGGCACAAGTAATAGAAAAAGCGGAAAAAATCAAGATGGATGGAGGTTTGGCAGATATCATCGAAAAAAAAGCTCCTAAACGCCAAACACCGATAACTCCTCCGGGATCACAGAGCGCACGCAATATGCAGCAACACTGTACAGCTTGCCAGCTATGTGTTTCTGCATGTCCGAATGACGTTTTACGTCCTTCTCAGTCACTTGACACATTCATGCAGCCTACGCTATCATACGAACGTGGTTACTGCCGTCCGGAATGTACAAAATGCTCGGAAGTTTGTCCTGCCGGTGCAATCCTGAAGATAGACAAAGCAGAAAAATCATCCATACAAATCGGTCATGCTGTATGGGTTAAGGAAAACTGTATTCCACTTACAGACAAACAAGAATGCGGCAACTGCGCCCGTCACTGTCCGGCAGAAGCCATATCCATGATACCCTCTGAAGCCGGAAATCCTGAATCACTCAAGATTCCTGCTATCAATACAGAGAAATGTATCGGATGTGGAGCATGTGAAAATCTCTGTCCGGCACGTCCGTTCAGTGCCATTTATGTAGAAGGGCACGAACATCATCGTATGATTTAATCTTTCTTCAAACAACTCTTTTCAAAAATTACAGAAAATGGACAAGCAACATAATATAAACCGTAGAGATTTCCTAAAGATAGTAGGTATCAGCACGTTAGGAGCAACCGCCTCTCTCTACGGATGTTCCCCAAAAAAAGATTCGGAAAAAGAAGGAAATACCACTGTACCTGTAGGTAAAATGACTTACCGTAATTTTCCTCCATACGAAGACAAGGTATCATTGCTGGGATACGGATGTATGCGCCGGCCAACCCTTCCTGCTCCTGACGGAACAGGAAATGTCATCGACCAGGAAGAGGTGAACCGACTGGTAGATTACGCTATCGAACATGGCGTAAACTATTTCGACACTGCTCCGGTTTATGTACAAGGATGGTCGGAAACATCGACAGGTATTGCCCTGAAACGCCATCCACGGGAAAAGTTTTTTGTAGCCACCAAGATGTCAAACTTTTCAAACTCCGATTATGATTTCGGAGTAAAGATGTACCATAACTCACTGAAGAAACTACAAGTAGATTACATCGATTACTATTTGCTTCACATGTTAGGCGCTCCGGGAAAGAAAGGACTGGAAGGACGTTTTCTCGACAATGGTTTGCTTGATTTCTTGTTAAAAGAGCGAGAAGCCGGAAGAATCCGTCATTTAGGATGGTCGTTCCACGGCATTAAGGAAGAATTCGACAAGGCACTTGCCCTGCACGACAAGTATCATTGGGATTTTATCCAAATACAGTTGAACTATTCGGACTGGAAGCATGCTTCTGGAAATAACATAAATGCTGATTATCTGTATAGTGAGATAGCTAAAAAAGATATTCCGGTAGTAGTAATGGAACCTTTGCTGGGAGGAAGACTTTCGAATATACCGGAACATATTTTCACACGCCTGAAAGAACGGAATCCGGAAGGGAGTGTAGCTTCGTGGGCTTTCCGGTTCGCCGGTTCACCCGAAAAGGTTCTGACGGTATTGAGCGGAATGACTTACATGGAGCACTTGCAAGATAACATACGTACTTATTCTCCACTTGTACCACTGACTCAGGAAGAAAAAGACTTCCTTGAAGAAACAGCACAGCTGATGCTACGTTATCCGACCGTTCCGTGTAATGACTGTAAGTATTGTATGCCTTGCCCTTATGGGATTGATATACCGGGTATCCTTGTACACTACAACAAATGCGTAAACGAAGGATATATGCCTAAAAGCAGACAAGACGAGAATTACGCCAAAGCACGACGTGCTTTTCTGGTTGGTTACGACCGAAGCGTTCCCAAATTACGTCAGGCAAGCCATTGCATCGGATGCGGGCAATGCAACCCTCATTGTCCACAATCAATCGATATACCGAAGGAGTTGCACCGGATAGACCGATATGTAGAACAACTTAAACAGGAAACACTCTAAGTATAGTATGAAACGCCTCATTGAGTTATTACATTCGGAAGGTTGCTCATGTGTAATAGAAAGCCAAGGTGAAATCAGGGCATTCAGACAGCGTGGAGTTGCTGATTTATACGACTTGTACCAAAACGAAAGAGATTTTATGCAGAACGCTCAGTTGGCTGATAAAGTTATAGGAAAAGGAGCTGCTGCACTCATCGTATTGGGAAAGATGAAAGAAGTATATGCTGATATCATCAGTACTCCAGCTCTCTCTTTGTTACGAGCAGCAGGAATCAAAACCTCGTTCGGAAAAAGAAGTGCCATTTATCATCAATCGTGCCCAGACAGGAAGATGTCCGCTGGAATCACTTTGTGCAGAAGCAGACACGGCAGAAGAAATCTATCCGATAATAGAAAAATTTGTAGCACAAATAAGAACTACCAACAATCTAGAAAAATAAAAACATAATTATGGAATCGACTGTAAAACTTTACTCATTAAACTATAGCGAAACACGGACATATCTTACTGCATTGATTTTTGTAGCAGGAAATGTAGTTCTGCCTCAACTGTTCCACCTTTTTCCATCAGGAGGAACAACATGGCTTCCTATTTACTTCTTTACTCTCATCGGAGCCTACAAATACGGATGGAAAGCCGGACTGCTCACAGCTATAGCCTCTCCCCTCGTCAACTCCTGGCTGTTCGGGATGCCTGCTCCTGCCGTTCTTCCTGCCATTTTAATGAAATCTCTCCTTCTTGCTGCTGGAGCCGGATATGTGGCACACCGCAGTAAACATGTTTCTATACTTCTCTTGCTGGCAGTAGTTGCCTTTTATCAGCTGGCAGGAACATTGGGAGAATGGACTTTAAGTGGAAGTCTGCATACAGCACTTCAGGATTTCCGAATCGGATTACCTGGTATGGCACTCCAGGTCTTCGGAGGATATTTCTTTATCAAATATCTGATATATAAATAAACAAGCG
>ENA-OQBV01001692-OQBV01001692.1-human-gut-metagenome-genome-assembly--contig:-NODE-1692-length-10470-cov-3.467756_pt1 | contig 10470 bp, 10 predicted proteins | sample MGYA00242750_ERZ504559 | MGnify/ENA primary metagenome ERZ504559 (study PRJEB26092, sample SAMD00036230) | human gut metagenome | host: Homo sapiens | study: EMG produced TPA metagenomics assembly of...
GACCAGTATGATCAAAATAATAAAGTTGATCGCCAACTCGATGCCATCCATAGTAACGTCGACCATCAGAACCATAATAGATGTTATACGTTTTTGCAAATGGTTCCCATCTTCTGATTTCAATAGACCAAGTATGCCAATAGTTGGTTTTTACAGCACCTGAATAGTGACTAAAATAGTAATGGAAGCCGTCTATGATTCTTTCGCCATCTTTCGCTTGACGACCTTCTTCATCAAAGTAAAGAGTTACTCCATCTACATTTTGCCATCCTCTTAGTTTCTCTCCTGTTGCGGTGTAATAATACCAGTTCCCTGAGGAATCCTCTTGGAAATGGCCACCAGAAACAAGTGGAAGTTGTGGAAGTTTCTGCTCAGTTTCAATCAAAAGTCCATTAGCTTCTGCGTGGTAAGTTTTTCCATTAATAGTGATGTCGGTATTTATAACCTTATGACCACTATCCTTATCAAAGTAATAGGGTTCGATACCTATTGTAACGATTTCACCCTTGGCCTGAACACCGTCTGGGTAGAAATACATGTCGAAGCCATCTATAGTCTGTTCGCCTGTTAGAAGTTTCCCTTCTTTATCACTATAGTACCAGTTGCCGTCGTCATCCGACCAAAAACGGTCACGAACCAATTGGCCAGTATCTTTTTGAAAATAATAGGAATTTCCATCTAGGATGACAAAGGCATCTTTAGCTTGAACACCATTAGGGTAAAAGTAGAGTGGAATATTGTCAATAACTTGGCTACCAGTAAGTGCTTTCCCATCGTGGCCTAAATAGTACCAATTTCCATTCTTATCAGATGCAAAAGCATTACGGGTAAGTTGTCCACTATCTTTCTCAAAGTGATATGTTGATCCATTAACGTGACGGGTGTCTCCTTTGACTTGCTTACCATCTGCATCGAAGTAGACATTCACATTATCAATATTTTGCATACCAGTAAGTGCTTTCCCATCCTTAATATAGTACCAGTTGCCCTGATCATCGCTAGTGTAATGACCACCGGATATTACGGGACTTTCTTCTACTTTATGGGCTGTATTTGTTTCAGAATGTGATGTTTCAGAGCTTACGACTTCACTGCTAGTAACAGTAGAGACTTCCGAACGAAGAGCTTGTTGAGAGTTAATTTCAGAAGTACTTGTTTCTGGAACAGTTGCTTCAGTGGTACTTAGGTCAGATTCAGTAGAAGTAGTTTCAGTGATGTTTTCTCTTGTATTGGGGGCGTCGAAAGATTTGTTTTCCTCTGGTTTAGTAGTGACTTCATTAGTTGACGGGCTTATGACATCGGTTGCATTTTCTTCTATGCTGTTTTCAACCGTTGGTTCCGAGGTGGGGTGAGTCTGTTCAGCTGCGGACACATAGCCCAAGCTTGCAAAACTAAGTCCTAGAGCTAGACTAGTTACTGCAATGGTTACCCATTGTTTTTTTACTTTGTGAAGTTTAAAGTATACTTTCTTTTCCATGGTAATGCTCCTTTCATAAAACTAAATAATAGTAGCAAGGATATGGTTAACTCATGAGTGAAATTAAGTTAGTGTTACGGTTTTCTCATTTACACATTCAGTTTATCATCACATTTTAATAAAATCAAAGAATTATGTAAGCGTTTTTGCTTTTTGTATAAACTCTTTCCAACTCTACTCAAAACAAAACTGATAGTATATGAATGATGAACTTTCATTAAAGAGTGTTAATGATGTATTTGCTTTAAGTTAGCAGCGGATAGATCCTTGAGTAGGGTATTTTTGATATTCATAATATGCTATTCACTGATTTTAGAATGACACCAAAAAAGCCACTGGCATACAAAACCACTGGCTTTTAACAATTTATTTCTTCTTCCCTAGTACAAAATAACGGCTAGGGATTTGTTGTGTCAAACTGACGGCGATGGCGATGGTAAATGAGGCCAGGAAACAAGCTCGTAGGAAGCTGAGACCTAGGTCTGAATTTCCAATCAGGAGGAAGTAGACCGCACGGTAGAAGCTCATCCCTGGGATGAGTGGGAACATGCTTGAGGCTAGGAAGACTGTAGCTGGACATCTACGGTAGTGGGCCAAAAAGCGTGAGGTGAATGTGACCAGAAGGGCTGGAAAGAGGATGGCAAGGACTTCGTGATGGGTATTGTTCCAAATCAAGAGGTAGAGGAGCCATGAGCCTGCACCTAGGGTTCCGAGGTCTAAGAAGTATTTCTTGGGTACTCGGTAAAGCACAGAGAAGGCTGCTGTCCCCAGCCCTGCCATGAAGGTCTGAATCAAGACCTCTTGCCATGAGGTAGATGGTGTTGAGAACATGCCTGATAATTGTTCCGCAAAGGGGAGAAGTGAAATCATGGCGAGAACACCGACAGAGATAGACAGACAGGTGGAGACCCCCGACAGCATCAGGGCAAGACCACTATAGTAGTTGTTCTGAGTGAATTCTCGTATGGCATTAACAAAGTAGGCCCCAGGAATCAAGATCATCAAGGTTCCCAGAATAATCACGCTACGATGCTGGCCGATTCCTAGATAGTAGAGAACATTGGCTGATAAAGCAGCAATGGCACTAGAGAGGATAATTTGCAAGAAACTGGTATGAATAAAACGTGAAAAGAGCTGCATACCAATCCCCACAAAAAGTCCCGATATAGCCGCAGCAGTTCCATCAATCCAGCTACTTCCAAGGGCTAGCGAGAAGCTCCCTGCACCAATGACACAGGCTATAATATCCTCTAAAGGACGATAGAAAGTCTTCTGCTCAATGGTTTTCAGCTTTTGGAAAATGCTAGAAACAGGCTGATTTGGCTGTTCTGCCAGTTCACGAGACAGGCGGTTTACTTCCTCTAGTTTACCTAGATGGATAGACGGGACTGAGGTAGCTAGGACACGAGACTCTTTAAGACCTGAGCGGTTGAGTCCAGAAATCATGACTCCTCGATTGACCACATAAGTGGAGAAGTCTCTGATACCAAGAGACTTGGCCATGTGTCCCATGGTGTCCTCGATACGGTAAATCTCAGCACCACTCTCCATCAGGACACGGCCTGCCTGAAGGACGGCATCCATTTCATTTTTGGTTTCTATTTCTGTCTCTCTTGGAAAATCGATGGTCATTTGAACCTCCTTATCGCTTAATTCGTCATTCCATTATAAGGCTTGAATGGTGGTTTTTCAATAGCTTTGACGACTAAAATAGGACTTTCTATGAGATTTTTCTTCTACTTAATGATAGAAGTCAGGAAAATGGAGGTCTTGACTTTTGCCTTGCTATTGCTAGAGGCAAATGCTACAATTGAATTATAGAATGTATGCGTTTACATATTTTTACGTTCTCTTTCTCAAAAAGCCTTGAACTCCTTTGTTTATAGGGAAAGAGCAATCACAGAAGGAAGCCAATGTAAGTGCAAATAGTTGATACCTTTGAAAAGGAGGCAATTCCATGAAAAAAATTATCAATAAACCTGAAAATGTAGTGACAGAGATGCTAGATGGCTTGGCTTATGTTCACAGTGATTTGGTACATCGTGTTGAGGGGTTTGACATCATCGCAAGAAATGAGCAGGCTGCTGGTCAGGTTGGTCTCATTTCTGGTGGTGGAAGTGGTCACGAGCCAGCTCACGCAGGTTTTGTAGGTGATGGTATGCTTTCTGCAGCCATTGCAGGTGCTGTCTTCACGTCACCAACGCCAGATCAGATTTTGGAAGCTATCAAGGAAGCGGACCAAGGGGCTGGTGTCTTCATGGTTGTTAAAAATTACTCTGGTGACATCATGAATTTCGAGATGGCTCAAGAATTAGCTGAGATGGAAGGGATTGAAGTAGCTAGCGTTGTTGTTGACGACGACATTGCTGTGGAAAATAGCCTCTATACACAAGGTCGTCGTGGGGTTGCAGGTACTATTTTCGTTCACAAAATCCTAGGTCATGCGGCTCGTGAAGGTAAGTCTCTGGCTGAAATCAAAGACTTGGCTGACAAGATCGTTCCTAACATCCACACCATTGGTTTGGCCCTTAGCGGTGCAACGGTTCCTGAGGTTGGTAAGCCTGGTTTTGTCCTAGCTGAGGATGAAATCGAGTACGGTATTGGTATTCATGGTGAGCCAGGCTATCGTAAGGAGTCTATGCAACCATCTCGCCAGTTAGCTGAAGAATTGACAGGGAAACTCCTTGAAGCTTTTGAGGCTAAGGCAGGTGAACGCTATGCCCTTCTCATCAATGGTATGGGTGCGACACCTCTCATGGAGCAGTATATCTTTGCTAACGATGTAGCAAGCATTCTTGGAGAAGTTGGACTAGAAGTGGCCTATAAAAAATTAGGTAACTACATGACATCGATTGATATGGCAGGTCTTTCATTGACGCTCATGAAGATTGAAGATGACGCTTGGCTTGAGGCTCTGGAGAGTCCTGTTAAGACCATTGCTTGGTAGTCTGACATGAAAACTAGAAATTAGGTATATTATGGATAAAACAGTTGCAGTAAAATGGATGCAATGCTTTGATCAAAAGGTTGAAGCAGAAAAAGACCACTTGTCTGAATTAGACGGTCCTATTGGAGATGGTGATCATGGTGCTAACTTGGCGCGTGGCATGGCGGCAGCCATCGAGGCTATTAACAGCACTGAACCACAAAGTGCAGCAGAAGTGTTCAAGGCGGTGTCTATGGCCTTGATTAGTAAGGTTGGCGGTGCCTCAGGTCCGCTTTATGGGTCTGCCTTTATGGGCATGATGAAGGCTGAACAAGCTGGTCAAGATTTGGCAGGAGTGCTTGAGGCAGGTCTCGAGATGATTAAAAAACGTGGTCATGCACAAGTTGGTGAAAAGACCATGGTGGATGTTTGGCACCCAGTTGTTGAAGCTGTCAAACAAGGTCAATTAACCAATGACCTTATTGATCAAGCTGTTCTTTCAACCAAGGAAGTTGTGGCTACCAAGGGGCGTGCCTCTTATGTAGGTGAGCGTTCTATTGGTCACATTGATCCAGGCTCTTATTCGTCTGGTCTACTCTTCAAAGCCTTGCTAGAAGCGGAGGGCTAGGATATGCCAGAACTTGGAATTGTGATTGTGTCCCACTCTGCGGATATTGCTAAAGGTTTGGTGAGCCTGATTCGTGAAGTCGCTCCAGATATCCCTTTGACGGCTACAGGTGGTCTGGAAGATGGTGGCTTGGGATCTAGTTTTGACCATGTTCAAGTGGCTGTGGACAGTCAGCCAGCCAATCGCCTTCTGGCCTTTTTACGACCTAGGCAGTTCTCGTATGAACTTGGAAATGCTTGAGGAATTTTCAGACAAGGAAATCCTTATTCAACAGGTACCTCTCATTGAGGGGGCTTATGCGGCTGCAGCCTTGCTTCAGGCAGGAGCGAGTGAGGTTGAAATCTTATCTCAGATTAATGAATTGACTATTCAAAAATAGAATAAAGGAAAATTATGACAAATCAAATTAAGTACAACTGGGCTAGTCTTGGAACTGGCGTTATTGCCAACGAATTGGCACAAGCCTTGGAAGCTCTTGGCGGGAAACTCTATTCTGTTGCCAATCGTACCTATGACAAGGGTGTAGCCTTTGCTGAGAAATATGGAATCGAAAAGGTTTATGAAGAGATTGACCAAGTCTTTGAAGACCCTGAAGTAGATATTATCTACATCTCAACGCCTCACAATACGCATATTAATTACCTTCGCAAGGCCTTAGCAGCTGGCAAGCACGTCCTCTGTGAAAAATCCATCACCCTAAATAGTGAGGAATTGGCAGAAGCTATTCAACTGGCCGAAGAAAATCATGTCAAACTGGCAGAAGCCATGACCATTTTCCATATGCCTATCTATCGAAAACTCTCTGAAATCGTGGAAAGTGGTAAGCTAGGACCTCTTAAGGTTATCCAGATGAACTTTGGTTCTTATAAAGAATATGACATGACCAACCGCTTTTTCAATCGTAATCTGGCTGGTGGTGCTCTACTTGATATCGGAGTTTATGCCCTATCCTTTGTGCGTTGGTTCATGACGTCGCAACCGACAGAGATGGTTTCACAGGTTAAATTAGCTCCAACTGGTGTTGATGAACAAGCGGGTATTCTCCTTACCAATGCAGAAGGGGAAATGGCAACGGTGACGCTAAGTCTTCACGCCAAACAGCCTAAACGTGGTACTATCGCCTATGACAAGGGCTATATCGAACTTTATGAATACCCACGTGGGCAAAAGGCGGTCATCACCTATACGGAAGATGGCTCACAAGAAGTCATCGAAGCAGGAGAAACCGCTAAAGCCCTCCAGTATGAGGTCCTCGATATGGAAGCAGCTGTTGCAGGCGAGGATGATCATACCTACCTCAATTACAGTCGAGATGTCATGGACCTCATGACACAACTCCGCAAAGACTGGGGTTTGACCTACCCAGAAGAAGAGTAGCGATTAGATGATAAACAAGACCAGTATAATGTACTGACTACAAAAGATAGACAGTCTCTTAAAAGGATTTAGCCCTGCATAAGATAGGAATAGGTCCATTTAACCGATTCTATATAAATACATTTATGTCAAAGGAGAAAGACTATGAGAAATTTTGCAAGTCCGTCACGTTACATTCAAGGTGAAAATGCCTTATTTGAAAATGCAAAAACCATTTTGAAACTAGGAAGTCATCCTGTACTATTGTGTGATTCAGTAGTTTATGACATTGTGGGTCAACGTTTCGAAGAATACCTCGTTCAAAATGGACTTACAGTTGTTCCAGTCTTCTTTAATGGTGAAGCTTCAGATAATGAAATTAATCGTGTGGTAAGCCTGGCCAAAGAAAAGGGCTGTAATTTAGTCATTGGACTAGGTGGCGGTAAGACTATTGATAGTGCTAAAGCCATCGCAGATCTTCTAAAATCACCAGTAGTGATTGCTCCTACCATTGCATCTACAGATGCTCCGGTTTCAGCCTTGTCTGTTATCTATACGGACGAGGGTGCCTTTGAACGCTACATCTTTTATTCTAAGAACCCAGAATTGGTTTTGGTTGATAGTAAGGTTATCTCTCAAGCGCCAAAACGCTTGCTCGCTTCTGGTATCGCAGATGGCTTAGCAACTTGGGTAGAAGCTCGAGCAGTTATGCAAGCAAATGGTAAAACCATGCTAGGCAAACACCAAACACTTGCTGGTGTTGCCATTGCTGAACGCTGTGAAGAAATCCTTTTTGCAGATGGTTTACAAGCCATGGCCGCCTGTGAAGCAAAAGTTGTAACGCCTGCCCTTGAAAACATCATTGAAGCCAATACCCTTCTCAGTGGTATCGGATTTGAAAGTGGTGGCTTGGCTGCGGCTCACGCCATCCATAATGGTTTCACAGCCCTCACTGGCGATATTCACCATTTGACTCATGGTGAAAAAGTAGCTTACGGAACTCTTGTACAATTGTTCCTAGAAAATCGTCCAAAAGAAGTTTTGGATAAATACATTCGTTTCTATCAACAAATTGGCATGCCAACCACTCTTAAAGAAATGCATCTTGAAAATGCAAGTTACGAAGATCTTCTCAAGGTTGGTCAACAAGCAACAATCGAAGGAGAAACTATTCATCAAATGCCATTTGAGGTGAAAGCTTCTGATATTGCGCAAGCCATCGTTGCTGTAGATGCTTATGTTCATGGATTAGCCTAAGTAAATTTGCTCTTTTGTAGGGAAAGTGCCACCATTCCCGTATAGGAATATTATCCCCCTCTGGCACTTATCCAAACAGGATAGACAAATTCTTATAGGAAAGGGTTCAGTTCTGTATTAGATAGGACTAAGCCCTTTTTACTATTTAAAATCCAATAATTTCAAAGTTCCTCAAAGCAGTTTAAGAACTTTTGAAAACATAAACCATTTTCAAGAAATCCTGATTTAACAGTCATTTCACTTGTGTAAGCGTTTCAAAAAGTGTATACTATAAGTAGAAAGATAGGAAAAGGAGATGGCTAGTGGCTAGTATAACAATTGAAGCGAGCAAGGTAGCTAGAAAGAGTCCTATTCGCGTAGACAGTAGTCTTGTGGGGACAGTTTCTGGGGTGGAAGCAGTGAATGTTTCCCTACCATCGTCGAAAGCTCGTTTGAGTGTCGGAAAGTTGGGTTACAAGTCTAACACCATTACTGTCGAGGACGGACAAACCGTTCGTGTTACTAGCAATTTTATAAATCGCTTTATAGCGATAGCGCCATTGTTACTCTATCTTGTTGGAGGCCGTTACCTCCCACTTGTGGCAGTCCTATCTACTATAATTTTGCTTTTTAGCTTACCTTTTCTCAAGTTAGAAATCGTAGGCTGATTAGAATCGGGAGTGGCTTAGCCCTCTGTTTGATACCTTTAACTCACTTTTTCATAATAATGCTAGGCCACTCCCTTTTTATTGGGAACGGGTCGAGACGAAAGAGTGGGTTATCAAAAAGGGAACTCGATAGAGTTTCCCTTTTTTCTTTCTCCAGCTAAATTACATTCTAAAAGACCTCAGTTGCTATAACTGAGGTCTTTGATGTTTCTAGTGATTTATTACTTACGATACAATTTGTCGTATTGATAGTAAGGGTCGAAGGTCACATTGATACCAAGCTTACGGAGAACATTTTTATCTTCATCAGTAAGGATGATGGTTGAGTGGGCTTCAGAACCCTTGAGGTGACCTAGTTCCTCCATGGCACGCGCCGCATCCGCATTGTTAGCAGCTGTGATAGCTAAGGCAATGAGGATTTCGTTTGAGTGGAGGCGAGGGTTACGGCTACCCAGATGGTCAGTTTTCAGACCTTGGATAGGTTTAACCACTTCAGGCTCGATAAGTTTAGTATCCTTATCAATACCTGCAGAAGTCTTGATAGCGTTGATCAAAGCAGCCGCAGTTGGACCAAAGAGTTCTGAATTTTTACCAGTGACGATTTGACCATTTGGCAATTCAAGTGCAAGAGCAGAACCACCTGTTTCTTCAGCCTTAGCGCGTGCTACAACGACCACTTGACGATCTTCAGAAGTAATACCAAGATCGTTCATGAGCAACTCAATCTTCTTGACAGCGGTCTCAGGAACACGTTCATTTTTGAAATCAAGTACAGTTTGATAGTAGCGACGGATGATTTCTTGTTTAGAAGCTTCTTTGGCGGCCTCATCATCCGTAATGGCAAAACCAACCATGTTAACACCCATATCTGTAGGTGAAGCGTAAGGTGACTCACCAAGGATGCGTTCAAGCATACGTTTGAGGACTGGGAAAATCTCGATGTCACGGTTGTAGTTTACCGTAGTTTTGCCATAAGTTTCCAAGTGGAATGGGTCAATCATATTAACATCATCAAGGTCGGCAGTGGCAGCTTCATAGGCCAAGTTTACTGGGTGATGAAGTGGCAAATTCCAAACTGGGAAAGTTTCAAATTTTGCATAACCTGATTTGATGCCATTGATTTGGTCGTGGTACATGTTAGACATACATGTCGCCAATTTACCAGAACCAGGACCAGGAGCAGTAACGACGATAAGGTTACGGCTAGTCTTGATATAGTCATTTTTTCCCATACCTTCAGGAGAAATGATATGGTTCATATCCGTCGGATAGCCCTTGATTGGGTAGTGGATGTAAGACGTGATGCCATTTTTTTCCAATTGGTTACGGAAAGCATCGGCCGCATGGTTGACCTGAATACTGAGTGATGACAACAGAACCCACATAAATATTGAGTTCGTTAAATTTATCAATCAGACGAAGGACCTCTTGGTCGTAGGAAATGCCAAGGTCACCACGAGCCTTAGAGTGCTCGATATTGCTGGCATTAATAGCAATAACCACTTCGACCTGATCTTTGAGCTCTTGAAGGAGTTTGATTTTATTGTCAGGTTCATAACCAGGAAGGACGCGGGGCAGCGTGGAAATCTTCCAACATCTTACCACCAAACTCCAAGTAGAGCTTGCGTCAAACTAGGTTGAATGCGCTCCAAAATAATGGTCGCGTTGCAGATTCAAATACTGTTCAGAACTAAAAGCTTGTTTCTTCATAAATAAAAATACCTCTGAGAAAAATTATATCAAATGCCGAGGGTAAATGCTATTGGCGAGAGACGATTTATGGGAGAAAAAGAGGTGAAGTCAATCATGAAACGAATTTTTTTATGATAGTCCTTTAGAGTTATTATTTAATTGGAGTTCTCATCTCAGCAGTTAGATTTTTAGATAACAATCACTTTAGAATATTGAATTTCATAAAGGTTTCACATTTGTCGTCTATAATTAGGATAGAAAAATGAAGAGTCCTCATTTATCTTTGGTGTAGCTGAGGGCCAATGTCTTAAATGGAGGTGGAAGATGGTTCTCTTACAACAGGCAGTTGCTTATATTTTCCGCAAAAAAACGCGGAATTTTATCCTTTTTCTTATTTTATTTTTGATATTATCTTGCTTGTATTTTTGTTTTTCTCTTATGCAAGTTGGTGGAGGAATGGAGGCACAAATCAGGAAGTCAAGTGGGG
>ENA-OQBV01001693-OQBV01001693.1-human-gut-metagenome-genome-assembly--contig:-NODE-1693-length-10465-cov-2.807990_pt1 | contig 10465 bp, 19 predicted proteins | sample MGYA00242750_ERZ504559 | MGnify/ENA primary metagenome ERZ504559 (study PRJEB26092, sample SAMD00036230) | human gut metagenome | host: Homo sapiens | study: EMG produced TPA metagenomics assembly of...
GAAAAATGATGGTTGAAGACGGTTGAAAAAGGTTGAAAATGGTTGAAAACGGAGGTTGAAGACATGAATTTTATCGAAGCGGTTGAAGCAATGAGAATGGGCAAGGCTGTCCGTCGTAAGGGATGGCCCCGGAACTGTCAAATTTGGCTTGAGAGGGGTGAATATGTGGCTTATGGGACCACATCCCTTATTGGGTGGGAACTCCTTGCTACGGACTTCCTGGGGAACGACTGGGAGGAGGTTGGCAATGATGAATGAAATTACCCGAGAGGATGCCGAAAAAGCGTTCGCCACGATCCATGGATATTGCGTGGGCAAGGACTGCGAGGAATGTGGAATTTCAGTTTGCTGCGCCGCTTTCCTTAAAGGGTTCCCGGATGGGAACTGGAACCCCCAGTTCTTCACCAGGGCCGATAAGGAAGTAACGGAAGTATCTGACGTTATCCATGGGCCGTCGCATTATTCATGGCGAGAGTGTGGTGAGTCGCTGGGTTTTATCAAGCGGTTTATCAGTAATCAACCTGATTCGTTTCTAGCTTTTTGTGAAGGCAATGTCTTCAAATATTTGTATCGATACCCAAAAAAAGAATGGTGTTGAGGACCTCAAGAAGGCCCGTGAATATCTGAATCGGATGATTGAGCATTTGGAGGGAAAAAATGATGAAAAAAGAAGAAGTAATTAAAGCGCTCGCTACGATTAAAGAATATTGCGACGAGCATTACTGTGGTGATTGCTGCATCAGATACGTTTGTGACAACAATTTTTCTGGATTCCCCGATGATTGGGAAATTCCAGGCGTAGAGGATATTCTTCCCGTCGTCTATATCAAACCCATGCATGGCGGGCAAATCCCCGAAAAGAAGACGGAAGGGGCGGCGGCCTGGGACTGCTATGCTAGGGTATCGGTTGATTTTTACAACGGCGAAACCCATTTAGTACCTCTTGGATTCAGCCTTGCCATGCCAGAGGGGGTTTGTGCTTTCTTGCTTCCGAGGAGCAGTATGGGCATTAAAACAGACCTTATCATGGCGAACAGTATGGGGCTAATTGACAGTGACTACCGTGGAGAAGTCAAGGCTATCTATAAGGCATTTAATATTGAGTGGGATGTACCAAGTTATCTACCGGAATCGTCAATTCGTAAAAACGACCGTGTAGCTCAGCTTTTCTTCAACGTTCCGAACGTCGAGATTAAAGTAGTCGACGAGTTCCCCGACGAGGTGAAGGAAACGGAGCGGGGCGAAGGCGGGTTCGGGAGCACAGGGAAATAATTTAAGGAGGTGTTATGATGGACAACCAAACGTTGCACGAAACTGTTGGCGCATTTGCGTATGACCTTTTTGAAACTGGTGACAGAATCGGAGAGCAATTAAAAGATATTTATTTGTTAGCGATTCAGATGGACTGTTTCCCTAGTCCAGAAAAATGTGATTCCAGGGAAAGAATGATCAAGAGCTTGGAGCGGCTAGAAGGCTATCTTTACGATAAGACAAAGGAATTAAGGTCCGAGGCGAATTGGCTGGGGGAAAAATGCAGGTAAGAGTAATTAAGGTGCTTGAAAAGATTGATGAGGATGGAGAAGACCATGACGGAAGTACGAAGAAATGAACCGATACCCGCCCGGCACGAATCGTCAGACTTTCAAGGAAATCCAGAGGATGCCGCCTATCAAGCTATCTGAATGGCTCCTGACTTATGGAGATTACTGGCTTAATGAGGGCGCCCATGCGCAATGGGACATCTGCAAGGAAGCCCTTCACAGGCTGTACGGATTCGGTCCCAGTCGCCTTGAGCGTCTTGAAGATGAAATGAATCAAATCATGAATGAAAGGAGAAATACGAATGCAGATTGAGCCACTATGGTATTGCTACCGTATCCCCGATACGGGGGCCATCTTATACAGGGATGTTCGTCGTGGTAAGTGGGGAATCGTAGAGGAACCTGACAGCGTCTTTAGACTGTCCGAGGTTCGGAAGTGGTATGACAGCCGCCTGAAGGCCATGACGGCCTATGAAAGGGACCGGCGCAAGTCATGCCGCTAAGACCATATCAAGCACAGCTGTATGACGACATCAAGGCTGCTCTCCTGCAGGGGTATCGGCACGTCTGTGCCGTACTCCCTTGCGGGGGAGGAAAATCCGTCATCATTGCAGCCATTGCCAAGGCTGCTACGGACAAAGGAAACAGGGTCTTATTCCTTGTCCATCGCAAGGAGCTGTGTGAACAGATTATAGAACATATGAGTAGACAGGGAGTTGATTCCCGTTACTGTGACGTCATGACAGTACAAACGGCTTCGCGAAGAGTTAAGAACCTTAAGACGCCGGATCTTATTATTATCGACGAGGCCCATCATTCGCTGAGCAATTCGTACAAACGAATTTTCAGTGCCTTTCCTGCTGCTTGCGTTGTAGGATTCACGGCAACGCCTCAACGCATGGGGGAAGGGGGACTTGGGGCTGTCTTTGATAAGTTAATCCTGTCCGTGACAGCTTCGTGGCTTATCAATAACAAATACCTTACCCCATATAGGTACTATTCTGTGCAGCTTGCAGACGCTTCCAAGGTTCATACACGACATGGCGACTTTGTGAAGGATGAGGTGGCAAGGCTCATGGAGAAGTCCTATATCTTCGGGGACACGGTGAAGACGTGGGAGGAGAAGGCCAAAGGGCGCAAGACCATCATCTATTGCGCCACGATTGAAGCAAGCAAGCGGACCGTGGAGGCATTCCAGGCAGTAGGCATTGCAGCCGCCCACCTTGACGGGACGACACCGCAAGGCGTGCGGGAAAGGACCGTGCAGGCATTTAAGGCTGGGCGCCTTATGGTGCTATCCAATGTGGACCTATTCGGTGAAGGCTTCGATGTCCCGGACTGTGAAGCCGTGCTCCTGCTGCGCCCTACTCAGTCTCTGACGCTCCATGTGCAGCAGTCGATGCGGAGCATGAGGACGGATCCTAATCATCCTGACAAGGTCGCCATTATCATTGATCACGTCGGTAATTACATCAGACATGGTCTGCCAGACCAAGACAGGGAATGGACCTTGAAGGCAAGGAAAAAGAAGGATGGCAGCCTTATCAGCGTGAAGGAGTGTCCACTCTGCCACATGGTGATGCAGGCCCCTGCCGATGCCTGTCCGTATTGTGGCTACATCTTCGAGAAGGAAGAACGCAAGGAGAATGGCACAAAATCGGATGTAAAACTTGAGGAAATCAAAGAAAAGCCGTACGAGGAATACAAGCAATGCAAGACTTTTGACGAGCTTGTGGCCTTCCAGAAGGCAAAAAAATACAAATTCGCATGGGCCATCCATAAGGCCCTTGAACTAGGGATTGAGGTCCCTAAAAAATATAAATTCATGATGATCCATATGAGGAGGAAGAAGGCGTGAAGGAAGAACGAAGGCGGTATTTCACTAATAAAATATTCAAATATGAAGAAGTGAGGAAACGGGCCAGTGTCCTGCCCAAGGGAAGCCTTGAGCGGGCAAGGCTTGAATCGGAATATCAGAGATTAGTGGATGAAGTGAGGGAGGAACTTGATGCAGAGCCAAGAGATATTTAAGCAGCCAGGGAGTGAGATGGATTTACTGAAAGAAATCATGGTGACACTCTCGGCGCGTGGTCACCATGTATTCAGGGCCAATGTCGGCACGGCCCGTACGGTAGATGGGCGGTACTTTAACACGGGCCTTCCCAAGGGGTTTAGTGACCTCTTTGGGACCGTAAAGGAAAGCGGTCAAGCATTTTTTGTCGAAGTAAAATATGGGGGCAATACGGCCAGTTTTGTTCAGGAGAATTTCCTCTCCCAGATGAGCAAGGCAGGATGCAGGGCTGGCCTTGCCTATAGCGTGGATGACGCTTTGAAGATTGTTGAGGGGCCGCAAGTGCCGTACCTTGGACAAGACGTATCCGATCCCATCAAGGAGCAGACGAGGGACGGAGAGCTATGGAATCAGCTTCTCATGTGGGCAAGCCTCAAGGATGAGAAGGTATTCAGCACGCTCAGGAAGATGCGGGCTAATGGCTGCACGCTCGAAACGGACGAAAAAACAGGCTATAAAATCGTGCATCCCGATAGCTATACGAGTTACGATGAGGATCGCAAGGGCCTCTTAGCGTGTGCAAGGGAATTGACGCACAGACTCTTGACACTTAGGTGGTCAGCAGCAGGGGAGGAATAGAAATGACGGACCAGGAAATTATTGAAGGACTTCAAATGGACTTTACCCGCATGAATCGGGAGATCGTGTATCTGATGCAGGAAAGGGATGATCTGCGCCATGAAAATAGAGTGCTGAGGCAGCAGATTGAAGGAGCCGAGAATATCGGAAAGCTACAAAACGATTTGGCGACGGCAAGGAATGCCCTTGAGCAGGCAAAGCGTGAAATTAAGGGGCTTTTGGCCCTGAAGAAAATAGCTGATAGAAAATATAAAAACCTCAAGCTCAAGTGTGATTATCAGGAAGATATGGTAGGGAAGGGCGCAAAAACCCTTCCTGCCCACATTAAGGAACGGGGCATCAGTTGCAGGCAGCTGATGCGGGCCATGGATATAGGATACGCAGTGGCTCACAACCTTTGCAATGTTGAAGGATTCAATGTGCGGATCAAGACGGCTGTGAAGGCCTGTCAGGTCCTCGGTCTTGCGATGGATCAAGTCGAATGGGTGGTGGATGACGATGAAGATTAAAGCGCCGGTCAATACGGTGATTGTCGAACCGATCACCGTATTTGAACGTGGGGGGATCGTTCTTCCTGGCGTGGCTGAGGACCATCAGCGGGCCCGTGTCGTGGCAGTGGGCGACAGGGTGACGAGGACGGGGGTACACGTCCCTAGTGAACTCCAAGAAAATGATATTGTTGTACATACAACATTTGTGGGACAACCCTTTGCGATGGATGGACGGGAGTTTCTTTCCCTGCCTTACCACTACATCTTAGGTGTCGAAGATGCTTGACGTGAAGCGGGCTTACCGCATTGCAAGGAACCATATATATATGGCCCCTGCGATAGGCAAGGCCATGAAGGCGAACCCTGGGCCAAAGGAAATGCAACTAATTAGAGATATTGAGATTCGGCATAGGGAGAAAGTCGTCAAGGTTGCAATGCCAGGGAAATGGATTGAGGTGATCCATCACGTCCTTAATGGGCTGCCCCGTGAGGTGAGGAAGGCCGTTGAGTGGCATTATTTTGAGGGGGACAGCGCGGTGAAAATCTCGTGTAAGTCCTATGTCGGCGTGAGGACACTATACGATTGGTTCGACGACTTTGTGAGGGATGTGGCCGTTGTGGCTGTCGCAGAAAAATTATCAGATAAAAAAATGCCCCGCAGGATTTCCCTGCGGGGTTCGTTTTTATTTGAATCCATTTTCAGTTGCTTCGATGATTGCCATGCGCTCGATTGGGGCAAGGCGCTCAATCTTGTCCTTAAGGGCTTCCTTCTCTTCGATGGTCCCGATGACTGAGTCGAAGATGGATTCAGGCATGGCCCTCAAGATATTGGCGTCTGCCGTGCTGCCCATGACAAGCTCGGCTAGAATTTGCTTTTCGACGGGAGTGAAGTCGGGGAGCCGGACCATGCGGACCATCGAATTGTATCTATTGGCAATATCCGTGAGATATTTTCCTAGGCTCAGGCCCCGCTCTGCAGCGGCGGCCTTTGCTTCAAGCATCTCAGGGGTTTGGACGACGGTCATTTTCTTGCTCGGCATTTTTAGCCCTCCTCATATTCGCAGCACGCCAAAACACCATTTTCGAACGCACTTGTGACCTGCCCCTTGTGGTCGCTCATGATGACAAATCGATAATCAGGATGGGACCTTAAAAGGTTTTCGGCCATGACTCTCACATCATTGCTCCCAATGTGTCCGATGCCGATGGAGTGGGCCACGTCCCTGATTCTCACTTCCGTCAGCTCCTCAAGGGCTTCCGTAAGGGCCTGCTTGAGCTTTTGCGTTTCGGTCAAGTGGCCCCATGGCCGCTTGATTCCGTGGACCTCGTAGTATTCACCGAAGCGATCATCGGCGGTCTGGTCCTCTGCCCAGACGAGGAACGCCTTCCGCCCGCCCCTTGAGAGGGCGGACATCGGGTTGACCATAGTGCTGAGGTCGCAAGCAAGCATGTCGGGAAGGACGTATCTAGGATTTACGATTCTGAACGTTTCAACCATTTGAACTAATGTTTTCATTTTTCGTTCCTCCTTATCAGGTAGGAGGGGCGCAAGGCCCCTCGATTAATACACGGTCACGTTCATAACTTCAAGTCTTGAGATGATGTAAAAGATGTTCATTCCTTCTTCAACGTAATCACGATTCGTATCGTCAATCTGTTCGTGTCCGACACATTGAAGGGCTTCGTCGAAGGTCTTGAAGGTCTCGACTACTTCATATTCCTCTTCGAGTTCGCCTTCTGGCGACGTTCTCACAACGGTGAACGCGTCTTCCCGATAGCCGTCCGATTCTTCCATGATTTTCTTCAATTGATCATCATCGTAGACATGGGACCCAATTCCCATTTCAGGGCGGGCGCTTACTCGCTGCTTGATCCCGATTTTGCGCATCATTTGAACCAATTCATGGTATGAGGTCGCACGCTCGATGTTGTCGGCAATGCGCTCCATGATGTCATCGTATTCGCCGTGAATGATTCCACTGCTGTCATAGATGGCTTGACGTCCATGCTCCATCATCATGATGATGTCTTTCAGGTCTTCCCTATCTGGGTCTTCTTCAAGCTCCTCTTTGAGGTTTTCGACGTCGATAAGCGTCAGGCCGTCATAGTCGTCTTTGATGGGGGCGAACTCTTCACCCAGTTCTCTAACTTCTTCTCCGTCTAACTTAACGCCGTGAATGTCGTATAATCGAATCATTTTCTTTTCCTCCTTATCGGCCTTTTGGCCTTTCCTTTATCTTGACTATAGTATACCACATGGGGTACCCCTTGTCAACCCCCCTTTTTTTAAAATATTTTTCCAGATATTTTCGTTCAAAAAATGCGGCACTTTTCAAGGCGTCATATACGGTACAATGGTATGGTATAGATGCGGTGTTACGCCCATTGATTCCATGGCCTCGTATTTTGGTTTTAACTGGTTTTTCGGGAGGTGGCAGTATTGGATGATGTGTTGGAAGATTTCTCTTCTCTCAGGACGAATTTGGGGCTGTCAGCCCGTCAGGCTAAATTTGTAGCCTTATATGCGGCAGGGAATGGGAATCGTCCATTGAAGGAAATAGCGGGTGAAGCAGGTTACAAATTCCCCGAGAAAACTGCCACTGGCGTGCGGGATAAAATCCTTGCAAAGCCGGGCGTAGTGGAGTGGCTCAATCGGCATTGGTCCACAAGCTATCAGGACAAAGTCATCAAGCCTTCTGTTGCTGCCCTCCTTGAAGGCAAAGGAAGGAAATTGGCACTTGCCAAGGTAGCCGACGAAGCTGCAGCGACGAAGGATGTCGATAGCTTTTTCCGGGCCGTCGATATGCTTAATCGCATGGATGGCGCTTATTCGATCAAGCATGAAATGACGGGCGGCGTAGCCGTCAAGGTCGTATGGGGAGACGAAGATGGCTAAGGTCATTAAGATCCCTTATTCGCCCCGCCCTTTGTGGCGGGATGAAATCCATAAGGCCCTTGATTCTCATCGCTTCTCCGTACTTGTCTGTCATCGGCGCTTCGGCAAGACGGTTGGGGTGGTGAATCATGTCATCCGTCAGGCCGTGAGATGCTCAAAGCGTGCTCCGCAATACGCTTACATTGCCCCGTTTTTTGCCCAAGCGAAAAAAATAGCCTGGGAATATATCAAGTACTACACGGGCGTGATTCCAGGCGTAAAGGTTAATAATTCGGAATGCTTTGTAGAGCTTCCTTCTTCCCATCCTGGCAGTGCAGGGGCAAGGATTTACATCCTTGGCGCCGATAATCCTGATTCGCTCCGGGGGATGTACCTTGACGGTGTCGTGCTTGACGAATATGGTCAGATGAAGGAATCCATGTGGAGTGAGATCTTGCGCCCCGCCCTTGCTGACCGTGAGGGATGGGCGGTCTTCGTCGGTACTCCTAAAGGACAAAATGGCTTCTATAAGAAGTGGATGGAAGCGCAGGGCAATGAAGGTTGGTACGCCGTACGATACAAGGCGTCTGAGACCGGACTTTTCCCGCCCAAGGAGCTCGAAGATATGAGACGTACGATGTCAGATGTCGAATACGCCCAGGAGATGGAATGTGATTTTAGTATCGCTGCAGAAAATACGCTCCTTGGCGGCGACGACATTGAGGCCGCTTGCAAGCGGTCATATAGTGAGATGGATGTGGTCGGCAGCACTTGCGTCATTGGCGTCGATGTCGCCCGCTTTGGCGGCGACAGGTCCGTCATTGCTGTACGCCGTGGCCTCGTCATGATGGAGCCTATCGTATTCAATTCCATTGACACGATGACGCTTGCGGGCGCTGTCATCAAGGCAAAAGAAAGATTCAAGCCTGATGCAATATTCATCGACTCCGGCGCCATGGGGGCGGGCGTCATTGACCGCATCAGACAGCTTGGGCACAGCTGTATGGATGTCGCCTTTGGAGGCAAGGCCATTGACAGCAACAAATACAGCAATCGGCGGGCCGAGATGTACTTTCGCCTTGCCGATTCCATCAAGAAAGGCGGCGCAAGCCTTCCCGATGTACCGACGCTCAGGGAAGAGCTGGCGAACATTTATTACACCTATGATCCCTCGGGGCGTTTGAAGCTCAAGAGCAAGGAAGACATCAAGGCTCTATTGGGAAGGTCTCCCGATATGGCTGATGCTTTCGCGTTGACTTATGCCGAAAGCGTCGTGAGGCGGAAGGACGTGGCAAGTCCCTTGTTCAATGGGCGTGTGGCCATGTCCAATACTGACTATGATTTCTTTTAAGGAGGAATGCGAAAATGTGTGGAGGCGTATTTAGAGGGCCGAAGACACCGAAACAACCAGAGATCAAACCGATTGCACCGACGCCGACGGACACGACAAGCGCAGACGTGTCCAATATCGCTGACGTAGCTGCAGACCTTGAACGGCAGCGCAAGAAACGGGGGTACGCAAGCACCCGTACTAGTGCCGACCGTGAGACCATTGCAGGCGGGGCAGGCAAAAAGACATTGGGGTGATGCCTATGGATACGATTCTTGGCGGGGCCTTGCCCCAGTCCGGTGACGCATCAATCAAGGGTAAGGTCCTTCCTGACCGTGGCAAGCTTGTCATGCGCATGAAGGCGCTCAAGGCAGCCAGACGGGACTGGGAAGCAAGGTGGAAGGCTATCCGAGATTTCGAGCTGCCTTACATCGGCGAATTTGAGGACACTGCCGATCATACGAATCCCGCTAGGCGCAGGGATACGAAGATAGCGCAGGGCGTGGCGTGGATGGCGGCGAATGTCATGGCGGCAGGGATCATGTCGGGCCTGACACCCCCGAGTAGGCAATGGTTCAAATTCTCCTTTAGTGATGACCGCCTTAATGACATGACGGAAGCCCTTCAAGTGCTGGATCAACGGCAGGAAATCGTGCAAGCAGTATTAGCAAAGTCCAATTTCTATAATGCTGTTCACAAGGTATATCTTGAAATTCCTTTTGGGCAAGGACCAATGGTGGTCCTTAGGGATGCCAGGACCGCCGTCCGCTTCATTCCTCTTACGATTGGCAGCTACTTCATTGACGTGGACGGCGCGGGTAAGGTCAATACCATTGCAAGGCGCTACAAGCTGACGCTATCGCAATTAGTAGATGCCTTTGGGATGGATGCCTTGCCCCAGACGGTACGACTTGCTGCAGAGATGGGGAAATCGAGTAGTCGCAAATACACGGTCAATTGGCTTTGTGAACCAAATACGGATGCAGTCCCAAATAAAATCGACCGCCTGAATATGCCGTACAAATCAATCTACTGGCTTGATGAATCACGGCAGGATGAATATCTGTATATCGGCGGCTTTGAGGAATTTCCAGCTCCTACCGCCAGATGGACGGTCAACGCCAATGACTGCTACGCAAAAAGGTCCGGGGTGGTTTGCAGAAGCCGATAGCAGGGCCTTGCAGGTCATGAAGCGTGACTTTCTGACGCTCCTTGAGCTAATGGCGAAACCCCCGATGCAGGCCACTACTGACGTGATGATGCATGGCATCAACCTGATCCCTGGCGGCATCACGCCGACGAATGGGCAAGGCGGTGTAGGCCCCTTGTTCAATACGCAGTTTGGGAACCTTCAGTACCTTACGGAAGAGATTCAGAAGACGGAAGACCGCATCAAGCGGCATTTCAATTCTGACTTATTCCTGATGTTCGACAACATTGAAGCAGGTCGACTGCGGCCCGTGAAGTCACGGTAAGGCAGCAGGAACGGCTGCAGGTCATCGGCCCCGTGGTCGAGCAGCTCCAGGATGAGTTTCTGACACCAATCATTGAAAGGGTGTACAGAATCCTTGACGAGGC
>ENA-OQBV01001694-OQBV01001694.1-human-gut-metagenome-genome-assembly--contig:-NODE-1694-length-10459-cov-2.504839_pt1 | contig 10459 bp, 10 predicted proteins | sample MGYA00242750_ERZ504559 | MGnify/ENA primary metagenome ERZ504559 (study PRJEB26092, sample SAMD00036230) | human gut metagenome | host: Homo sapiens | study: EMG produced TPA metagenomics assembly of...
ACCTGCTCATACATATCTTTCCCGGTCACTTCCAGATAACGCGCTCTGTTTCGCGTATCCAGACTCACATTGATGGCATCCACGCCTGCTTCCTGCAGCTGTGGCAGCATTTCTTCCAACAGGACACCGTTTGTCGTCAGTGTCACCATATCAATGCCCTCAATCTGCTTAATCTCACGGATCAGACTGTCGCAGCCACGGCGCACCAGCGGTTCTCCACCGGTCAGCTTTACTTTTCGGATCCCCAGTTTTGCCAGAATTTTCACGATCCGCAGGATCTCCTCGTAACGCAGGATCCGCTCATGCGGAATAAACGGCACATCCTCCGGCATACAATATTTGCATCGCAGGTTACAGCGGTCGGTGATTGATATTCTGATATAATCAATTTCTCTGTTATAACGATCTGTAATCAAAATATTCTCCTGTTTAAAATAATATAGTTACGACCATACCCGCCGCATTTTTATACACGGACGGATTGGCACTTTCTTTTCCACAGTAAACGCGAAATGGTGTGGTTCCCTTGATCGGTGCAAAATGCAGATCTTCATCTGCCCAGCTGCTGGTATCACCCTTTTCCAGACCATCCTGTGAACGCTGATCCTGCTCATATGCCAACAGGAAGCGATATGCTGACAGCTCATTTGCCTCCAGCACGATCTTTTCCTTGTAATTGTCATTGGTAAAAATCTGAAACTTCACAGAACCATTTTCCAATTCTTCCCGCTGTGGAATCTCCGGCAAAAGTTCCAGCAAAGTCAATAGACTCCAGCCTTTTGCAGTGACACGGCGCTGACCGCCCTGTCCGTGGTTCATGTTATGGTTGTAATACTCATAGGTTTCACAGCTTTCCAGGTCACCAAAATCATGTAACAGTTCCCGCAAAGAATAGTCATGGCAAGCCACAGTCTGTCCCTGTTTTACGACCTGAATATAAAAATTCACTCTCGTCCGCGCGTGTGCCCGGAACACGAATCTGTTTTTCAACTTTCCGTTCCTTTAACTCACCTGCAATGACTCCGGAAAACTCTGTACAAATATTCTGACCGTCAAAATATCCGACCTGTTTAAACGCCTCATCTGCCAGAAACAGCCAGATGTCTCCGGTAATCTTGCTGATTTCCTGTCCCTTCGCATCCACAGCCAGTAACTGATCTATTGCCTCCGGTGTACACTCTGCCTGCTCTGACCAAAACTCCCGATGCAGTCTGACTGCAGGTACACGGCGTATGCTCTCGTCCTCCATCTGCACTTCTGCCCAGTGCATGATCCCTGCATGCTTGCTGTCCCACTCAAAAAAGCGGCTCAGCGAAAATACCGGTTACAGCGCAGTCCGGTTCCACGAACCCAGAATCCCTGCTCGGCACTTCCTGCCACCAGCATCCGGATTCCTTTGGCAAAATAATCTTTGTTCTTGTCATCAATTCCCTGCTGCCCGAACATAATGGTCGGGTGCGGATAGTATTTTACTGGTATACCATTTTTGCCAAAAGAAATAAAAGCCTCCCGCGGCTCCTTTCCTTCTGCACTCCGTTCTAATAATCCCGGGAAAAAATAACGTCTGGATCCCTAACTCTGTGACCACAGATTCAAATCCATCCACGCTGCCAAGCCGGATCTCATTTACATCTGTTGCTCCTGCTGCATCCAGATACCGCTGCAGCGGAAATCCAAATCCTTCTTCAATATCCCGGCTTTCCGCATCCTCATGATTATCATATACAGAAAATCGCTGACGATCCGTTTTTTCCTAGCTGATCCAGGTCGGTACAGGTATACAGTACATTTCTTTCTAGCAGGCTGCTGCCGCTGAGGAATCAGTCCCACCTGTTTCTTCTTCGGACAAAATCTTAATACTTTTAATATTCATTCAAGTATCTCCCTCTTTTTTATTTTTCGTCCAACTATACCAAGTAAAGGGCAGATCACTCTGCCCTTTAAAAATCCTTTATCTCAGTCTGAGTTGAGACTCCCACTTCTGCAAGTGGTGAGTAGTAACAAGTATTTCTCAGTGGGAGTTCAATCTCCGACTGAGATAAATGCTCCGCGAGGATGTGCAGTGATTCTGAAAAGAAGATGTCAGCTTGCGCTGACCAGAATCACGCACCAAGTCTCACGTGCGTTCGACTTGAAACATATCGCAACTATGTATTCCTATATTATACGTTTTTGGTATCTTTTGCAACCCCCGAAAATGCTTTCCCCTTCGGTTCGATCACAAATTCCATTTTTTTCTTTGTCACAGGATGTAGAAATCCGATCCGGCAAGAACACAGCGCCACCGGACAATACCGACCGCCCTGCTCTGGCTTTCCATACTTTGTGTCACCCACCAGCGGATATCCCGCATGTGCAAACTGCACACGGATCTGGTGATGCCGCCCGGTGTGAAGCCAGATATGAACCAGTGCCTGCTGCCCGTCCTCTAAAACCTGTTCTACCTCATAGTCCAGCACAGCCTCTTTTGCCTGCGAAGTTCCCCTGGCAACAACGGCGGATGTATTTGTTTTTCCATCCCGCAGCAGCCAGTCCCGAAGTTCTCCTTTTTGTGGCTCCGGCACACCGGTTGTCACCGCCAGATATTCTTTTTCCATGCTGCGACTGCTGACCTGCGCAGACAGTTTTGCTGTCGCCTGCGGCGTTTTCGCAAACACCATCACGCCCTCCACCGGTTGATCCAGGCGATGGATCAGCCCGATATACGGTTCTTCCTTCTTTTTTGCACGATAGTTCTTTAACAGACTTACCACATCTGCCTGACCGGCACGGGCAGTCTGAACCGCCACACCAGCTTCCTTGCGGCAGACGATGATTGCCTCATCTTCATATATGATTTCCGGTTGCTTTATTCTCATGTATCCAATCCTTATAACTTAAATCTGTAGCCCACACCCCAGATTGTCTCAATGTACTGCGGTTTTGCGGTATTGAACTCAATTTTTTCACGGATCTTCTTGATATGAACGGTTACCGTTGCAATGTCACCAATGGACTCCATATCCCAGATCTTGGAAAACAGCTCATCCTTCGTAAATACATGATTCGGGTTCTCTGCAAGGAATGTCAGCAGATCAAATTCCTTTGTCGTAAACTGCTTCTCTTCGTCATTTACCCATACACGACGGGCAGTTTTATCAATGCGGATGCCACGGATCTCAATAATGTCATTTTTCTGTACATTGCTTCCGATCAAACGCTCATAACGCGCCAGATGTGCTTTTACCCTGGCAACCAGTTCACTCGGGGAAAATGGTTTAGTAATATAATCATCCGCACCAAGTCCCAGACCACGGATTTTATCAATATCATCCTTTTTCGCGGACACCATCAGGATCGGTGTATTTTTTTTTCTCACGGATCTTTTTACAGATTTCAAAACCATCGGTTCCCGGCAGCATCAGATCCAGAATGTACATGTCAAATTCTTCACTCAGTGCACGCTCCAGACCGCTGATTCCATCATTTTCTATCTCCACATCAAATCCACTCAGCTCCAGATAATCTTTCTCCAGATCTGCAATTGCTTCTTCATCTTCTACGATTAAAATCTTACTCATTTGGTACCTCCTGATATTTTCGAATAACAAAGTACATGGTCGTACCTGTCTTTTCTTTACTTGTCGCCCAGATCTTGCCACCGTGATCTTCAATGATCTTCTTTACGATGGACAGACCGATGCCGCTTCCTCCGGTGGAAGAATTTCTCGAAGAATCCGTGCGATAAAAACGGTCAAAAATATACGGCAGATCCCGGGGCGGCAATCCCCTTGCCGTTATCCTCGATCTCCACCTGGATAAAATCACCCACGTCCTTGATCCGGACATTAATCTGTCCCTTCTGCTTGTCCATATATTTGATGGCATTTGTCACAATATTATTGATCACGCGCATCAACTGTTCCGGATCTGCGATGATTACAATATCTTCATCCGCATAGTTAAAATATGTCAGACCAATGCCCTTGGTTTCCAGATCCAGACCGATCTCCTCAATGCAGTCGTTAAAGTAATCTGCCACATTAATCTTCTTAAAGTTATATGGAATGCGGTTCGTATCAATCTTGGAATACAGCGTCAGCTCATTCAGCAGACGATCCATCTCATTCGCCTTATTATAAATCGTCCTGATGTAACGTTCCTGTTTCTCCGGCGTATCCGCAACACCGTCCAAAATACCCTCAGAATAGCCTTTTACCGCTGTAATTGGTGTCTTCAGGTCATGTGCGTATTGCTGATCAGGGCACGGTTTCCTTTCTGCTGCCATCTTCTCTTCGGTGGATTCCTTCAGACGCTTCCGCATCTCCTCAAAGTTCCGGCACAGATCTCCCATCTCATCCTGTTCATCATAATCAATGGAAAAATCCAGATTTCCCTCTTTGATATTTTTCGTAGCGATCTGCAATTTCTTAAGCGGCACCATCGTTCCACGATAGATCCAGATCGTCATAACTCCGGCAGTCAACGCCAGGATCAACAGTACCGATACCGCAATATCGATCATCAGCCGCTTGATCTCCGGTTGAATACTCTCCGAAGATGTAATGATATAGACACTGCACTGATCGTTATTGCTTCCCTCAAAATCTACCTGCTTCAGCAAAGACTGTGCATCGTTATCAATATAATATCCGGAACCCGTTTCCTTTTCGCCTTCTCCATATGGTGGCAATTCCTCCTGCCACTGTTCATCACTGATGACGGAGTCTCCGTTGTAACCGCTATATACCAGTTCTCCATTTCTTCGGAAGATCAGATAAGAACTCTTTTCCTGTAATTTTTCATTGATCTGTTTTAAATAATCTTCTGATTCCAGTTTTTCCGGATCTGACTTTGCCAGTTTGCAGATCTCGTCATATTCTGTCTTCGTATATCTGCTCATCAACTGCAGGGAATTAGAAAGCACGCCCTGTGTATCCACTGCTTCCAGACCATAATTTTTCTGGATCGCTTTCGTCTGAATATGGTACAGACCAAAAATCGCTGCACCTGCCAGACCGACCGGCAAAATAATGATGATGCAGAATGCGACAATCAAACGTGTCTTTAGTTTCATAGGCATCTCCATTTTTCTTATACTGTTTTTCATTATAACACGTCTGCTGTTCAATTTACATTCTGCAATCGTAAAGTTTTTATAAATTACAGAGAAAAGACTTATTGGCAGTTATTCATTCTTTAAATTTTAAAAAGAAGCCAAAATCACTCCTGCTTTACAAAAAATCGTCGATACTTACACAACTTCTATGGAAATATCCGACGATTTTCACGCGCTTTATGTAACTGTTTTTCTTACTTCAAAGAATTACAGATATTTTTTTAATACGTCAACTTTATCAGTTGCTTCCCAAGGAAGATCTACATCTGTACGTCCAAAGTGTCCGTAAGCAGCTGTTGCTTTGTAGATCGGTCTTCTTAAGTCAAGCATCTTGATGATTCCTGCCGGACGAAGATCGAAGTTCTCACGAACGATCTCAACCAGTTTCTCATCAGACAGTTTGCCTGTTCCGAATGTATCTACCATGATAGATGTCGGCTGTGCTACACCGATTGCGTAAGAAAGCTGGATCTCGCATTTGTCAGCCAGACCTGCTGCAACGATGTTCTTTGCAACGTAACGTGCTGCATATGCTGCAGAACGGTCTACTTTTGTGCAGTCTTTTCCGGAGAAAGCTCCGCCGCCGTGACGAGCCATTCCACCGTAAGTATCAACGATGATCTTACGTCCTGTCAGACCTGCATCACCGTGAGGTCCACCGATTACAAAACGTCCTGTCGGGTTGATGAAGAATTTTGTCTCATCATCGATCAGCTCTGCCGGAAGGATCGGATCGAATACGTATTTTTTGATATCCTCATGGATCTGCTCCTGAGTAACATCATCATCATGCTGTGTAGAAAGAACTACAGCCTCTAATCTCTTAGGAGCACCGTTCTCATCATACTCTACGGAAACCTGAGTTTTTCCGTCTGGTCTTAAGTAGCTTAATGTACCGTCTTTACGAACTTTTGTAAGCTGAAGAGCCATTTTGTGTGCAAGGGAGATTGGGTACGGCATTAATTCCGGTGTCTCGTTTGTAGCGTAACCAAACATCATACCCTGATCACCAGCACCTGTATCAAGATCATCTGTCAGCTCACCCTCTTTAGCCTCAAGTGCTTTATCAACACCCATAGCGATATCAGCAGACTGCTGATCCAGAGCAACCATAACTGCACATGTATTTCCATCAAAACCTGTCTTTGCGTCATTGTAACCAATCTCGTTTACAGTCTGACGAACGATAGATGGGATATCAAGCTGCGCTTTTGTAGTGATCTCACCTGTTACTAATACAAAACCTGTACAAGCAGCTGTCTCGCATGCAACACGGCTCATCGGATCCTGTGCCATGCAGGCATCCAGAATTGCATCAGATACGGCATCGCAGACTTTATCCGGATGTCCCTCTGTAACTGACTCAGAAGTAAATAATAATTTTTCCATAATTATCCTCCGTTCTTTTCTCTCATTCTAATCTAATTTGAAACATGTGAACTCCCACAGTTCACGTTTATTGCAGTCATACTTTATGTATCATACATTCCAATATAGGAAAAGTCAACCAACAGATTTCCCCGAAAATGTTGCACAAATACAAAAACCGAAAAATGCGGGTAGATTTGTTGCTTCTACCCGCTTCCTGTTAAAATTTTATCGATGCCTGTTCCAAACTTCCTTTCAGTTGAACTCCGGCAAGATTTCCTGCATGACTCTGATCAACATAAGCCAGCTTATTTTCTCAGAATCACCACACATTACATTCTAAAGTTTCAGTCTGAACTGCTGAATCTCTTTCTCAGAACTTACCTTCTGCATCATACCACCAATGCCTCTGAATTTCTCATCAAAAGCCTCATATCCACGCTCAATATAATAGATATCATCCACAATGGTAATGCCATCTGCTGCCAGACCTGCAATTACCAGTGCCGCACCTGCACGAAGATCCGGTGCACTGACTCTTGCGCCTGTATAACGCTCTACGCCGTTGATGATCGCAATGTTGCCTTCCACCTTAATATTGGCACCCATTTTTTCAAGTTCATCTACATATTTGAAACGATTCTCAAAAATACTCTCGGTGATCGTACTTGTTCCCTCAGAAAGTGCCAGAACAACACCCATCTGTGGCTGCATATCTGTCGGGAATCCCGGATACGGTAATGTGGTTACCTGTGTATGGTGTAACGGTTGTTTGCAATGACACGGACTGCATCGTCAAATTCCTGAATCTCACATCCGACCTCGATCAGTTTTGCACTGGTCGCCTCCAGATGCTTCGGAATTACGTTCTTTACTGTGACATCACCATGTGTCGCTGCTGCCGCGAACATAAATGTACCTGCCTCAATCTGATCCGGAATGATAGAATATTCCGTCTTGTGCAGTTTCTCTACACCGGAAATACGGATGACGTCTGTTCCGGCGCCACGGATATTGGCTCCCATACGGTTTAAGAAGTTTGCCACGTCAACGACATGCGGCTCTTTTGCTGCATTTTCAATGGTGGTCTTGCCCTCTGCCATAGCTGCTGCCATCATGATATTGATGGTGGCACCAACGGAAACTTTATCCATATAAATATGTGTACCGCAAAGGTGCTCTGCCTTTGCCGCAACCAGTCCACGACGAATATCTACTTCTGCGCCCATGGCACGGAAGCCTTTTAAATGCAGGTCGATCGGTCTGCTTCCGATATCACAGCCACCCGGAAGGGCAACTTCTGCATCTTTGTATTTGCCAAGTAATGCGCCTAACAGATAGTAGGACGCACGAATCTTTCTGATGTATTCATTATCCACGCTGGTATCGTGAATCGTTGATCCGTTGATCTTTACGGTGTGGATGTCAACACGCTCCACAGTTGCACCAATGTTCTCGATTGCCTGAAGCATAACATTGATATCACGGACATTTGGTAAATTTTCTATTGTAACGGTCTCATCCGTCATGACTGCTGCCGCAAGAATCGCCAGTGCCGCATTCTTCGCACCACCGATCGCCACTTCACCGACTAACGGACTGCCTCCTTTAATTACATATTGATCCATCTTGCACCTCTATGTTTCTAAATTTAAACACGCTATTATAACTATATCTCTAAAAATTTGTCAAGTTTTTTCATTTCATTCATATTTAATTAGTAAAGCGATTCTATTATAACATACCCGATAGGTATATAAAAGAATCTTTGCTTTATTTTATTCAAATACCGCCGTCTCGGTTCCTAATTTTCCTCCAGCGCTTTTCGAACAGCCTTCAGTGTCTGCTCGATGCTCTGTTTATACTGATCAACGGTGATATCTGCATATTTTTCATACAGAACGGTTCTTTCTTTATAAAGATCAACCAGAGTCTGTCCCTCTTTTAATACAACACCACGTCCCTTGAGGTTACGCAGGCGGCGCTGTAACACGCGCAGATTCTGTTTCAGATATACTACTGTTCCGATGGATTTCAGGTGTTCCATCGCTTCTTTTCCATAAACCACACTTCCACCGGTAGCGATGACACTGCGATGTGTCTGAATCTGACTATTTACTCTGTTCTCTATTTCTATAAAGCCATCGGTACCATTTTCCTCGATAAGCTCACTTAACAATTTTCCTTCCGCTTCCTGGATCAGCAGATCTGCATCCACAAACTGATATCCAAGAACTTTTGCCAGTACGACACCGATGGTACTTTTTCCAACACCCGGCATACCGATCAAAACAATATTATCTCTATTCATTTCTCAACTTATACTTTCTCATGCGCTAAACAAAAGCGGACTGTTCTGTCCGCTTTGTATTTTTCCCCGTTCTACTCTGCTGTTGCACTGCTGCTGTCGGAAGCAGACGGTGTGGTAAACAGATTGTCAAAAGCAACTTTTGACCATTCTTTGTCATTTACATTAATATCAATATCTTTTTTATAGCTCTCTACGGCATTGTTGTAAGCCTCATCCTGACGGTCAGAAATGATACTCTGTTTCTTCTTCTCCGTAGCATCTGAATCAAATTCGCTGTCAAGACGGATGATGTAATAGCAGTCTGTTCCCTCGATCAGATCGGATACATCGCCTTCTTTCATGCTGTTTGCAGCTGTGATAACGGCATCACAGAAACCGCCATCGGACTCACTCTTTTCATCACTTCCATAGGAATAAGTCTGTACGGTATAGCCATAATCAGAAGCAGTTCCGTCAAAATCTGTCTTTGCCTTCTCTGCTGCATCATAAGCATCTTTTTTCACAACGGTTACCTGATCTTCTGTATAGGTCTGCTGATTTCCGCTGTCATCGGTGTAAGTCGTCAGACTGATCTTTACATAACTGAACGTTCTCTGTGCAGCCTCTTCATCAGATACTTCGGTATCTGCTGTTGCGCGGATCGCTGTGCTCATTTTCCGCTGTACAGTCTGTAAATACAGATAACGCTCTACATACTCCTCAGTAGCGCCAACTTCTTTCAGTGCGGATTTTGTATTATCGGACATAAATTTCTCCGCAGCTTCTTTCATTGCTGCTTTCTCATCATCCGTGATCTCTACACCATAATCATCCATATGTGCTTCTAACAGACACTGTGTCTCAATGTTCTCCATAACACTGTCTTTGATGGACTCCTGCATATTCTTTCCATCCTGTGCATAAGACTCATTGGTCCAGTAATCCTCTCCATAATAAGAAGCAAAAATGCTGTCATAAGATGCCTGCTGGATACGTGCTGCAAAATTAGCATATCCCATATCTACTTCGATCGTGTCAATGGCATCCCCTGTCATGGTGACAGCAGTTGCATTTTTATTAATTCCACAGCCACTTAATGACATCGATCCGATCATGACACTCATTAAAATAACTGCTGCAAATTTCTTAAACTTCATGGTTTCCTCCAACTATCATATGTCATGAACAAAAGCAGTTCATGATCCAATTTCGCCGTTCGTCAATCATACCAGTATGTTGACTCTCTTGCGCTCATTATATCGTAAAGTGAAATTTTTTCATCTATTATCTGTCCTAGTATAACCCAGAATCCGCGCCACTGCAAGATTTTTTCTATCCTAAACTCGCGCAACCCATGTATACAAATGCAAATCCTGCCTATGCCTCATTTTTCTCCAGCAACAGTTCCGCACAATCCGTCAACACGGTTCGGATCACCGTCAGCGTATCCGGACTGTTTTTCTGCTTCCGATAATACAGACACGGTTCTTTTTTATCCGGGATAAACGACAGCAGTGGTTTATTTTTGTCCAACAACAATGGCAGGTTTGCCACATTCAATTTTGCCCGTTCAAACATACGGAACGTGATTCCTGCCGCATTTTCCTTGATCTCCACCAGATAAACCCGATGCGCATCTGCTTTGATCTGTGCGACGGTCAGCAGATTCTGTACCGACCGCGGCGGTTCTCCGAAACGATCGA
>ENA-OQBV01001695-OQBV01001695.1-human-gut-metagenome-genome-assembly--contig:-NODE-1695-length-10455-cov-4.142525_pt1 | contig 10455 bp, 7 predicted proteins | sample MGYA00242750_ERZ504559 | MGnify/ENA primary metagenome ERZ504559 (study PRJEB26092, sample SAMD00036230) | human gut metagenome | host: Homo sapiens | study: EMG produced TPA metagenomics assembly of...
TTTTTGAGCGACATCTCGTTTCCATCACTGTGACGGAAATAAAGCTAATCTACTGTACTTTCGATTAAGCAGCGAGAGCATAGTTTTCGTTGCCAGATAATTGTTCAGTAACTGAGATTATAGTGCAAATCACTGACGCACTGCATGCTTACATACCACATCTCTCGCTGTCAAATCCAGTCAAGCCCAAGTCTGTGATATTTATCGGTTGCAAAGATATGAAATATTTGTGATTCTGCCAAAATATGACTGATTTTACGTATTTTGACGTCCTTAATGAATTGATTAAACACAGGAATATGAAGACATTGATAGGTGTATGTATGGCTGCTATGGCTTTAGTAGGAAACGGTTGCATGGGAAATGCGAAACACGCGGAGTCAGTTTCCGGAGGAACAACAGACTCGTTGTATCTGCTGGTGGGTAGTTACGCCCGGGCGCAGGAGGAAGGCATCCGTGTGTATGTATTCAATCAGGAAACAGGGAAAGGGACGTTCCGGAGTGGGTTGTCCGGCATTTCGAATCCTTCTTTTCTTACTCCGTCGGCCGATGGTAGCCGGGTGTATGCGGTAGGAGAGGATGAAGGGATTTCTTCTACGGCCAATGCGCTGAGCTTTGACCGTGAGAAAGGGATGCTTTCTTTCATTAACTCTCAACCAACTCATGGGGGAGCTCCTTGTAATATTACGTTGAGTCCGAAGGAGGATTATGTGCTGACTGCCAACTATATGGGTGGAAATGTTACTGTATTTCCTTTAGGAAGTCGCGGGGAACTGCTGGAAGGTGATACGCTCGTCTTTACGGGAAGCGGACCGGATAAGGAACGGCAGAGCCAGCCGCATTTGCATTGTGTGCTTTTTACACCGGATGGTCGTTTGCTGCTTGCCAATGATCTGGGTACTGACCGTATTCATGCATTTCCGGTCAGCGAAAAGAAAGGCGAGGGGTTGTTGGACCGCGCGGCATCTTATGATGTACAACTGGCTCCGGGAGTCGGACCACGACATACATGCTTTGCGCCAGACGGGAAACATGCTTACCTCATTACGGAACTTTCGGGTGATGTTATCGTGCTTTCGTACGATGAAATGAAGCTGGATACCATTCAGACTATCAAGGCTGATACGCTCGATGCGCGTGGCAGTGCGGATATTCATATTTCGCCGGACGGTAACTTTGTTTATGCTTCCAATCGCTTGAAAGGGGATGGCATTGCTATTTTCTCAGTCAACTCGGAGGACGGTACGCTGGAAAAGGCAGGCTATCAGCCTACGGGAATTCATCCGCGTAACTTTGCCATTACGCCTAATTGGGAAATATTTGCTGGTGGCTTGCCGGGATACGAATGAAATTCAGATATTTGCGCGTGATGCGGAAACCGGATTGTTGCAGGATACCGGTGAGAAAATTTGAAATGTCGAAGCCGGTTTGTCTGAAGTTTGTTCCGATGGACTGAGAGTAATCTAAAATTTGTTTTTTACGACATAAAAGAGGCTTGTCATTTTTCCGAAACGGAGTTTGACAAGCCTCTCTTTTATCATATCGGGTTTTACATCCCGTTGCTTATTTATTTCTTGTCTGTCATCTGGTAAACCAGTGTACCACCTTTCACGATGTCAGCGTGCGAAATGAAGTTCTTGGTGTACGGTTCACCGTTCAGGGTAATGCTCTTTACATACTTATTGGCTTCAGAAAGTCCTTCTGCTTTAATGGTAAAGGTCTTTCCGTCTGCCAGGTGAAGTACGAATTCCGGCAACTGAGGTGCGCCAAACACATATTCGCCGCTTACCGGATTGACAGGATAGAATCCCATGGCAGAGAACATATACCAGGCTGACATTTGTCCGCAGTCGTCGTTTCCGCATAATCCGTTTGGTTTGGGTGAATATTGGGTATCGAAGATTTCACGTATCAGTTCCTGTGTACGTTCAGGACGTCCGGCAAGGGCATACAGATAAGTCACATGATGGCTTGGTTCATTTCCGTGTGCGTATTGTCCGATCAGTCCGGTTACATCAGCCTGAGTAGTTTCCAGTTTCAGTGTGAACAGTGAATCTAGTTTGTTGAGGAAAGGTTCTTCTCCACCGAACAAGGCTATTAATCCCGGAACATCGTGCTGTACATGCCAGGTGTATTGCCATGCATTTCCTTCCGTATAGTCACCGCCTACGCTTTCGGCATGTCCGATTTGGCTAGGGTTGAATGGACTTTTCCATGTGCCGTCCGATTTTTTAGGACGCATGAACTGTGTGCTGCTGTCGAACAGGTTCTTGTAGAAGTCGGCACGTCGTGCGAAGTATGCGGCATCTTCTGTCTTTCCCATGCGTTTAGCCATGTCGGCAGCTGCATAGTCGTCGTACACACTTTCCAGTGTAGATGAAACAGATTCAGCTTCGGTCAGGTCGGTCGGGAAATAACCATATTTCATGTAGTTCTCCCAGTTAGACTTTAACGGGTGTGATACGGTCTGAGTCTGTTTGATGGCGTTGAACGCACGTTCTGCATCGAATCCGCGGAACCCTTTGGCATAGGCTTCTGCAACGACAGAAACTCCATGATTGGCTACCATACAGAAGTTCTCCTTGCCCCACAGTCCCCATATCGGAAGATATCCCTGTACTTCGGCCTGGTCTACCAGTGAGTTGATAAATCCGTCTACACGCTCAGGAACCATCAGGGTATAGAACGGATGAGCGGCGCGGTAAGTGTCCCACAAGGAGAAGGTAGAATAGAATTTACCTCCTGTAGCGTTTACTACAGAGTCGGCAGCATTACGATAGCGTCCGTCAACGTCTGATATTTCGTTGGGCTGGATCAGCGCATGATAGAAGCTGGTGTAGAAGTTTGTCTTTTCTTCGTCTGTACCTTCTACTTCGATGCGGCTCAAGTAGCTGTTCCAGTCGGCTTTGGCGGCAGTCCGTATTCCTTCGAAATCCCATCCCGGAACTTCGGCTGCCATATTGGCCTTAGCTCCTTCTACTCCGGTGGTGGAGAGAGCAACTTTCATCAGTACTTCTTCACCCGGCTGGATATTGAAACTTGCTACAAGGCGTTTGCCTTTTTCTGTTTCTGCCATAGGAAGTTCAAAATGGTCGATGACCGGACGGCTGAACTGCATGACGAAATAATAATCCTGGTCAACCCATACTTTGTTGTTGACATGTCCGGTAAGCGTGCTGTCGTTTTCCCAGTTTACCTCGCAGCTGTTTACCTGCGAATGATATTGTTTTTCGTTCCATGCCGGTCCGTGCTGCAAGTCGATCAGGATAGAAGCAGAGTCGGCCTGTTCGTAAGTGTATCGGTGCAATGCCGCATGGGTAGTGGCTGTCAGTTCTGCTTTTACCTTTGCCTGGTCGAGTGTGACAGTATAATATCCCGGAGTGGCATTTTCGGAGGTCTTACTGAAACTGCTACGGTAAGCATCCCATGTGCGGTGGCGTTCACCAGTGAAAGGCATCACGAGGATATCTCCCAAATCCATACATCCGGTTCCATTCAGATGAGTTTGTGTGAACCCCCAGATAATGGAGTCGGCATACATGTATTCGGAGCAATATCTCCATCCCACAGCTCCTGTTACAGGACTGGTCTGTATCATACCGAAAGGACGGCAGGCTCCCGGAAAGGTATGTCCGTTGTCGGCTGCTCCGATGAAAGGATCAACGTATTGTGTATAATCTGTCTGTGGAGTATCTTGCTTGGCTGTACTGCAACTGTAAAACGCGCTTCCCAGTGCAAGAGTATAGAGAAATACAGAAAGTTTTTTCATGAATCAGGTTAATAAAGTGTGGATAACAGAATGAATTACCATAGAGCTTGCAGCATATGTGGACGAATTCCTTTCTGCAATCCCTATGGTAATCGTTGTTTAATTATAGTGCCGTAAGCGGCATGTTATACGTAAGTTTCGAGGAATTTTACATGTCCTTCCGGAACTACATCCAATGTTTTGGTTGTAGCTGGGAACAATACAGATTCTCCAGCCTGCAAGCTTACTGTATTGCCTTCATCGTCGGTTACGGTACAAGCGCCTTCCATGCATATATAGATAACGAATGAATCCAGCTCTGTATAGTCCATGCTCATTTTTTCAGTCAAGTCGTATACTGAAGTTGTGAAATAAGGACATGAAACCAGTTCTACCGGTTCGTTCTGCTTAGGAGTGTAATGTGTACGGTAATCTTCCGATACAGTATAATCGATTGCATCTTTTGACAGTTCGGTATGCAGTTCGCGGGTATTTCCGTTCTTGTCTTTACGGTTGAAGTCATAGATACGGTACGTGATGTTCGAAGTCTGCTGGATTTCTGCGATGAAACAGCCTGCTCCGATACTGTGAATACGTCCTGCCGGCAAGAAGAATACATCGCCCGGTTGTACGGCATAGTCTGAAAGGGCATCACAGATTGTGTTGTCGGCTATCATTGCCGCATACTGGTCGGGAGTGATTTGCTGGCTCAGACCAGAGCGCAAGTGAGCTTTTCCGCCATCGTTTCCTATCACATACCACATTTCTGTTTTTCCCATTGAATTGTGGCGTTTCATAGCCAGCTCGTCATCAGGATGAACCTGAATAGACAGATCCTGCTGTGCATCAATAAATTTGATTAACAGAGGGAATTTTCCGTTGAAGCGTTTGTAATTGCTTTCACCTACCAGTGCACCTTTGTATTCGCTTACCATTTGTGTAAGGTTCTTACCTGCATCGGCTCCATCGGCAACAACTGATTCGTCGCCCGGTACATCTGATATTTCCCAACTTTCACCTACTTGTGCCTGCTGGCAGTCTAAGTGTTTGAACGGGATAATTTTTTCTCCTCCCCAAATAGTGGATTTTAAGATCGGTTTAAATTTTAAAGGGTACATAAGTGTTATAATTAGGTTTGTTTACAAAAGTAATTATTTTAGCCGAAAAAGTAGGTGAAGCGGGTAAAAAAAGAGGAAATATAGGAAGATAAAACAAAACAGACTGAACATATATTGTCTGTATGTTCAGTCTATTTTTGTTTTTGATAACCTGATCAGATTTTTTTACCGAAGGTAACGTTGAATCCTACACTGACATTTGTATTCAGCTTGCCTACCGGTATGTATTGTGGAGTTACTTTTGTCATCAGGTGGTCCATTCCGACAAAGAAATTGAAACCACATGGGTGGAAGTTCAAGATCCATCCGAATGAGGAACCGAAGGATGATATTCCATAATTGACACCTGCGTCAAACCATTTGACCGGAGTTACATTGGCTGAGATGCGTCCTTCACTCCAACTGTATTTGCCATTGATGCGTGTGGAAGACAGGAAACCGAAATGCAATTTGTCGTATAGCGGGAATACGTAGTCAGCACCTATATTCAATGTTGCTCCTAAGGCTCTTGTAGAGCTGCTTCCGGTTTCCGTACGATGGAAACTTGCATAGTTTTCGATATCATTGCCCAGATCCTCCAGTTGGTCTTCCAGTGGTTTGTCGCCGTCTGCGTCATCAGAGCCCATTGCTATGTTCTGGAATCCGTTGAACTCCCAGGGAGTGTTACTTGTCTTTGCTTTGATGGTATTGCTCCATGAAATAAATCCCAAATCAAGAATTGCGGCAGACAATGTTAAATCTTCGCGAAGCTTATAAGTGGCTCCCAAGTCGACAGCCATACCGAATCCGGAAAGACCGGGACTGTTCAGATCGATGTTTATTCCCAGTCAACCATGATTCTCTTCTGATGGATTTTTTATTTCTTTTCCACTTTCTTCTTTGGTCGGAATGGTCAAGCCTTTTTACAGAAGTATTCATTTCTCCGTTTGCCTGAACCATCCACTTGTCTTCTGCCATCTGGACTTTCATATCCGTCATCTTGATGTTGACATTTCCCACTCCAAGCAAGAATTTTAATTTACCGCCGACGTTTAGTTTATCATTGATTTGACGAGAGTGTCCCAGGGCTATTTCAGCGTAGTTATTCGATGAAATGCCTAAATCATCCATTTCGTATACAGAATTGCTGCTGTTCATTCCCAGTTTCATGAACTCAAATAATCCGCGCGGTAAGTTGAGGCTGGTGGTAGAACGCATGTTTACATCAATTGTATTGAATCCGCCCCAAGCTCGAAATCCGGCAGAAAGCAATGTCATGTTCAGATTTACGTTGATACGGTTATTGTCTTTCAATTTACCCAAAAAATCGTCGTTGCTGATGCTGCTGTTCATGAAGGTTGTGAGCTTATCATTTCCGTATGGATAGATGAAAGTATTTAAACCTACATTCGACTGAGCACCAACGTTGATATTTCCTATACCCGGAACAGCAATGTAATTTCGCTCGGGTGAAAAAGCTGGGTTCATCAGGTGACGGTATGTGTATCCTTCGAGAAAATAGCCAGAACGTAAGGATTGTGCAGAAGAAACTGTACAAAGACATACAAAGGCAATAGTAACAAGAATGTGGTATATGTTATTTCTTTTCATATAATTCAATAATTGTTGGTAAGGGATTGATTAATTCATATCGACAGTAACACCGCCTTTTATTTTTATAGTCATGTTTTCAAGACGCAAGGACTGATTCTTGTTTAATACTTTGCCGCTTGTTTCAGCTGATGGAGTAGCCGAGACTTCGTATTTCAGACCGTCCAGTTCCTTGAATGCATTGGCATCTGTCGATTTCAATGTTATTTGGAGTGCTGTAACTTTTGCATTTTCCATGGTTCCTGCTGCTATCTGGCTGGAAACTTCTGTTGAAATGTTATTCAGTACAGCTCCATTTTTGTCTATTGCCTTTACGTCCATGTTCATAGTCAATGGGATAGTATTCTTTGCGTCCATTGTAACTACCAGTTCTTTTACAAACAGATCTTTCACATCTTTATTCCAATCGTCTATAACGTCGCTGTAAACGATGTTGGTTCCTTCATTGAACTGCAATGGCGCATTAATCTCGTAATCAGCCTTGACATTGTATGTTGTTCCTAAAATAATCGAACATTCACGGTCGGACGCTTTTGCTTCTATGCTTTCCATACGGATTTCGTCTGGAATGGTTTCGATTAAAGCGTTCAGGTTCTCAACAGTAACGCTGGCATCAGCTCCTTCTACTTGACTGTCGAGTCTGTGCAGGCAGATTATATAATCATTTGCATGATTGCCGGGAATGGTAATCAGGTTGGGTGACTGTCCGACAGGAACAGATGCAATAACCTTTCCATCTTTGTATGATTTCAGTGTACCGCTGAAATTAACTTCGATAGGAGAGGTGTTGCTGACTGTCAGATATATTTTAGGATCGGTCATATCTATTCTTACCTGTTCGTCTTGAAGGAAGTCCGGCAAGTTGTTTATCGCAATAGGGTCGATAGATACATTGATTTCCGGATTAACCTTGGCAGTAACTTGAGTCAGCTGGATTTCATCGATTCTAAATTCCGTATCCATAATCATCTGGATGGCGCTGCCTCCTTCTGTTGTACTGGTTCCGCTTATCTTTATATCATCTGCGATGACCAGATGTCCGGGAGCTACAAGACCTTTACCATCTCCCATTGCTTCAAAATCAATATGTGTAATATTGATTGGAATATAAAGAGGTGATGTACTGGATACGTTTATATCTTGTTTAAAAATCAAATTACTTCCTTCTATATCAACTCGCTGGTCTGTTGTACTGATTGTCATGTACTCAGGAAAATCTAGTTGGAATCCTTTCTTAAGTGTCAGCGAATTGTTTCCTTCTATATTCATGCGCAGTGAGGCAGGCATGATGACATCCGAACTGTACAGTGCGGTAACATCGGTTGTTATATTTTTCTTGTCAATGCTGAAAGACGTTTTATCGCTTACTGTGGCTGTCAATGTTCCATCTAAAGATACTTCATAGTTTAATTCTGTCCGGGCAGACTGAAGTGCTATTTCGTTGGAGTTAATTGTAATGTCTTCGATAGTAACCTGAGTGTTGGAGCCTTCACCTGACTGTATAAGGGCATAGTTGCCTGCTGCATCAGTTTTTACTGTGCTCTCTTCATCTAAGTCGAAAATCTTGTCTAATGTAATGTCTTTTGTATTGCTGGCTGGAATAGTTAAGTTATCACCTCCCACTGTTATTGTCATGTCGAGATCTTTACTTAAATCGTAATCACTATCTACGCATGATAGCATACAACTGGAAAGTAGTACAAGTGCGCAAGAAAATGTTTTGTTTGTCAGTTGCTTTTTCATGAAATAATTATAAAATTAATAAATAACAAAATAATTGCTTTCCGGTGTAAAAAGTTCAGCAATATACCTGTTTGCAGATTATTACTGATGATGCTTATGTGAAAAGGGCGACCCCTCTTGCTTTATTAAATTTAATGATAGAAACGTAAAAATGCTTACTATTGTTCATTCTTGCGTTAAAATAAATTTTGCAGCTGGCTATAAGGAAAGTTTTGTTGTGGACAAGAATATAAAAATATTGCTGTCCGATAGACTTTTAAAGTGGCAGAGGTCGTGAAACTGACTTATTCAAGCGAGATCCAATCCTCTGTCTGGTAAAGTCTTATCGGACAGCAATACTAAAAGATAGAAACTTATGTTCTTAAGTATCTGTTCTTTGTTTGGTTAAATAGCTCTCTTTATTGTTTATAGAGCAGCAACTTCTGTAAAGATTTGATATACAGAACTGCATACTCCTAATAAAATAATTCCCATGAGGCAGATAAAAAGACAGGCACGAGTGGTCGCACTGCTTTTGAATGTGGCAAGTGGGGTTTCATTAGGAACAATATACATGGCCTTTACAACGAGCAGGTAATAGTATAGCGAAATGATTGTATTTACCAACGCCAGGAATACTACCAGCCAGTGGCCTGCATGGAAAGCAGATGCAAAGACGAAGAATTTTGAGAAAAATCCAGCAAACGGCGGGATACCTGCCAGTGAAAATAAGGCAATGGTCATAACAAAACTCAATTTAGGATTGGTTTTATAAAAACCATTATAGGCATCGCGGTCGACTGTTCCTCCATTATGTTGTTCTACTGTTCCTATTACACCGAATACTGCCAGGTTGGCTACAATATAAACTACTACATAATATACTAAAGATGCCATGCCTTGAGCTGAGGCTCCTAATACAGCAAGCATAATATATCCGGCTTGTGAGATACTACTGTATGCCATGAAGCGTTTCAGGTCTTTCTGCAAGATTGCAAAAATATTGGCTATTGTAATAGTCAGTACGATTACAACAGAGAGTAACAGACTCCAGTCGGCAACCATCGGGCCGAATACTTTCAGCAGAATACTCATCAAAGCAAAAGCTGCAGCTCCTTTTGAGATAACAGAAAGATAGGCACTGACTGTTGTCGGAGCTCCCTGATAGGTATCGGGTGTCCACATGTGGAAAGGTACCAGACTCAGTTTGAAGCCTAATCCGGCAAAGAACAATACCATGGCAAGGATTTGAAGCGGGCTTCCGGTTATCATGGTACTGATATCATTGAAATACATTGTTCCACAAGTTCCGTATACTAATGATAAACCGTAAAGCATCAAACCTGACGAGAACATGGCATTCAGAATGAATTTGGCTCCAGCTTCTGCACTGTGGTGACGATATTTGTCGAATGCAATAAGGCAAGCCATCGGGATGCTGGCAAGTTCCAGTCCTACATAGAAGAGCAGGAAGCTACCTGCACTGACCATGTAAAACATACCCAGTAAGGTAGAAAGAGTCAATAAATAAAACTCTCCAGCTTTATGACGTGTGTCTTCGCGTTCCAGCCATGTGTCTGCCTGCATGAATACCAGTATTGTTCCTAATGTGAGGACTGTTTTTACTACAGATGTCATGGGAGTATTGATATACATGCTTCCGAAAGCTTCTCCACTGGCAGAATTGAATAGGTTGTTGAGTAGCAGAATAACAAGCAATGCGCATGAAAGCCGTTGCATGTTTTTCGGAGAAGGAACCTTCTGGAATAAATCGGCAAGTAACACAATTATCAGAATAATTGCCAAACCGATTTCTGCCTGCATGGTATGTAAAGTTGTTATTATATCCATAATGCGTTATAATTGACAAAGTTGTGAAATAATAGGTTCTACACTGCCACTGATAACATGGCTTACCCAATAAGGAGCCAGACCTAATCCGGCAACAGCCACAATAAGGCAGATTACGGCAAAACGCTCATCCCAGGTTGCATCGGTCAGCTTCAGGTGTTCCGGATTAGTACAAGTTCCGTATAGTATTTTACCGACAACGCGTAAGATATATACGGCTGTAATAACGATACTCATCGTTGCAATGATTGTACATATGCGATGGAATGAATCTGCATGCTGGAATGATCCGACGAATACAGTCATTTCGGCAACGAAACCGCTTAAGCCCGGAAGACCGAGGTTGGCAAGTCCGGCGATTACATAACCAACAGAAAGGAAAGGCATGATTTTCATCAGTCCGCTTAACTGACGGATATCACGGGT
>ENA-OQBV01001696-OQBV01001696.1-human-gut-metagenome-genome-assembly--contig:-NODE-1696-length-10454-cov-2.188438_pt1 | contig 10454 bp, 12 predicted proteins | sample MGYA00242750_ERZ504559 | MGnify/ENA primary metagenome ERZ504559 (study PRJEB26092, sample SAMD00036230) | human gut metagenome | host: Homo sapiens | study: EMG produced TPA metagenomics assembly of...
ATCAATCAATTATCCAGCAAACAAAGCTGCCTTTTTCTTGTAGTTTGCATATAATTTTTCATAGTCATTTGGTGACATATAGTTACAGTGACTGTGAATTCGAACGGTATTATAAAACGTGTTAATGTATTCAAACAATCAAGACATGAAATGATTCGATGCAGGCATTATCCCATAAATAACCTTTCTTCGAATAGCTGCGGCACATCTGTGCGGTTTCCTTGATATAGGATTGCGAAAGATATTGACAACCGCGGTCAGTGTGAATTACTACCAGACGGCCTGGATTCCTGGTTTTAAGGCCCCTATATATACTTTTATTGTATCACTTTATGGAAAACCTCAGTTTGACTTGTCCTATTTATATGCTAGCACCAAAGCGAATTTACACAAGGCCTGAACTAAGTCTGTTGGATTTTTTGCAGTTTTGGGCCTTAGCGACCAAAGTGCCAAAAAATATTTCACGCATCGAATTTTCGAGAGATAATGAATAAAAGAAAAAAGCTTCCGATTTCTCGGAAGCCTTGGTTTTATTGGAGCCACTAATAGGATTCGAACCTACGACCCTCTCATTACGAAGAATAACATAATAAAATTGGTTGACAATACGGCATGAATTACTATTCATTTGCACTTTAACGGAAATCGGCTGTAAGGCGTTTTTATTCAAAGGGTAGATAAATTACCCATGAGGAAAAATAAAAGTGGCTTAGAACCGATTTTAGAGGGAAGCATTAAAACATTTCCCCATCTTTTGGTGAGATTCTCATTTTATAGAGTATCTGTAATATGTCCGTCTATGGTAACATTCTTTTTATATTTCATTGTTTTTTGCCCTGTGAAGCGTCTGAGAGCGTTTTTTAGGCGTTCTAATTGATTCTAGGTATAAAAAAACCATTGGGCAGAAAATAACTTTCGTAAAATGCCTACTATTTGCCCTTTTATTTTATTTGAGTATCGTCTAGGTCTTCTGATGCCTAGAACAGCTGTCATCTAAAAATAAGTGAAAAGGGTAGGGCCTATTTTACAATTTTGACTATCTATCAATCCTCTTGAACGTCAAAGTATAGCCTAGTACGTTCAATATTATTTCAAGGTCACGGACGGTTATAGAACCACGCCTAAATTTATCATGAAGGCCATTGTATGACATGTTGGCCGCTTCTGCTACGTCTTTCAATGTATAGCCCTGTTCAGATGCAAGGGCCTTTATTTGCTCTTTCAGATTCATGATAGACAACCCCTTTTGATGGTTTGATATTATCATGATTATAGCATATAAGGGCTTTTAAACCTTGACAACACGTGAAAACAAGTGTTAATATGAAAGCACAAGATGACACGTGAATACACGTGTAAATAAAAGGGGGTAAGGTATTATGACTAAAAACGTTGAAAAAATGGGAACGGTTGATGATTCTGCCTACCTACAGGCTATCCGCTCATCGTTTGTACATAATCTTGTACAGAAGGGCTTAAACTATGCTGTATCGAAAGGCGACTTTATGAAACTATCGGAGCAGAAACAGGCGTTGCTTGAACAGGCTTTAGATAGTGGCTCGCTTGAATTAGTATCAGCGGTTGACGAACAACTAATTTCTATTATTGCTAAAGCCATCTATGCAAAGGCTGTTGAGGATTGCAAGACTTATACGGAGTCGTTGCGGTTCATTGAAAAGTATGACAATATTGACGATATACTAGACAATGATTCAATGCAGCTTTATGTAGATGCTTGATGGTATATGAATTAGCCCCCATGAGAATATCATGAGGGCTTTTCTTTATTCCGCTTCCTTATTCGCTCTATAGGCTCTTACGGCTCTTATTATGGTACTCTTTGATAATCCTGTCATTTCAACGACTTCCCTGTATGAGTGGCCTTCATTGATGAGCTTGACGGCGTTGTCTGTACGTTCTTTCTTGATACGAGGACGGCCCTCTTTAAAGCCTTCTTTTGTTCTTGCAATAGCTTTACCTGCTTGCGTTCGTTCAACTATCATATCACGTTCGAACTCGGCAAAGGCTAGTAGGATATTGAGCATTAGTCGGCCTGTGGTGGTGTTGTTGACCTGCCCCATGTTGAGGATGTTAAGAGAAACACCACGTTTCAACAATGCCTTTGCTAGCTTGCTTCCGTCACCTGCCGACCTTGCAAAGCGGTCAAGCTTAGTTACTACCAATGTATCGCCGTCTTGCAGCTTATCAATTAGTTCTTTGAATTTAGGTCTATCCATGGTCGTGCCAGTATATTGCTCTGCTACAATTTCTTGACAGCCTGCCTTTTCCAATTCTTGACGCTGTTCATCAAGGCTATTCCCTGTTCGTTCCTGTCCTGCCGTACTTACTCTTGCGTATCCATAAATCATAAAAATCAGCCTCTTTTCTGCTGTCGTTTTGACACTAAGATTTGACACTCTATCTATGCTTATTATACGTCGAATTTCTATTGGTGTCAATACTTAACAGTTTAGACACTAAACAATAGGATGAGCAGGAGTGCAAGACACACAACTACTTTTCCGTCAAAGGATGCAAATATTTCATTGAAACGGCTTAACCACGCGATTTATATATTATCAATTAAATTCTCAATAACGATAAATACACTTGTGTAATGGTAAAACACATTTGTTCTTAAAGGATGCGGATTCCAAAAGGGGATTTATATGAGCAATACATGGCGGTATTACCTTCACTTATTTTGCGTCCCATTTTGCCATTCATAAAATGAAAATAAGTTCTGCTTCCATTTAAAATAAGCATGGATAAATTACTTCAAATTGGTTTCAAAAATGGCAATGTTTGGCTATATAGTGAGATGGCAATTTCTCAAGGCGTTTTATCGGCGTCTATACAAGTCACGATACAAAAAATCAAATACCATATTGTTCGGGGTCGTGACTTTGTTAGTTGCGGCCCTTTTTTTTGTTATCTATTTTCTCCGAACAAGAAAGGAATATAAATGATTATTAATTTTACCGTTACTTTAAACAGCTCATCCCCTAAAAGTATGAAACATATACTGCGCCGTCCTGCTAATTGGTTGAGTCACCTCAATAAAAACTTAGTTAGGGATTCACACGGCTTTGAATTGCTTAAACATCGTGGGCCTGTTGAGAACGAACAGTTGAACGATATTTTACTTGATGAGGAAGGTTGTTCGAGGCTTTATCCGTTTGTTTTAGCTTGCAAGATGGAAGGTAATAAAGCTGATATGTACATTGAATCAGAAGAACCTTATACAGTCTATTCGCTGTATCTCTACAAGTGGGATTTTAGGAACGGGATTATTTCTAGTGCCTGACGATTGCGACGAAGTGCCAGACGTTATTGATTGGAAAATGTTGCGTTGGTGTAATCATCAGTCAATGTAATCATTAAGGCGGCTTGTTATTGGCTAATTTAAACCTTTATTCCGTTGATTTAAGCTTGTGGGAAAGTGCTGAATACTTGACTTCACAAGGAAAATATTTAGAACAGGTAACACGCAAGGACTGGGAAGGCATGATAAAGGGTCTGTATGATTGGATACGAGGCTTGCAAAGGGCAACAGGCACAAGGATGACGAAAGATGAGCGCTTGAATAGTCTTATGTACGCTTATGGGAAGCGTAGGCCGTTGAAATTTGTCTTGCTTACGGTTATCAGTAAAAGCCATAAGAAGCGGCTAAAACAACATTTATCAGATGCGGCTTATCACGCTCATGTCTTAGTATATGGCTATAAAGTATCTGTGGTTGTTGGTCTAATCAAGCACTATTGGGCAAACATAAAAGGCTATGCTAAAAGCGAAAAGGCGATACACGATATAAAGTGTTATGACGATGGTAAACTAGCCTATAATCTTGCTCAAAAGGACATTAAGCCGAAAGTTTGCACAAGCCCTGTTCTTACTGCCGATGATTTGAACGCCATGTATTATAGTGAATTTGCCAGCCTTGAACGATTCAACAAAACAAAGCGAACCGAAACAGAGGGTATTATAAAAGCGATACAGCTGTACGGGAAAATACTTGTCAAAAATGGCTATTCTGCGAGTGTAAAAGGCCGTTGGTTAGCAGGCATAAAAAAGCTGTAAATCGCATGAATAAGCCACTTATCAAGCATAATAATATTTAAGTCGGTAAATGAATGTTCTTCTATTATTATCTCATTACTGGCTTCACAAATTGTTAATAAATTTGTATTTTATAGCCTTATAACCAATCCTTATAAGGGTTATTCAAAGACAACTAAACATCAAGAAAGGTATTCAATGTAAGGGCAATATGGTATGATTAAAGCATAGTAATCATGTCGTATTGTCCTTTATTGATAGAAGGGATATATATGACAGATAAAGAAATGCTGCAAGCTATGGAAGAGATGTTGGCAGACCATGGGCCATATTATGAAGGGGATGAACGATTATTAACGGACTACATGGAACATTGGCTTGAATCAAAGCATGGTATAGACATTAGTCAAAAGACGTATGAGAATTACGAAGGAAGATACAGGAACTATATCAAACCATTCTTTCAAGGCAAGGTTATGACAGCGGTTAAGGTTGACGATGTGGACGACTTTGTAAAGTATTTGCTTACTACAGGCGTCACAAAAGGAACTGTTCATGATATTGTAAGGGTACTTTCCATTGCCTACAATGATGCCATGAAAAGGGAAGTCGTTCCTAAGAATCCATGCAAGTACGCAAGGCTTCCCAAAATTAAGAAAAAGAGTACAAGGCCAGCTATATCAGAAGGTGAGGTAAAGGCCTTATATGAAGCGGCTAAAGGCCATCGTCATTGGATTGCCATTCCTTTATTACTTATGACGGGGATGCGAAAAGGCGAATTATTGGCCTTGCAATGGTCGGACTTATGGCAGGATGCTAACGGTCATTGGTATATCCATATTGACAAAGAAGTATCGTCAACAAAGGCCAATGTCATCGAATACCATACGAAAACAGAGGAAAGTTGTAGGGACGTAGCTATCCCCGACGGCTTATATTCTTTACTCATGGACTACAAGGGAAAAACGCAAGGAGCAGGCTTTACATTCATCATATCACAACGAAAGGTTGATAAATGGGTAAGTTCTAGGAACTTTGATAAAGAGTTCGCTTCATGGCGTGAAAAGGCAGGAATAAAAGGGAAAATAACGATTCATTCCTTTCGTCATACCTTTGCAACTATGGCTGTCATGCTTAATATGCCAACAGAGGCAATCAAAAAGCAGGCAGGTTGGACAAGTGGACGTATGGTTGAGTATTACACGGATAGCGTTCAATCAATGCCCTTAAAGGCGCAATGTGCTAAAGCCATGGGGGAACAGATGACACACATTTTTAGCTAGGCTAGGTTCATTAGTGTATAAAAAAAGAACCCAACCGTATAAACGATTGGATTCAAGGGTTTTGGAGCCACTAATAGGATTCGAACCTACGACCCTCTCATTACGAATGAGATGCTCTGCCAGCTGAGCTATAGTGGCAAGTACTCTTATATTATATTCACGAGGCCTATAGTTGTCAACACTTTTTTTTAACTTTTCCGATTTTTTTTGAAGAGGCATTGTGGCGTGCGAAAACAGCCCCGTTTGGGGAAGGAGGACCTGGCGGGGCTGTTTCCGTGATGATTGTGAAAGGGTTTAGGTTGTAGTTGGTGAGGTGTTCTGCTGGCCTGTTTATCACAGTTTCGCCAGAAGACTCCTTCCTCTTAGGTAGGGGCATCAATAGCGATGGATTTCGCAGGTTCGATGCCTGCGAAATCCCCCCTATGTCTTTTCCATCTTAGCCTTTTCACTTCGTCTACGGTATAATGGTAGATAACAGAGGAGGTGAATCCTAGATGTACTTGACGCAATCGAATGTCATCCGCGGCTTGTCGAAACAAGAGTATACCATGCTCCGGGAAATGTGCAAATACAGCAATAACCTGTATAATGTAGCGGTCTATACGATTCGGCAGCATTACTTCGATACCCAGCAATTCTTGCGGTACGAAGAAAATTACCCCATCTGCAAGGAAAATGAAAACTACGGCTTGTTGCAGGCCGGTGTTGCCCAACAGATATTGAAGATGGCCGACCGCAGTTTTCGGGCCTTTTTCAGTCTTTTAAAGAAAGTAAAGTCCGGAGACTATGACTCAAAAGCTGTCCGCCTGCCACACTATCGTGAAAAAGGCGGTCTCTTCAGTCTCATCTTGTCGACGAACGCCATCAACATTAAAAATGGCTTCCTGACGGTACCAATGAGCCGGGAATATGCGAAACGCCATAACGGTCATCGGATTCGGATTCCTGTTCCCGACAAATTGAAGGATAAGACGATTCAGGAAGTCCGCATCTGTCCCATGTATGGTGGACGGTATTTCAAGATTCAGTATTGCTACTTACAGGACCCAGAACCGGTGAAAACCTCGCCAGAACGTGTCCTGGCTATTGACTTGGGCCTGGACAATCTGGCCGCCTGCGTTACCAATACGGGGACGTCGTTCCTCATGGATGGTCGTAAACTTAAATCTATCAACCAGTATTGGAACAAACGCAAAGCCAGACTCCAAAGCATTGCCGCCAAACAGGGCCAGAAGACGACGAACCAGCTCTGTCAGTTAGCGAAGAAACGCAATTTCCGGATGCAGGACATCCTTCGCAAGACAGCCCGCTATATCCTCGATTCTTGTTCCCACATCTGTTCCAGTGCGGGAATCGTATAAAACGGTTCATGCCGCTTTACATAATGGACGGGGCAGATATTAATGTAAGTGCTATAACACATCCGCAGACCTGATAAATGCATTTCTTGAGAAAATTGGTTCAGAAAATCAGGCATAGCCAGATCGGGTTCCGGAACGAGTTTGAGCAGCAGTTGTTTCAATTCTGGCTGATGCCAATAAGTGTACCGGTTGTCTAAGGGGCTATTGCTCCATTCATCAAAAGTGGTGAAGCGGTGGTCTGCATAAGGTTCAAAGACCTTCCGCACCTCTTCTGGCGTCTGCCGGGAAAATGCAATTTGTGTCACATAATCCCAAGTGAAGTATTTCCGCTTGATGTCATTCGATTCGACGACGTCGCCACAGATTAAATAGTAATAACGGCAATGAGGTGCCCATTTCTGAAGCACGGCATCCCAAAGGTCCCGGAAATCCCCTTTCCAGACCTGCAGAGCCATGGCCCATTTCCCATTCCGTAAAATATGGCAGTCCCCGGCCTGGATACGATGGACGAGCGCCCCATCCATTGAAATACCTTCCGGTTTCCCCAAGGCATTCCAGATATGACCGAGCCCGAGTTTTCCATATGCACCAGATTTCGTATTACCTGTATCCGGCATACGTTCCGGCGCATGCTGAATAATTTGATTCAAGCATTGCCTCAAGGTAAGGATTTCATACCCGGGTCCTTCAAAATAATACTCCGTAATGCATGTCCACATAAGCGTTCCTCCTGTTCAAAAGAATTAACTGAATGGGAATGTACGCAAAAAAGGCGCACGTATAGTACCATTCAATATACCATAACGTGCGCCTTCATAATATGCACTTTGCTATTTACTTGTAAAGTAAGTATACACCTATAAAAGAGAAAATCAAGCTACTATTGTGAATGATAATATAAAAACCTTTAGCTGGCACTATTTCCCAATATAAAGCGCATAAATCACTGTATATATCATTCATCACTTATAGAATCTTGATTTCCTTCAGAAAATAAATTCCATGAAAATAGTTCTTGTTAGAATAAGGACATTTCAGTTAACTCCCTATCTGTTTTACATTGGCAGATAAAGGATTTCACACTGTCTGCGTTATGCAAAGGTAAAGCTATGCCATCTTCAATCATCTTTAGGTTTCCAAGAGACTGCTCATACTCCTTATAATGTGCGTCAGGATAGACAAAGCATCCTACAGCTTTTTCAGCTTTCTGGCTCCATTTACGGCATGGTATGTACCGCCTTTCAATCCTGCTTCTACAACAATTACACCTCTGGCCAAGCCGCATTGCAGACGGTCACGATCAACCAGATTATGTGGTTGCATCTTTGATCCGACCGGGTATTCACTCAGCAAACATCCATTTTCCCTTATAATTCTTTTAGCTAAATCAGCATTTTCTTTAGGATATACCTGATTCAACGGTGTCGGCATAATAGCTATCGTGACTCCTTGTGCATCCAGACAGCCAATATGGGCTGCCGTATCACAGCCATGGGCTAACCCGCTGATGACAGATAACCCGTGGGCAGCGATTACAGAGCCAAACCGCTTTCCGATTTTTTCTCCCAGGGGGGAGCGTCACGGGTTCCAATCACAGCGATGCCTTTATGGTAAAAGGAATCATGCATATGCTACGTTATGGAAAAGGAACACTTCTCACTACGGTGATGGCCGGACTGCTGGCCCTGTCCCCTGCTGACGGCAGGCTGCGGCAGCACGACGCCGACTAAGAGCGCCGCTGTGTCGGTCAAGGCCATGAAAGTCCTCCAGCAGGATACGGCTGTGAGCCACGACTATTCGGGTCAGATCAAATCGACCAACGCCGTCACCATCAAGCCCCGCGTTTCCGGAGAAATCGTGGAGAAATACTTCACGGCTGGCGATCCTGTCGAAAAGGGCCAGCCCTTGTATAAAATCGACGACCGCCAATATGAATCGGAAGTCCTCTCAGCCAAATCGAATGTCGACAAGGCCCGGACGACGACGGCCTGGTCATAATAGCGCTTCCAGTCGGCCCGTTCGGCTTCGGAACGGCTGCCGACGGTAAAGCCGAAGGTTAGGCCATAGGGATAGCATGGAACCAGCGATTCGGGAAAGACGATGAGCTGTGCCCCATTCCGGCCGGCCTCCTCGATTTGATGGACGACTTTCTGCAGCGTCGCCTGTTTATCGAAGAATACAGGCGCAGCCTGCACGATAGCGGCGCGTAGTTTCTTTTCTAAATTTCGCATAGCGAATCCCCCTCATTTCTTTTTTTTAGTATATCGTAATTTTAAAAAATGTGCTATACTGATTCAGTCCACAGTTTACGGACCGATAAGGATAACGACTGTGCAGTTTTCGGGCTGCCGTCGTTATCCTTTTTTGTATGATAAAGGAGGGCTTATGTATTTGCTTATCGATAATTACGATTCTTTTACGTATAATTTGGCTGATTTAGTGGCGGAAACGGGACGCGACGTACAGGTCTGCCGCTGCGACCAGATTGGGCGGAATGAGATTGCCGCTTTGAACCCGCAGGGACTGATTATTTCGCCTGGGCCGAAACGACCGGAAGACGCCGTCCATTCCCTGTCCATCGTCCGTGCTTTCTGCCGTACCCTGCCCATCCTGGGCGTCTGTCTGGGCATGCAGGTCCTGGCCTATGCCGCCGGGGCTGCCGTCACCCGTGGGAAGCGCCCTATGCACGGGAAAGTCACGGGCGATTCACCATCATGGCCAGGGCCTCTTTCGGGGACTACCGGAAACCTTCCAGGTCACGCGCTATCATTCGCTGGTTGTCCAGCCGGAAACGCTGCCTGCGGCTTATACGGTAGATGCCGTCAGTGAGGACGGCGCGGTCATGGCCATATCCCATCGCAGCCTGCCCCTCTATGGATTGCAGTTCCATCCCGAAGCCGTCTTATCCGAATATGGCAAAGAGCTGATAACAACTTTTGCCGCCTGGCCGAAACCAGTCCGGGAAAGGCCGGTGACTGTCATGACTGAATCGGTTATCCGCCGCTCTCCCTTTCCCTATACGGCCAGCCAGCTCTTCGCTCTCTTTGCCGATGAAAAGGATGCCGTTTTCCTCGATTCGTCGCTGACCAATGATTTGGGCCGTTATTCCCTCATCGGTCTCGTGCCCTATCATACGGTCAGTGTAGAACAAGGGCAGCTGCAGGTCGACGGGAAAGCTCATGAAGGAACGGCTGAAACGTACCTCAAAGCCTATTTGAAAAAAGAATTACCAGCCCAATCAGACCGACCTGCCCTTGACAGCCGGGGCCATCGGCTATGTCAGCTATGACTACGGCCTGGCACTCCATGGGATGAAATCCCGCCACGCCCCTGCCTTTCCCCTGCCTGATATGAAGTGGGTCTTTTACGATTTCTTCATCATCGAACACCGGCAAAGCCACGCCGTATGGTTTGCTGCCAATGGCCAGACGATGCCGGCCGAGGCCCTGCTAGCACAGTGGAAGAGAAAATCCGGACTCGCCTTCAGGAAAAAACCGCTCCCGCATACTGACGAAAATAGCCAATATGCCTTAACCGTCCAAGCCGACAGCACGCCAGAAACTTATGGAAAGGCTTACAAAAACTCCGGGCATTATCTCTTTGCCGGCGATGATCTATGTGACGAATTTCACCAGCACCTTAACCGTCCAGAGCCACTGCCCGCCGTACAACCTTCTTTTCCCGTCTGCGCCGAGACAATCCGTCCCCTTTCGGGGCTTCATTTACAATATGGCTCTTATCAAATCATCAG